>OBAL01000044.1_pt1 | contig 22983 bp, 18 predicted proteins | sample 1516331 | NCBI WGS metagenome assembly OBAL01 (sample SAMEA3275603, study PRJEB22092) | marine metagenome | biome: ENVO:00000038, "LAGOON"; feature: ENVO:00002042, "SURFACE WATER"; material: ENVO:00002019, "BRACKISH WATER" | collected 2014-06-21T13:56:00+00 | depth 0 m
TGACGACATAAATCGATGAGTACGTGCCCACTGCCACACCGATCGTTAAAGCGAGTGCGAAGTTATGAATCAGCTCACCGCCCAAGAACAACAGCGCCAGCAACACCAAGAGCGTTGTCATCGATGTCGCGATTGTTCGACTGAGCGTTTGGTTAATCGAATCATTCATGACTTTCAAGGAATCATTGGTTCGCATGATCCGGAAATTCTCTCGAATACGGTCGGAAACAACAATTGAGTCGTTCAGCGAATAACCAATCACAGCGAGAACCGCTGCCAAAACAGTCAGATCAAAATCAAGACCGAAGAGCGCGAAGATGCCCAAGACAATCAGGACATCGTGGACTAATGCGACAACCGCACCAACTGAAAATTTGAATTGGAACCGAAATGCGACGTACAACATGACGATACCAAGCGCGAGTAACAGACCAAGCCCGCCCTGCTCTCTCAGTTCTTCACCGACAGCTGAGCCGACAAACTCAGAACGTAACAGTTCCACTTCAAAACCAGCTGCCTGTAGAGCTGAAAATACGTCATCACCTGCCTTCGGTGCATTATCTTGGGCAAGTCGGATCACTACATCAGTCGGCGCCCCAAAGGCTTGGACAACCGCATCTGGGAATCCAGAATTCACTAAGGTCTCACGAACTGACTCGAGTGCGGGAGCCTCGGCGAACTCAAGCTCAACGAGTGAACCACCGGTAAAATCAAGGCCAAAACTCAGGCCGTTTAACGCCAGCAAAGCGATCGACGCGATGACCGCGACCATTGAGAGAATGCCCGCGATTTGCCGGCCAGCCATAAAATCCAGTGAAGGAGTCGCCATACGCATCTTTATAAAGCCCACTTGGGAAGGTGACGATGTCCGAAGAGGCCTTCAACGAATAACCGTGTGACCAGTGTTGCCGTAAACAACGACGTGCAAATACCAATCGCCAAGGTAATCGCAAACCCCTTCACAGGCCCAGAACCAATTCCCGCCAAGATAATCGCCACTAGCAAAGTGGTGATGTTCGAATCCAGAATCGTCACAAAGGCCCGTTCGAAACCAACGCGAATCGCCTGCGGATCAGCAAGACCACGCATTCGTTCCTCGCGAATCCGAGAGAAGATCAAGACATTCGCATCAACAGCCATACCGACCGTCAAGACAATGCCAGCGATACCAGGCAAGGTCAAAACAGCCTGGAACAGACTCATGATGGCGATCAACAGAACGAGATTGACAGCAAGAGCGACATTAGCGATCACGCCAAACCCGCGATAAAACGCGATCATAAAGGCCATCACCAACACAAACCCGATGATCACCGAATTCAGGCCACGCTCGATATTCTCAGCACCCAGACTTGGCCCAATGGTGCGCTCTTCAACAAAATAGATGGGTGCAGCCAGTGCGCCAGCTCTCAATAACAAGGCGAGCTCTGAGGCTTCACGAGAATTATCCAGGCCCGTGATACGGAACTGATTGCCAAGTACCGCCTGAATGGTGGCTAACGAAATAATCCCCTGCTCTTTATAGCGAATTTGTTTCTGTTCGCCAGTTTGACGGTCGATCTCCGTGCGCGTCCGTGACTCAATGAAAATCACTGCCATCCGACGACCGACTGAGGTTTTGGTCACATCAGCCATACGGCGACCACCAGACGCATCCAAGTTGATATTGACCTGCGGCATGCCGTTTTCATCAAAGCTCGATCGCGCATCACTGACGGAATTACCCGTTGTGATAATGTCTCGCTCAAGCTGAGCAATCCGCTCGTTGGCCCGAAATTGGAACTGCTGCGTCTCACGAACCGGAGCATCCGGTAGTGCTTCTAACCGAAATTCCAAATTCGCTGTGGCACCCAACACGCGTTTGGCAGTGGCGGTATCCTGTACACCTGGCAATTCCACCACAATGCGGTTTTGACCCTGACGCTGCACCAGTGGCTCGGAGACTCCAAGCTCATTGACTCGATTTCTGAGCGTTGTTAGGTTTTGGCTGACGGCATAATCTTCAATGTTGGCCTGCTCACCTTCAGCCAGCAAAAGGTCCACAAACGCCGCTCCGTCACGATCATCTTCGCGATAAGCAAATACCCCTGTGTATTCTGATCGGACTCGATCAATCCCCACTGCTCGGGTCTCTGCATTTAAAAACCGAATTTCGATTTCACCACCGGGTTTGACATCCACAGACCGAAAACGGATTCGTTCTTTTCTGAGCATCTGTTTGATTTCAGAGGCATAAGCATCGAGGCGTTGCGAGACCGCAGCTTCAAGGTCGACTTCCATCAAAAAGTGCACACCGCCGCGAAGGTCGAGACCCAACTTCATCGGATTCGCACCGATCGACTGCAGCCATTCCGGGGTCGTTGGTGCCAAATTTAAGGCGACAATGAAATCAGAACCCAAAGCTTTCTGAACAACACTTTTCGCCTTGATCTGCGCTTCGACAGAATCAAATCGAATCAACGCTTGCGAATTTTCAAATTCCCGCGCAAGTGGCGTCAATCCTGCGTCTTTCAGTGCCTCTTCGGCACGAATCACATCAAGCTCACCTAAAAGCTCAGTTGAGCGATTGGATGTGATCTGGACCGCTGGGTCGTCTGGAAACCCATTGGGAAGACCATAGAGCGCACCGAGAATGAGGGAGACGACCACGACGATCGTCTTCCAAAGTGAAAAGCGTTGAATCACAAGTTATCCAATTATGCGTTTGAGTCTTTCAAAGTGCCTTTCGGGAGAAGGACAGCCACTGCAGGCTTTTGCACCAACACTTCGACGCCATCCGCGATTTCGACAGTCAATACGTCATCAGCCACTTTAGTGATGCGACCCATCAAACCACCACCTGTGGCGATTTCGTCGCCTTTTGCCAGGTTTTCAATCAAATTTTTGTGCTCTTTAGCGCGCTTTTGCTGTGGACGCCAGAGCAAGAAGTAGAAGATGGCAATAAAGCCAACCAACATTAGAATTTGGAACATTGGATCAGGGCCAGCAGGCGCCGTGTTCGCGTATGCACTTGAAATCATATCAACATCATCCAGTGAAGTTTTGAAAGTCGCGTAAAACTACAGGTTGGCGGGCGCTTAGGCAACCATGATTGGCATTTTGGCAAGATCAAAATGATGAAATCGCAGCTAGGCTGATCGGCCAGTATCTCATGGTTTCATCAGACTTCTGGAACTTACCGTCGGGTCAATTCTGAATACCAAGCACTCACAGAGCGGTTGAAAAACTCATCCAGCGGTATCCCGCCAGTGCCAACGACACAGGTGACGACCCGAGGGAAACGGGCTTCGAATATTGTCAGAGCGGATCGCGCTCGACTTCGTCGTCCACTTTTGACCTCGATCGCCAACACACCAGACATCCCTGAGATGACAAAATCGACTTCGACAGCGCGCTCACGCCAATAGCTGACCGTATGTTGAGTCTCGGTGGTATTGAGAATATGTGTACCGACTGAAGACTCGACTAAACGGCCCCATCGTTCGGGGTCGACTGTGCCCTCGGAATCTCGCAATTGCTGAAGATCAGGCACGCTTTGCGCAACTTGAATCGCTGCATCAAACACTTGTAATTTTGGACTTGAGGCTTTGGTCCGAGCGATATCGCCTGCGTACTTTTCAAGTCCAGTGACCATCCAAGACGCACCGAGCAAATTCAGGTAATGGGACAAAGTGACGGTGTTCCCTGCGTCCTGCAACTGCCCTAGCATTTTCTGATAGGAAAGAATCTGCCCCGAATACACTGAACCAAGTTGCATCAACCGTCGCAGCAACGCGGGTTTGTCAACGCGAGCCAGACCCAACACATCCCTCGATACAGTCGGCTCAATCACCGAATCAAGAATGTATTGCCGCCAACGCTCGGCATCGGAGATCAACACTGACGGCCCCGGATATCCTCCAAAGCATATGTAATCAGACAACGTAAACCCGAACGCAGCACGCATTTCAGTCAGAGACCAGTGAGGCAATCGAATCACTTCAAATCGTCCGAGGAGGCTCTCACTCAAACCATGTTGCATCAAAAACTGAGAAGAACCGAGTAATACCAGATGCAAACCATCTGGACGCTGATCCCACAGAGACTTCACCATATCCGACCAACGAGGGACTTTTTGCACTTCGTCCAAGGCCAACACAAAAGGATTCTCCAGTGACGGCCCGGCAAGCAATGCACGCTGCCATTGCTGCTCGATCCATTGCGTTGTTGGTGCGACTGGCAGATCCGCAGAGACATACAAGCTTCGACCCGCAAAATGCTCCAAGACTTGCTTGACCAGGGTTGTCTTCCCAACCTGTCGTGGACCCGCAACAATCTGGATGAACCGCGGCGTTTCCTTGAGACGGGCTTGGAGATGCTCTGATTGCATCCGCTGAAACGGTTTCACACTCGCGACCTCTAACATCATCAGCACATTGAGTAATTTTACTCAATCGATTGAGTAAATTGTATTTCAGTCGAATCGAAAAACCAATTGATGAAGATCAATGACGGTAGCGACGACGATTGATTCATGAAGCGATGCGGTCAATCGAATGACGGCACCGAACGTCCTTGTCGTTCATAGAACTGCTGAACAAACTGATCGAGTGTTTGGGTTGCAATTGCATCGCGGAGGCCCTGCATCACGCGCTGGTAATGCCGAAGGTTGTGAATCGTGTTGAGAGTTGCTCCTAAGATCTCTCCACACTTATCTAAGTGATGCAGGTAGGCACGACTGTAGTGCTTGCAGGTGTAACAATCGCATGCCTCGTCAATCGGTCCCTCATGGGTCCGATTTGCCGCATTTCTGAGCTTCAAGACACCAGCATCAATAAACAAATGACTGTTTCGCGCATTACGTGTGGGCATCACGCAGTCGAACATATCCACGCCACGCCGGACACCTTCAACTAAATCCTCAGGCTTACCGACACCCATCACATAACGGGGTTGATCTTTCGGTAATCGTGGTGCGGTATGACGCATCACTTTAAACATCTCGTCTTTGGGCTCGCCAACAGATAATCCGCCAATCGCATAGCCGTCGAAACCCATTGCGACCAACGCCTCTAAGCTCTGATCACGTTGATCTAAAAACATGGAGCCCTGCACAATTCCAAACAATGCCGATGGTGAATCGGCATGTGCCTCGAGTGATCGTTTCGCCCAGCGTAGACTTAATTCCATCGATTGTTGCGATTCTTCAACAGTCACTGGGTAGGGCGTGCACTCGTCAAAAATCATCACGATGTCAGAGCCTAACTGACGTTGAACCGCCATCGATCGCTCGGGATCTAACCAGACTTCGGATCCATCCACCGGACTTCTGAATTTCACGCCCTCTTCGGTGATCTTTCGCATGTTGCCAAGACTGAACACCTGAAACCCACCTGAATCGGTCAGGATTGGTCGATCCCAATGAATCATCGAGTGCAGACCACCAAGTGCCGCAACCTGATCTGCGCCCGGGCGCAGCATCAAATGAAAGGTATTACCCAACAAGATCTCAGCACCACTCTCGATCACTTGGTCTGTGGTCACTCCTTTCACGGTTCCGTAGGTCCCCACTGGCATAAAAGCCGGTGTCTGAATCGATCCTCTCGGAAAGGTGATTTCTCCTCGACGAGCAAGTCCGTCAGTGGCTTTGACTTGAAAGGTCATGTGGCATTCAGGACGCATGGCTGGCCTCTGGATCTCGTGTCATCAAACAGGCGTCACCGTAGCTGAAAAATCGATAGCGTTCACGGACCGCTTCTTGGTAGGCAGCCATCATTCGTTCGTACCCCCCAAATGCTGACACCAACATCAGAAGCGTTGATTCTGGCAAATGAAAATTCGTGAATAAAACATCGATCACGTTGAATTGGTAGCCTGGGGTAATAAAGATCGATGTTTCATCCGACCCGGCCTTGATCTGTCCGCCATTGGCGGCAGCTGATCCCTCAAGACAGCGCATTGTCGTTGTTCCAATCGCGATGATACGCCGACCGGTGGCTCTCGCTTCCTGAATGGTCTCGCATACCTCAGGAGAAATGTTGTACCACTCGCCATGCATCTGATGCTCACTCAAATCATCAACTCGCACGGGGTTAAAGGTACCGGCACCCACGTGCAGAGTCACTTCACACCAGGTTGCACCCTGTTCTTTGATTGCTTGAATCATCGACTCATCGATATGTAAACCAGCCGTCGGTGCGGCGACGGCACCTGAGTCTTTCGCGAATACCGTTTGGTAGCGCTCTCGATCGGACGCTGTGTCATCCCGCTTGATATAGGGTGGCAGCGGAATATGTCCGTGGGCCTCAGCCATCTCAAGAATGCGAAGCGAGGGATCAGACTCCAATAAAAATAGATCACCATCTCGACCAGTGATTGTGAGTTCAAATCCGCCATCCATCTGAAGCACGGCGCCCTCTTTCGGTGACTTCGATGCTTTGACAAACGCGCGAACAGCATGCTCTGACAATAACCGCTCGATCATCACTTCAATTCGGCCGCCCGATGCTTTTGCACCAAAGAGCCGCGCTGGAAAGACGCGGGTGTTATTCGCAACCACCACATCTCCCGCGCGGATCAAAGACGGCAAATCCGAGACCTGGCGATGGGCGAACGGCTGACCAGGATGAATCACCATGAGACGACTGTCAGTGCGATTATCAAGCGGTTGGCTCGCAATCAAATCATCGGGTAATTGGTATGCAAAATCTTGACGTTTCAAAGGCGACCTCATGGCTTAGCGATCGTGAGTCTAAATTCTTTCACACAATAAAAAAGGGACTACTTTGGTTTTTTTATGAAAAATCGATCACAGACGCTCTTTTTCGATCAAAGCATGTTGACCAATTCGATTGCTCCCTTAGCCACGACATCGCTAGCCTGATGATTCACAGATCTCGCTGACGAGTATCCTGCAGGCCTGAGATATGCGAAAAGCAGATGACAAAAACGCCATGGTTGTTTAGTATTCGCGTCCCATTGCCGAAGTGGTGGAACTGGTAGACACGACGGATTCAAAATCCGTTGCCTTTGCGGGCTTGGGGGTTCGAGTCCCCCCTTCGGTACCAAATTCCCAACAGCGAAAAGATGCGCCCGTGTCAAAAGTCAGCTGCTACATCATCGCCTTCAACGAAGCCAACAAAATCCGCCCAGCCATCGAAAGTGTGATCGAGTGGGCCGATGAAGTGATTCTTTGTGATTCGCACTCGACCGATGAGACAGCCAGTATTGCCGAATCACTGGGTGCACGTGTTGTTCAAATCGACTTTCACGGCTTTGGGCAATTACGGAATGACGCGATCGCAGCTTGTCAGCATGAGTGGATTTTCTCATTGGATTCCGATGAACGCTGCACGCCTGAAGCCCGCGATGAAATTCTCTCGATTGTTCGAAAGAATGAGGCAGATGGGCCGGTTGCCTATTTCATGCCACGACAAAATTATCTCCTGGGCCGTTGGGTGAAACATTCCGGCTGGAATCCCGATTATCGGCAGCCTCAATTGTTTCGACAAGGTCATTTGAGCTACACCCTTGAAGAGGTCCATGAAGGATTTATCTGCGAGGGTCCCATCGGTCATTTAACACAATCCATTTGGCAGTTCCCGTTTGAAAATCTCGAACAGATGCTGCACAAAGCCCAGCGATACTCGACACTCGGTGCGCAAAAACTCCTCCGAAACCAGAAAAGGGGTGGGATGGGACCTGCCTTGATCCATGGGCTTTCGATGTTTTTGAAAATCTATTTACTGAAAAGCGGCTGGCGTGATGGACGCGCCGGGTTTGCCATTGCCATTGGTGGATTTATCGGTGCGTTCTATAAATATGCGAAACTAGCGGAACTGCAAAACGATTGGACGGAACCAAGCATGCCTAAAGTCGGAAAGCCTAAGTCATGATCAAACACGCGGCACTGGTCACAGTGGTCGCAACCGCCGGGTTACTTTACACAGCGCTAACCCGAGAAACCGATTTAGCCGAATTTGACCGCAAAGAACTTGAGGCGTTGATTGAATCACCTCGCCCTGCTTTAACTGTCAATCCCCTAGTCGAAGACCATCGGCAGCAATTTGCGCGACTGATGATGGATTATGCCGAACAAGAAAATGAGCGACTTCGCGCAGCGCGTGCTTTTATCCCCGGGATCATCGAACGCCAGACGAAGAGTATCGAGCCAGATCCAGCCCTTACACTATTGATGACCCACTTTGACATCGATCCAGATACCTCGCTCGATTACATCGAAGCGGAGCTCTATCTGCGAGTCGACGGCTTACCGCCCGCGTTGGTGGCAACCCAAGCTGCAATCGAGTCGGCTTGGGGCGAATCGCGATTTGCGATCGAAGGCAATAACTACTTCGGCCACCAATGCTACGAACAAGGCTGTGGTATCAAACCCAAACAGAGCAAGAAGAAAGCGCTTGAAGTCAGACGCTTTGAGACCATCGGTGACTCTGTCGCCGCGTATTATCAGAACATCAACACCCATCGAGCATATCGAGATCTCCGCAAGTTACGGCTTGATCTACGAACCCAGAACCAACCGTTGACCACCAAAGCATTGATTCCAACGCTCAGTCGATATTCCGAACTTGGTCAAAAGTATTTGAGGATCCTCAGATCGGTCTTTCGGTCTGACTACATTCAATTAGCGCAACAAGTTGAGCCTGATGCAGGTCAGTAGCGCACCCATTTGGAAACGCCTGTTGGCTTTGATCTACGATGCGTTAGTGGTCACGGCTCTGGTCTTGATCTCAGGCCTCATTGCATCGGTGATTGCTCAAGGGGAAGCACCTTCCTGGCTCACCCAACTCCTCATCGTCTTGTCAGTGGGTGGCTATTTCTGGTGGTCGTGGTCACGTGGTGGGAAGACGGCCGGCATGCGAGCCTGGCGGCTTCGCGTGGTGGGAATGGACGGAGAACCCCTCACGAGCCAAGTGGCGATCAAACGATTGATGATGTGCATTCTGACCCTAGCGCCAACAGGGGTTCCCTTACTGACCGGTTGGTTATCGCCCATTGGTCAGACGGTCTACGACTCCCTCTCAAACACTCGGGTCGTCGCTGAGCCTAAGCCTCCCAAATCAACGCAATAATCGCGGCGTCAGTAACAACGGGATACAAAGCGGCAAAATAATCGCCAGTGACGGATGACCGCCCGCTAAAAACACAGCAGGCGATGCCATGTCCATCGCATATTTAAACACCAGTCCAATCAAGACCGCGATAAATACCCGTGTCGACATACCGAGTGAGCGCATGGATCCAAAGGCCGTCGCTGAAGCCAGCAACGCCAGTGCAATCAAGGTCACAGGAAGCAGTAATCGCTGCCAAAACAGTTGGCTGTGTGCTCGTGCGTTCAATCCTTCGTCAGTCAAATAAGTGGCCGCATCCCAAAGCTCACTCAGTGACAAAGCATCCGGATTTTGCACTAACCATCGCACCTGTCGTTCAGTGAGGTTCGAGGTCTGACTCAATGCACGAGTCTCAGTCAGGATCTGATCCCCTGCAAAGGTCAATACACGGGCATCGGCAAGCTCGACTTGATTGCCTTGAAAAGACACTGCTTGCGATGCTGTCAATTGTGCAATTTCGTCACGGTTTTCACTCATTTCGATTTGCTTCCAGAGTCTCACTGAGCCATCGGCCGCACCTTCGACAAACACATATCGGCCAGATTCTCGAGTCCAGATTGAGTCTTTGACTCCACCTGAGACGTTGGCATCTTTTAAGGCTTGGCTAAACCGTTCGGCCTCTGGCATTCCAACCTCTGCAACGACAATGGAGCCGATGAGAATGGGGGACAACACCCAGATGATCTTCAAAAAAATCTGTCGGATACTCAGTCCTGCAGCTCGTAAGATGGTTAATTCGCTCGACTGGGCCAATCCACCGAGTCCAGCGGCGACAGCAATTAACACCATCAATGGCAGATCCAAATACAAACGCCTCGGCATCCCTGACAGGGAAACCCAAGCAATGTCCTCTGCGGTGTAATTGGTGTGCGGCAACTTGGCTTCATCCAAGATCCGAAACACCAGTTCAAGACCAAAGAACACCAAACAGACAACGAAAAAAGAGACCCAAATCGCGCGCGCCAATAACCAGGTGGAGCGGTTCATCGAATCCCCCAGCGCTGGCCAAGCCGACCAAACCCAATGAGCAGAACGACGACCGCGAGAACCACCAAATGCACCCAAAATAATCCAGGCCAAGGTAACCATTGACCCAAGGTGACGGCTTTTTGAGCAAAGGATAAGGCCGTGATATAGCCAAACTGGATCAAGATAATCGGAATCACCCAAATGAACCGGCTTTGTCGGGGCGATCCCCTTCCCATCAAAAATGCCCAAGGCAACATCAGAAGACACACGATCGGTAACGAGATGCGCCACGACGCAATCGCTAACTCAGGGGGCTTACCTGATGCGATCAGCGCTTCTGTGGATTTGGTATCTAACGAATCGGGTCGGTTTTCCGTTTCTGGACTCAACCGGATGAGGTAGCGATCAAACTTCGAGATTTCCCAATCGAGTGCGGTTTCCGTCCCAATGTGACGATAGCCATCGAAGAGCACCAAATACTTTTCCCCACCGTTGAGTTCCTGACGCGCGGTCTGACCGGTTAAAAAGACCTCCGTCTGTTTGCTCTCGGACGGCTCGACGATAAAGACATCAATTAAGGATTCGCGATCTTCAGAGATGGATTCGGCATAGATGAGCCGTCCTGACTTGTCAGTCTGAAAGCGTCCTGGAACAACAGTATCAAACACCGTCAGGTTTTCTTTGGCGACGACTTGCCGATCAAGTTCACGGGCCACTTCAGGTGACAAAACCAATGACAACCATCCGACCAAGACAGCCACCAAGGCTGCCGGTACCAAGACGATGGCAAATAAGCGTGTGTTGGAATAGCCGGCTGCGCGCAAAATTGTCAGCTCCGACTCCTGATTCATCCGACTCATCACCAAAAGCACAGAAAGGGTCAAGGCTAAGGGTAAAATCAGCTCCAGCGATGACGGGACCCGCCATAAGATCATAGTCAGCATCAGTTCGACCGAGAGCTCGCCGTTGGCTGCTTTTTCCAAGAACTGGATAAATCGACCACTCAACACTACTAATAGAAGAATGAGGGAAACACCCGCGGTGGTTTCCAGAATCTCGCGACTGAAGTACCTCAGAATGATCAAATGCCCTACACTTCCATGCTTACTAAACCATCAAGGAGTCACCCATGGAGATTAGCCTGAATACAACCTCTCTCACCGAACTTGAGACCGACTGTCTGGTCATCGGTGTCTCCGAAGATGACAGTGTAGAGGGAAGAGCCAAGGAACTCGACACGCTGATTGCAGATTGTCTCGATTCCGGGGACTTCAAACCGAAATCCGGAAGCCAGATCACGTTGAGGAAACCGCAGGGACTGAAAGCTAAGCGCCTTGTGTTGTTGGGTCTTGGCAAAGCCGATGCCTTTGATGCCTTAGCCCAAAACGACGCCTTTGTGGGTCTTGGCAAAACACTGAAAGGATTGCCGATTAATGAGGCCACCTTAGACCTCACCTCGCTGACCCAAGGACATGCAGGGACCCTAGAACGCCTAGGTTATGGTCTCCAGTGGGCTTCCTACGAGTACACCACCACCAAACCGAAACCTGCAGACAGTGAGGCGAAGGAGTTAAGTGTCCTGTCGTTAATTGGCTCTGAATCGGAAAAGAAGCACTTTGAAACCGGACTCACCATTGGTGAGGGTGCGAATCTGACCCGTGAATTAGGCAATCTTCCCGGCAATACCTGTACTCCCCGCTACTTGGCCGATCAAGCCATCCACTTAGCAGAGCGTTTTCCCAAGTTATCTTGTGAAGTCTTTGATGAAGATGCCATGGCTGAGATTGGGATGCATTGCTTACTGTCGGTCTCACACGGCAGTGACGAACCGGCGCGCTTTATCATTTTAAAGTACCAAGGAGCCAAAGACGCGACAGCCAAACCGAAGGTGTTAGTCGGCAAAGGGGTGACCTTTGATACTGGCGGGATCAGCTTAAAGCCCGGCGCCGGGATGGATGAGATGAAATTTGATATGTGTGGAGCAGCAACCGTGATGGGTTGTATGCAAAGCATTTGTGACATGAATCTCGAGGCCAATGTCATTGGTGTGATTGCCGCTGTTGAAAATATGCCATCTGGAGCTGCCACCAAACCTGGTGACGTGGTGACGACACTTGCTGGGAAAACGGTCGAGATCTTAAATACCGATGCCGAAGGCCGCTTAGTCCTCTGTGATGCCCTGACCTATGTCGAGCGCTTTGATCCAGAAGCCGTGGTGGATATCGCAACACTGACGGGCGCTTGTTTGATTGCGTTGGGAAAACACAACACCGGTCTTCTCAGTACCGATGATGCCTTGGCCGATGAACTCTTTCAGCTCGGGAAGGAAACGGGTGATCCTTGTTGGCGATTACCGATTGAGGCGCCTTATCAGAAGTTATTGGATTCAAATTTCGCGGATATGGCCAATATCGGTGGACGCGATGCGGGCACCATCACAGCAGCCTGTTTCTTGTCACGATTTACCGAAAACTATCGCTGGGCGCACTTGGATATTGCCGGGACCGCTTGGTTCAGTGGTGGTAAAGCCAAAGGGGCCACCGGGCGTCCTGTACCATTGTTGGTGAATTGGCTCCGCGCGTGACCAAGGTGTCGTTTTACATCTTGGCTGAAGAGTCTCTGGAAGCCCGGGCACGCTTTGCAGTGAAGTTTGTGCGACAATCCTTTCGGAAGGGCTTAGATGTCCACTGTCATGTGACAAGTGCATCTGAGGCCGAGGCTTTAGATCAACTCTTGTGGGATGATGAAGAGAGTTTCATTCCGCACGAGGTGGAGCAAGACGACTCACCGAAAGCACCTGTGGGAATCGGTTGGCAAAACCCAACCGATCGCCATGGTGTGTTGGTCAATTTAGGTGGCGAGCTGCCCCCATGGTTTTCACACTTCGACCACTTAGTCGAAATTGTGGTGCAAGAACCCAAGGTTTTGGACACAACCCGAAACACTTGGAAACAATTGAAATTTGACGGATATCCGATCACACAACACGATCTGCGTAAATGACTGACACTTTAGACAAAACATACGACCCTTCTGCCATTGAAACTCGTTGGTACGCGTTCTGGGAATCCCAAGGACACTTCGCACCTTCTGGGGAAGGCACACCCTATTCCATCATGATCCCGCCACCGAATGTGACCGGATCCCTGCACATGGGTCACGCCTTCCAAGACACCATCATGGATGCACTAATTCGCTACCATCGGATGCTTGGGCACGACACGCTTTGGCAGGTCGGTACAGACCACGCCGGGATCGCCACACAAATGTTGGTCGAGCGCCAATTGTTGGCATCAAACATCTCTCGGCATGATTTAGGGCGTGAAAAATTCTTAGACAAGGTCTGGGAATGGAAGCACACGTCAGGCGGCATGATCACCCAACAGTTACGCCGGATGGGTGCCTCTGTGGATTGGTCACGAGAGCGCTTCACCATGGACGAGGGTTGCTCTCGGGCGGTCCAGGAAGTCTTTATTCGGCTGTTTGATGAAGGCCTGATTTACCGCGGCCAACGACTGGTGAACTGGGATCCTGTCCTCCACACCGCGATTTCCGATTTGGAAGTGGTCAGTGAAGAAGAACAAGGCTCGCTGTGGCATTTCCGTTACCCCTTAGCGGATGGATCCGGACATTTGGTGGTGGCGACTACTCGTCCTGAGACCATGCTTGGCGACAGTGCGGTTGCGGTTCACCCTGAGGATGAGCGCTATAGCCATTTGATTGGAAAGACGATCGCGCTGCCACTGACAGACCGTGAAATCCCGATTATTGCCGATGACTATGTCGATCCTGAATTCGGGACTGGATGTGTGAAGATCACGCCAGCTCACGATTTCAATGACTACGCCATGGGTGAACGTCATGGTCTGGCCATGATCAACATCCTCACCAAAGACGCGAAACTGAACGATGAGGTCCCTGACGCTTATCGAGGCCTTGATCGTTTTGAGGCGAGAGCACAGATCGTGACTGATCTGGATGCCCTTGGATTGTTAGAGACCATTGATCCACACACCTTGAAGGTCCCACGTGGTGATCGCTCGGGTGTCGTGATTGAGCCATTATTGACGGATCAATGGTTTGTCGCGGTCGAAACGCTCGCCAAACCGGCAATCGAGGCTGTCGAAAACGGGTCCATCCAGTTTGTTCCCAAACAGTGGGAAAACACCTACTTTGCCTGGATGCGCGATCTGAAGGATTGGTGTATTTCCCGCCAACTGTGGTGGGGCCATCGAATCCCGGCATTTTATGATGACGCTGGTCGGATTTATGTGGCTGAAAACGAAGAGGCCGCACGGACGAAGTACCAGCTCGGTGCCGATGTGACACTGACCCAAGACGATGATGTCTTGGATACCTGGTTCTCATCAGCCCTTTGGACGTTCTCAACACTCGGCTGGCCGGATGATACCGAGGCGCTCAAGCGCTATCACCCGACCAGTGTTCTAGTGACCGGTTTTGACATCATTTTCTTCTGGGTGGCCCGGATGATCATGATGACGTTGAAGTTCACTGATCAAGTGCCTTTTCAAACTGTCTATGTTCATGGTCTGGTGCGTGATGCAGAAGGCCAGAAAATGTCGAAATCCAAGGGCAATGTGCTGGATCCGATTGATCTGATTGATGGGATTTCTCTGGATGATCTGGTTGCCAAACGCACCGGCTCCTTGATGCAGCCAAAAATGCAGCAGGCCATTGAGAAAGCGACACGTCGACAGTTCCCGGATGGACTGCAAAGCTATGGGACTGACGCCTTACGCTTTACCTTCTGTTCACTGGCGTCCACCGGACGAGACATTAATTTTGATGTGGGTCGGATTGAGGGCTATCGGAACTTCTGTAACAAGCTCTGGAATGCAACCCGCTTTGTGATGATGAAGATTGATGGGCATCAGCTGACTGAGCTTGATGCATCACAGATGACAGTCTTTGATCGTTGGATTCGGTCAAGTCTCCAAGCCACTGAAGAGAAAGTCGCGCAAGCAGTGGCATCGTATCGATTGGATTTGGCGAGTCAGGCGATCTATGAATTTGTCTGGAACGAGTACTGCGATTGGTATCTCGAGCTCACGAAACCCATTTTAGCTGAAGGTGGTGCAAGCCTTGAGACTCAGGCGGCAACGCGTCGCACCTTGGTTGGGGTCTTGGAAACCATCTTGCGATTAGCGCATCCATTGATGCCTTACATCACCGAAGAGTTATGGCAACAGGTCGCCCCGCTCATCGGCCGTGGTGGCGATACGGTCTCTAAAGCACCTTATCCGATCGCTGATACATCAAAAGTGGATCAAGAAGCTGAATCCGACGTGGATTGGATGAAAGCCGTGATTGTTGCCGTGCGAACCATCCGTGGCGAAATGAATCTCTCACCGGCAAAAGAAATCCCGATGATGCTCGCGGGTGGATCTGATGAAGATCGAGTGCGACTGACGCGCTTGGAGTCGTTGATTGTGCCGCTCGCCAAGCTGTCTGATGTGCATTTCGTGGATGAGGGAGAAGCTCTCCCGGCATCATCAACACAGCTCATTGGAAAACTCGAAGTCCATGTCCCCATGGCAGGGCTCATCGATGTCGAGGCCGAAGTCGCACGCCTTGAGAAACAACTGAAGAAGCTCGACGGTGAGATCAAAGGATTAAGTGGCAAACTGAATAATCCAGGCTTTACCGATAAAGCCCCGGCTGAAGTGGTCGAGCGCGAGCGCGGACGGCTACAAGACGCGCAAGCGCAGTTCGCGAAAATCACTGTCACAATAAGCGAACTGAAACAGGGGTAAAACCGGACAAGAAATTGAATCAAAATGGTTTGTTCAATGAATAAATTCTATCGAAAATCGTGATTCGGAATTTATCCACAGCCAAATAAAACGCAAAGCCAGAGTTTCTCTGGCTTTGCCGTTTTCAAGCATCAGTTCTCCCCAATTTATCCACAAAAATTTTGGATTGACTTAGCGGTCAACCACAGTATCTTGTGTCCGAGATTCATAGGAACCCCAAGATCTTGGGGTCAACCCAAAAATAGTAACCAGGGACTTGGTGGAGGCCGCATGTATCAATCAAGCCGTGTTAGCGGGCAACAAGAAGAACAAACAGTCGCGCCAAAGGCTGCGCCTGTGTCACCTCAGGCGACACCTGCGCCCGGTGAAATCCGGGTCATGAAACGAAATGGTGCAGTGGTCGGTTTTGATGCCACCAAAATCGTCGTCGCCATGAGTAAGGCGTTTTTGGCTGTTGAAGGCAATACCGCCGCTGCCAGTAACCGAATCCATGAAACCGTTGAACGGCTGACAGCCCAGGTGGTCGATACGTTCCGCCGTCGCATGCCCTCAGGTGGCATCGTGCACATTGAAGACATCCAAGATCAGGTTGAGCTTTGCTTGATGCGGAATGGTGAACACCGGGTCGCTCGTGACTACGTGCTGTATCGGGAAGAACGAAAGCGTATGCGCTCTGAGAAGATCGAGACGCCACGTGAAGATCATCCTGAAATCAAAATTGTCAAAGAAGATGGCACGAGAGAGCCATTGGATGTCGGTCGCTTAAAAACAGTCATTGCCGAGGCCTGTGAGGGCTTAGCGGACGTCGATGGCTCAATTGTCTTGTCTGAAACGTTAAAGAACCTCTATGACGGTGTGACACAACATGATGTCAACACCGCGTTAATCATGAGCGCGCGGACGTTGGTTGAGAAAGAGCCGAACTATACCTATGTCACGGCTCGATTGTTATTGGATGACATCCGCGCGAAGTCGCTGACGCGGTTGGGAGTCGCTGAAAAGGCCACTCAGTTTGAGATGGAAACGCTCTATCCACAGGCCCTAAAAGCATTTTTACAACTCGCGGTCGAGAGCGAATTGGTCTCTGCTGAATTACTGGACTACAACATCGATCAAATGGCGGCTGCACTGATTGCCGAGCGCGATAACCAGTTTACGTACTTGGGCTTGCAAACATTGTATGACCGTTACTTCATCCACAAAGATGAAGTCCGAATTGAATTGCCGCAGGTATTTTTCATGCGGATCGCGATGGGACTCGCTCTGAAAGAAGACAACCGTGAAGAGCGTGCGATTGAGTTCTATCAGTTGCTTTCAAGTTTTGATTACATGGCCTCAACGCCGACATTGTTTAATTCAGGAACCTTAAGAAGTCAGCTGTCGAGCTGCTACCTCACCACAGTTCCAGACAACCTTGACGGTATCTATGGTGCGATTCGCGACAATGCGATGTTGTCAAAATGGGCCGGTGGATTAGGCAATGACTGGACACCTGTTCGCTCACTGGGTTCATACATCAAAGGCACCAACGGGAAGAGCCAAGGGGTGGTTCCGTTCTTGAAAGTCGTCAACGATACGGCTGTTGCAGTCAATCAAGGCGGAAAGCGCAAAGGTGCGGTCTGTGCCTACTTAGAAACCTGGCACATGGATATCGAAGAATTCTTAGAGCTTCGCAAGAATACCGGGGATGATCGTCGCCGGACACACGACATGAATACCGCCAACTGGGTTCCTGACCTATTCATGAAGCGGGTCTTTGAAGATGCTGAGTGGACACTGTTCTCCCCATCGACCTGCCCAGATTTGCATGATCTGTTCGGTCAAGCCTTCGAGGCGCGCTATAACGAATACGAAGCCATGACCCATAGCGGAGAGATTACCCATTTCAAGCGGGTCCAAGCGAAAGATCTGTGGCGGAAAATGTTGTCGATGTTATTCGAGACAGGCCACCCGTGGATTACCTTTAAAGATGCGTGCAATTTAAGAAGTCCGCAGCAACATGCTGGTGTTGTGCACTCATCGAATCTGTGTACTGAGATCACGCTCAATACATCAAACGACGAAATTGCAGTCTGTAACCTTGGCTCTGTCAACCTAAGACAACACGTCACCAAAGACGGTGGCCTGGATCGAGAGAAACTCGGCAAAACCGTCAAGACAGCTGTCCGGATGCTCGATAATGTGATCGACATTAACTACTACGCGGTCCCACAGGCTGAAAATTCCAACATGAAGCATCGCCCTGTCGGTCTTGGCATCATGGGTTTCCAGGATGCCTTGTATGAGCTCGGAATTGCCTACGGATCTGACGAAGCGGTGCAGTTTGCTGATGAATCGATGGAAGTGGTGTCGTACTACGCGATCGAAGCCTCAGCGGAACTGGCTCGCGAACGCGGAGCGTATTCAAGTTTTGACGGAAGCCTCTGGTCACAGGGCGTCCTACCAATTGATTCCATTGAGAAATTGAGGGAAGAACGTGGAGCCAACTACCTTAACATGGACACCTCCGCACAGCTTGACTGGACGGAACTCAGAGAAAAAGCTAAAGGTGGAATGCGGAACTCAAACGTCATGGCCATCGCACCAACAGCCACGATCGCAAACATCACTGGCGTGTCGCAATCGATTGAACCCACCTACCAAAACCTCTACGTAAAATCGAACCTGTCGGGCGAATTTACCGTGGTCAATCCTTATCTTGTCCGAGATCTGAAAGAACGCGGACTTTGGGATAATGTGATGGTGAACGATCTGAAATATTACGACGGATCAGTGCAGCAAATTGCACGGATCCCTGATGACCTCAAAGCGCTATACGCCACCTCGTTTGAGCTGGAAACACGCTGGATTGTCGAAGCAGCAGCCCGTCGCCAGAAATGGATCGATCAGGCCCAAAGCCTCAACATCTATATCGCCAATGCCAACGGGAAGAAACTCGATGTCACGTATCGGATGGCTTGGTTCAGTGGTCTGAAAACAACCTATTACCTCCGCGCACTCGGCGCAACGCAAGCGGAAAAATCCACCATTAACAAATCGAACCTGAATGCGGTCTCCGCAACTCAGGCCGCACAGGTTGCCGAACCTGCTGCTGTACCTAAGGCGTGCAGTCTGGATGATCCAGATTGCGAAGCCTGCCAGTAAATCGAACGATTTGAAGGAGAAGAAAGAGAATGCTGAATTGGGACGCGTTTAACGAACCTGAAGAGCACATCGCCCCACCACCCCCAAAGCAGGCGAAGTCCGAAGAACCACAACAGCAGCTTGCGATTGAGCCTGCACCTGTGGCTGAAGTGGCCGATCCGACACGCTTTGAGCCGACCGGTTCTGCTGCCTTTGAGGCGGCACAGCAGGCGCTTGAGCAATTGGATGTTGCACCTGGTCTTGAAGAACTCGAGATGGGCGCAGATCGTGTGCAAGTCGATCAAAAGCGGATGATCAACTGCCGTGCTGACTTGAACCAGCTGGTGCCGTTTAAATATGAGTGGGCTTGGACCAAATACCTGGATGGCTGTGCTAACCACTGGATGCCACAAGAAATCAATATGACGCAAGATATCGCGTTGTGGAGATCCAATGATGGTTTGTCGGAAGATGAGCGGAAGATCGTGATGCGAAATCTCGGTTTCTTCTCAACAGCCGATTCACTGGTCGCGAATAACCTGGTGTTATCAATTTACCGATTGGTGACGAACCCAGAGTGTCGTCAGTATCTATTGCGTCAAGCGTTTGAAGAAGCGATTCATACGCATGCCTATCAGTACTGCATTGAATCGTTGGGAATGGATGAAGGTGAAATCTTCAACATGTACCGAGAAGTCCCAGCGGTGGCGAAAAAAGCGGCCTGGGCATTGAAGTACACCCAAGCCATCGGCAATCCACAGTTCCAAACAGGAACGACGGAAAACGACCAAGAACTTCTACAGAACCTGATCGCGTTTTACTGTGTGTTGGAAGGGTTATTCTTCTACTGCGGTTTCTCTCAGATTCTGTCGATGGGTCGCCGAAACAAGATGACCGGTGTTGCAGAGCAATTCCAGTACATCCTGCGAGATGAATCGATGCACGTGAACTTTGGTGTCGATGTGATCAACCAGATCAAAAACGAAAATCCAAAGCTGTGGACTGAAGAGTGAAGACACGGGTGGTGGGCAGACCCGTTACGCGGGCGACCTCTGCGCAGATCGCCTGAACACTCTCGTCCCCTGCCCGTCCGGTGAAAGCGTTCGAATTGCCGGAGTTGACGATGATGGCAGCACCGCCTTCGTCCTCGAGGCGGATCTTCGACTGGCAATCCAGCACGTTGGCCGACCGCGTGGCAGATTTGGTGAACGCGCCTGCCACGCAGCTGCCCGGATCAAGAACGGCAAGCATCACGTCGGTTCGTCCGGCGTACTTGACGCCTGCAGCAGCGGTTGCAAACCTTGCCCCTTTGATGACCGGCAGCGTTGGAAAGCTGGCTGGTGCGAGGGGGGAAACCGATGTGATCTTGGCCAATTCTTAGTCCTCCAAAAGACCAATATTGCTCAGGACAGAGGTGTCGACCTCTTCCTTTGCGGTGCGGGTAACTTCGGCCGCGTTGGTCAGTTCGTCGATTTTCTGAGTGACCGCCTGCTGGCTGAGTTGATTTTCGATCTCGCCGCGTACTGCGTCGAGCGCGGGCGCCTCTTTGGTGCGCTTTTCATTGAGAATGATCACGTGCCAGCCAAATTGCGTTTGCACCGGGCCAGAGATCGCGCCGACCTCAAGCTCTTCGACAGCGGTCTGGAATTCCGGCACCATCATCCCTGCGGCAAACCAGCCAAGCTGGCCGCCATTCGGGCCAGAGGGGCCGGTGGATTTCGCGCGGGCGACTTCGGCAAAATCTGCGCCGCCGTTCAGTTCGTCGACGATAGCTGCAGCTTCTTCCTCGGATTCGACAAGGATGTGCGAGGCGTTGAATTCTTCGGCCTGTTCCGCCTGCAGGTATGTCTGTTCGTAGATTTCCTGCACGGCGTCATCCGTGACGGCAGAAGACACAAGGCCTTCGATCACCTGCGCAGCCATCAGCGCACGGCGTTCATTTTCGAGTGCAATCCGGACGCGGCGGGTCTCTTCACCGCTGTCTTGCTGGCTGAGCACGGTTTGTTGAACGATCTGGTCCATGATGCCGTCCCAAAGCACGTCATCGGGAAGCTGCTGATACTGGTCCGGCAGAGACGCACGCACCATAAGCATATGACCCAGCGTGATTTCGGTGCCATTGACCGTGGCCACCACCGAGTCTGCCGTCAGCGTATCCTGCGCCTGTACCGGCAGAGCCAGCATCAGGGCGAACGCGCTTGCGGAGAGTTTCGTGATGAGATTCGTCATGTTTATCCTTTCAGAGCCGCCCGTACCGTGGGGGCGACATTGACAGTGAATTGCCCTGACCTTACATCGCCTCAAGGCGCTGTGAAGCCAGTCGTTCCCCTGTGACATATGGGCTGTGTGCGAGGCGAGCAAGCAGATGCCGCACACGAAGATGTCAAAGCTGAAAGTGAGTGCATGCTGGGATTAGGTAAAGTCGCGCGCAAGGTGTTCGGAACGCCGAACGACCGTAAAGTCAAGGCGACCCGCCCGCTGGTTGAGAAAGTCAACGCACTGGAAGCGGACTTCGAAAAGCTGAGCGATGCGCAGTTGATCGAGAAAACGGCCGAATTCAAGGCGCGCCATGCAAACGGTGAGGCATTGGATGCGTTGCTGCCCGAGGCGTTTGCGAATTGTCGTGAGGCGGCGAAACGTGCGCTGGGGCTGCGGGCCTTCGATGTGCAGCTGATGGGCGGGATTTTCCTGCATCAGGGCAATATCTCTGAGATGAAGACGGGTGAGGGCAAGACACTTGTGGCGACCTTCCCGGCCTATCTCAACGCGCTCACGGGGCGTGGCGTGCATATCGTGACGGTGAACGACTACCTTGCCAAGCGTGACAGCGAATGGATGGCCAAGGTCTATGGCGCGCTAGGTCTGACCACGGGTGTGGTTTATCCACGCCAGCCAGATGCTGAAAAGCAGGCGGCTTATGCCTGTGACATCACCTATGCCACGAACAACGAACTTGGCTTTGATTACCTGCGCGACAACATGAAGTCCGAGCTGAAACAGATGTACCAGCGCGATCACTACATGGCGATTGTCGACGAGGTGGATTCGATCCTGATCGACGAGGCACGGACACCGCTGATCATTTCCGGCCCTGCACAGGACCGCAGCGAATTGTATGTCGCCATCGACGCCGTCATTCCGTCGCTGACCGATGAGCATTTCGCGCTCGACGAGAAGACACGAAACGTGACGTTCACCGACGAAGGCAACGAGTTTCTTGAAGAAACCCTGCACGGGCTTGGCCTGCTTCCAGATGACCAGTCGCTGTACGATCCGGAAAGCACAACGCTTATTCACCACGTGAACCAAGGACTTCGGGCGCACAAGCTGTACCAGAAAGACAAGGATTACATCGTTCGCGACAGCGAAGTTGTTCTGATCGACGAATTCACTGGGCGTATGATGGCGGGACGCCGCCTGTCGGAAGGTCTCCATCAGGCCATCGAAGCGAAGGAAGGCTGCAAGATTCAGCCCGAGAACGTGACGCTCGCCTCGGTCACCTTCCAAAACTATTTCCGCCTTTATGACAAGCTGGCGGGCATGACGGGTACGGCTGTGACCGAAGCCGCCGAATTCGCCGAAATTTACGGGCTTGGTGTGGTCGAAGTGCCGACAAACCGCGAGATCGCGCGGATTGACGAAGACGATAAGGTGTATCGTACAGCACAGGAAAAGTACGACGCCATCGTGCAGGAAATCAAAGAGGCGCATGCCAAAGGCCAGCCGGTTCTTGTGGGCACCACCTCGATCGACAAGTCCGAAATGCTGAGCCAATTGCTCACCAAAGCCGATCTCAAGCACAATGTTCTGAACGCACGCCAGCACGAGCAGGAAGCGCAGATCGTTGCCGATGCGGGCAAGTTGGGCGCCGTCACCATCGCCACCAATATGGCCGGTCGTGGAACGGATATCAAACTTGGCGGCAATGTCGAATTCAAGATCATGGAGGCAATTGCTGTCCGATGCAGGCAACGGTGTTGAGATGTGGAAGAAAAACCGCGGTGTAG
>OBAL01000045.1_pt1 | contig 22916 bp, 19 predicted proteins | sample 1516331 | NCBI WGS metagenome assembly OBAL01 (sample SAMEA3275603, study PRJEB22092) | marine metagenome | biome: ENVO:00000038, "LAGOON"; feature: ENVO:00002042, "SURFACE WATER"; material: ENVO:00002019, "BRACKISH WATER" | collected 2014-06-21T13:56:00+00 | depth 0 m
GCCGCCAATGCCGTTGAAAGGCTGGCTCGCATCAATGACCGTTCCGGGCTGGACGCGCTCGACGTAGTTGAAGTTGTTTTGGCTCGACCCCATGACGAGGTGGCCCGCCAAGCTGTCGCCTGGATGGATCACCAAGGCGTTGACGTTTCCTTGCTGGCCGCCGGCCAAGATATGCTCAATGGTAAAATCGACGATGGTATCGCCGTCCAAATCCAATTCAAAAATGCCGTCCGAGAACGTGGTGTCGTCGATGTCGGTGTACATGAATTGTGCTTGAGCAGACGTCCCTGCGGCGACGGCAGCGGCCGAAGCAAGGTACTTTCGAAGTTGATTTTTATCCATTTTTCGCATGGCGCAAATATAGAGTTAAAAACGGCGCATAGAAGGACGAACTACCGCGCGAATCCCATCGAGGGTGAGCGGCTTTGGCAGCCATTCATTTAACTGTCTCATTCCCGCTTCCAATCCTTGGCTCGCTTTCGCGTTGGGGTCGGCGCCCAAAGCCCACAATTCCTCAAATTCAAAGGTGATGTTTACCGACTGCGGGAGCATGTCGAGCAACACCTTGGTCTCGTCCCAAGCCTGCGACCAACGCGCAGGTTCGTCCCATTGCAGCGCTGCCTCTGGACGATTCATGAGGTGCCGTTGGCTCTGCGAAACGGCCGACCAAGATCGGTTCATGTGCAAAACCACCACAGGAATATTGGGCAACGGTGCGTTTTTGAGCAGCGGAAGTACAATTTTAACCGCCTTGCCCCGCTGCGACTCCAACCACTTTGCATCCAAGGTCCAGTTGCGCACCTGTTCATGTTCGTAAAAGCCCTGGCTATTGAAGCGGTCTGCAGAACGAACGCCGTCGGTGACCGGCTCCACTCCCACACTTTTAAGCAGTTGCATCGCCAGGGAAGTCCCGCTGCGCGGTGCCCCAGTCACAATGAACAGCGGCCGTCCAGCGGGGCGGGGCGGCGCCAGAAGTTGGGCTGTTTGCAAGGCAAGGGCGGCTTCTTCGGTACGGCCCAATTTCGAGAGGGCATACGCCAGTGCGCGGTGAATGGAGCTTTGGTGATAGGCGTGTTCCAAGCTCTCTAAAGCGCACTGCGCCGCGACCTCCCATTGTTCCCTGTGCAGGGCGAGTCGCAGTTCGAGGTTGATGAAATCGGGCTGGTCGAGTCCCACGGAAGTGTGCTGTTTAACCGCGTCGATCACTCGAGAGAGTTCTTGGAATCGATTTGCGCGCAGGAGCAAACGCCCCCACAAAACAGCGGCTGGGACGCTGTGGATGGCCAGGTCCGGCACTGTAAGAGCACCGCCTTGACTCAGCGTGTGTACGGCTCGGTAAAAGGTCCACGCTTGGGAATCGGTCCGTTCCCAGGACCGCTCGAGCCAGCGCCCCAATTCTTCCCATTGTTGGGTGTCGTGGAGCAGGCCAGCGCCGAGAAGGCCGTACCGCTCCGCTGGAGAAGGGAAGCGGGAGAGCAGTTGTTGCAGGTGAACCCAGGCCTGGGCCGAATTGCCTTGAGCGCGAAGGGAACGCGCCAGGTAGTAATCGTTTTCTGCGATGCGAAGGCTTGCCGTTTTAAAAGGAGCGCCGCTGTCCGACGGTTCGTCGGCGCTGTCGACCGTCAAGTGATCCGGGCTCAGGTAGCCCAGCTCGACCAGGTCGTTCAGCATGGTTTGTTCATAAACGGGTGCAGGTGAGGCGGTTTCTTGGGGTTGAGAAGTGGAATGAGACCAAGTTAAAGCGGCGGTATCGATCCGTTCAAAAGGTCCCTGCCACGCCAGAGGTTTGCGCCCCGCCATGTCCGAAGGGATGGGGAGGCCGTGGGCGCTGAGAACCAACGGGGCGATGTCCAACAGGCCGAGGCCGCTCACGCGCAAGTCTTTGGACCAGAGTGAGGAACGAGAGACAAAAACGCCAAAATGTCGGTGTTCCAAAGCCGGCGCACCGGCGTGTTTGGGCAACTGAGCAACGCGTTCCTCTCCGTGAACAAACCCGTGGTCGCTCATCAGAAAGAGGTGCGTGCGGTCATCGCATCGGTCGATGAGGGCGCCCAAAAAAAGGTCGTGCAAGCGGTACGCCCCCTCTACGATGTGTTGGTAGCGGTCAAACTCTTCTTGAGGCACGCGGGCAAGCTTGGGCGGGGCATATTTCGCGGCGAGGTGTTTGAAATGATCGAGCGCGTCAAAGTACACGCTCAGATGACCGCCGCCTTGCAGGTCTTGGGCCAAGGTAGCCATGGTATGGACGTTGAGTGCGTGCAGAACTATCTTGTGAACCGAGCGCACGACGTCGTCCGAACCGTCGAGGTCCCTATTGGGAAAAAAAGCGGCCACGGCACTCGCGGGCAGTTCTTCTGGGGAGACGAGCAATTGTTGGGCTATGCTGGACCAAGGTCCGAGGTTGTTTCCAGCCTCCCAGAACTCGGGGGCGCCAAAGGCCAGGTTGGAAACACGCACCCCGCCTGCGCCCCGAGTCGCCGGAGACGGATGTGAGGGCCACCAGGCGACGGCGCCCGCGGGAATTTCGGAGCGTTCGAGGAGTTCCCAATAGGTTGGGACGCGAATGGACGAACCGCGAACGGCGCGAATCGTGCGGCCGTGGAGTTCGGTGAACCCATGAATGCCGTGGTCTTGAGGCCACCGAGAAGTGGCCACGGAGGCCCAGAGCATGGGCGAGATGGGCGGGTCCATGGTGGCGAGTTTGCTGTGAACACCCCATTCCATGAGCGCCGCCAAGGCCGGCATTTTTCCTTGTTCCAACAGCGGATAGAGGTAGCGCCAATCGGCCGCGTCCCAGCCGACGAGCAGCGAATGCAACGGTACGCTGGGGGAAGACCACTGCTCGGGAAGCGTCAAACCCTTCCATTGGGCCACCGCGCGGTAACCGCCGGCTAAAAATCCCAAAGTCGTTTTCTCTAGTGGTCTCATGGGGTAAAAATACTTGCTAAATTTGGGCAACCCCGTTTTCTACATTATGCGCTTAAAAAATCAGACCGAAATAATTGCCCTCGCTTGGCAAAGTATTAAAGCGCAACCGCTTAGAACCACCCTAACCTCCCTGATCATTAGCTTCGGCATCATGGCCTTGGTGGGCATTCTCAGCGCCACAGATGCACTCAAGCAGAACCTGGAGAGCAATTTCACCTCCCTCGGCGCCAACACGCTGACCTTGCGCGCCAACGCAGGCGGCTTCTTTGTAGGCGGGGCCGACCGTCGCCGCAATCCTGAGATTACCTTTCGCGAGGCCAGCGCTTTCAAAAAGCGAATGGAATTTGAAAATGCGCTGGTCAGTCTTACCTATGTCCCGACCGGCACGGGAAAGTTGAGTTACGGCAGCAAATCGACCAACCCCAACAACCTCATCACGGCGGCCGACGAAAACTACTTGGTGACCGGCGGATTTGACCTGAGCGAAGGGCGCAATTTTACGGCCGACGACGTGTTCTCCGGTCGCAACTATACCATCTTGGGCAGCGCCACGAAAACCGATCTTTTTGACGACCAAAGTGCCGTGGGACAGTCTATTCGAATCAATGGAAAACCCTATTTGGTCGTGGGTGTTTTGGCAGAAAAAGGAAGTTCAGGCATGTTCTCTGGCGACCGCGGCGCTTGGATTCCCTTGACCAATGCGCGGGCCAATTTTGCCTCTTCGAATCCGAGCTACGCCCTGAGCATCAATGCACCGACCGCAGAAAGCTTGGACGCCGTTCAGGGCCGCGCGACGGCACTTATGCGCAGTATTCGCAAACAGATGCCCAAAGAGCGCACGAATTTTGAAATTGTGCGCAGTGATAGCATGGCCAAAAGTCTTCTTGAAAATCTCTCCATGGTCACCAAGGGGGCGTTCATCATTGGGGCCATCACCTTGTTGGGTGCCTCTATTGCACTGATGAATATTATGCTCGTGTCCGTCACAGAGCGCACGAAGGAAATTGGCACCCGCAAAGCCATCGGTGCAACGCGTCAGAGCATTGTCGTACAATTTCTTGGAGAAGCCGTCGTCATTACCCAATTGGGAGGATGGACTGGAATTATCATCGGCATTGTCATCGGAAACGTGGTGGCAAAAATGATTGGCACTAGTTTCTTTATCCCGTGGGTCTGGATTGCCGTGGCCTTTGTTTTAAGTGTGGCCGTGGGCCTGTTGGCAGGCTGGTACCCAGCGAACAAGGCCGCTGGATTGGACCCCGTGGAAGCCCTGCGCTACGAATAGCTTTTATCCTTTTCGTGCGAGGGTAGATCCCAAGCCAGCGCCCACTGCTGTTCCCAGGGCGACCCACAATCCTACGTTGTGTCGCAGCACGCCGATAAGTACACCTGCCACCACACCCAGTGCGAGGTATTTTTGGAAGGTGGCTCCTTTTTCTATTTCTTGATCACTCATTCGATATGGGTATAAAAAAAGCCATCCCTTTGGAGGATGGCTTTTATAAAGTTAAAAGTGGTGCAGCGCGTTAGGCTTCTGCAACTACTTCAAATTCAAATGCAACCACAACTTCGCGGTGCAATCTCACGTTGGCAGTGTAACGACCCAAGGCCTTCACAGAACCTCCAACGATAGAGATGTATTTTTTGTCTAGAATGACACCGTGCTTTTCGAGCGACTCTGCCAAGTGGTGGTTGGTGATCGCACCGAACAACTTGTTGCCCTGACCCAATTTAGCAGCCATTTTGAGTTCAACAGCGTTCAGACGCTCAGCTGCAGATTTTGCTTCTGCAATTGCTTGAGCTTCTTTGTGTGCGCGTTGACGCAAGTTTTCTGCCAATACTTTTTTGGCGCTAGAAGTAGCCAAAACAGCGTACCCTTGGGGGATGAGGTAGTTGCGACCGTATCCATCTTTCACAGTAACCACATCGTCTGCAAAGCCCAAGTTATCTACATCTTTCTTTAGAATAATTTCCATGGTACAATGTCTTATTTGAGGTTATCTGCTACGTAAGGCATCAAGGCAATGTGACGGGCGCGTTTGATCGCGACAGCCAATTTGCGCTGGTACTTCAAAGAGGTTCCAGTAAGGCGTCTAGGTAGAATTTTACCTTGTGGGTTCACGAAACGCAACAAGTATTCTGGATCCTTGTAGTCAATGTATTTAATTCCTGCTTTTTTGAAGCGGCAGTATTTCTTTTGGTTGCCACTCTCTACGTTGATGGGCTGCAAATAACGCACATCGCCCTTTCCTTTTGCTGACATACTATAATGTGTTTACGCGTTCACTTTAGCACGACGCTTTGCAGCGTATTCGATGCCGTATTTGTCCATTTTCACGGTCAAGAAACGCATAATGCGCTCGTCGCGTTTGAATTCTACTTCGAGGGGAGCAATAGCTTCGCCTGGAGCAGAGAATTCTATAAAGTGGTAAAAGCCACTTTTCTTCTTTTGGATGGGGTAGGCCATTTTGCGCAAGCCCCAGTTCTCTTTGTTGATAATGCTCGCGCCATGCTCTTTCATGATGCCGACGAACTTATCTACCGCTTCCTTTACCTGATCTTCAGATAAAACGGGATTCAAAATGAAAACGGTTTCGTACTGATTCATAATTAATTGAACTAAAAATTTAAGGAGTGCAAATGTAGTAGCTTTTTCTTATACCACCAACCTATTGCGGGTTCTTCTCTGCCGGCGGTTGAAAACAACTTTTTATACCCGGTTCAATGCGTGTATCTTTGAACCCATGGAGCAATTTGTAGTATCGGCACGCAAATATAGACCGCAAGACTTTGAAGCGGTCGTAGGTCAGAAGCACATCACAGACACGCTGCTAAAAAGTGTGGAGAGCGATCACCTCGCTCAGGCCTTGCTTTTCTGCGGTCCGCGCGGTGTTGGAAAAACTTCCTGCGCCCGCATTCTGGCCAAAGTGATCAACAGAGACGCCCAACTCACGGACGAGGAACTGGCGCTCAACATCTTCGAACTCGATGCGGCCTCGAACAACTCCGTGGACGACATTCGACGTCTGATCGACCAGGTGCGCTTTGCTCCTCAAACAGGCAAGTTCAAAGTCTATATCATAGACGAGGTCCACATGCTCAGCCAGCAGGCCTTTAACGCCTTTCTCAAAACCTTGGAGGAACCGCCGGCCCACGCCATTTTCATCTTGGCGACCACCGAGAAGCACAAGATTATTCCCACCATTTTGTCGCGTTGTCAAATCTTTGACTTCAAGCGCATCACCATTGGCGACATTGCTGAGCACTTGGCATTTGTCGCCGAGAAAGAAGGTGTGACCGCGGAACCCGAAGCGCTGCACCTCATTGCCGAAAAAGCCGACGGCGCCTTGCGCGATGCCCTGTCGCTGTTTGACCGCATGGTTAGTTTTTCGGGAAACAGCCTCACGTACGACCAGGTGGTCGACGTGCTGGACATACTCGATTATACCTACTTCTTCCGCACCGTCGACCTGGCCAACGCCGTCAATTACCCGGACCTGATGCTCCTCTACAACGAGGTGCTCGAAAAGGGCTTCAGCGGGCACGAATACGTGAACGGCATGGCCAAGCACTTCCGCGATTTATTGGTTTCGCGCGAGCCCAAGACCATTAGTTTACTGGAGGTCGGCCCCAGTGTGAAGGAGCGCTACTTGCAGCAGAGCAAAGCCAGTTCCACGCGTTTCTTATTGCACGGCCTCAAAGTCTTCAACGAACTGGATGGCCAGTACAAACTCGCCAGTCAGCCACGCATTCTCGTGGAATTGGGACTACTCAAACTCGTGGAATTTATTTCCCAAGAAAAAAAAAAGTCGCAACCCAGCGTAAAGCCGAATAGCACCGACCAGTATTTGCCCACCGCTATTCCGGTGCCAGAAACTTCACAGGTCGCTGCCGATCCAAGCGCGCCGCAAACGTCCCCTGCCCCAACTTCGCCCGCCAATGAGGCAGCAGCTTCGCACGTAGGAAGCGCGACGCAACCGTCGAGCGCGTTTGAACAACCCCATTCGCCTGCCTCCGCTCAGACCGCTTCTCCAGGATCACCCGCAGCGCCGGCACCACAAACCGCACACGGAACAAGCGCAACTGCAGGATCTCCCGCAGCGCCGGCGAGCAGCCCCGCATCAACACCGGGCCAACAGACGCCCAAGCCGGGCGGCGGCCCCACCACACGCAGGGCAGTGGCGCCGAGAGGCGCGGTTAAAAATGCACCTTCGAGCACGGGGCTTGGCGGGTTGAGTTTGACCGACGCCCTCAAGGAGGTGGGTGGCGACATGAACTCTGCGGCCACAGAAAGTGCCGAAGATTTGCTTCCACCGCCGCCGAGCAGCAGCGGCCCACAGGAATCATTCTCTGCCGAAGCGCTCAGCAAGGCGCTCAACGAATACGCGAAGCAGCGGAGTGTGGGGCGCCAATTGCGCAGTATTTTACAGAATCAGACCGTAAAAATAGAAGCGGACAACGTGCTTCGAATTCAAGTGGCGAACAACATACAACAGTCCATTTTCAACGAAGGGCAAAAATTGTTGGTCCCTTACCTGCGCGACACGCTCAAGAACAGAAGCATCAAATTTGAGGTGGAGATGGTCGAGCACGAGAACGTGAAAATCCCCTACCTGCCGGAGGAAAAATTTGAAAGTATGGTGCAGCGCAACCCGGCGATCGCGTACTTGAGAAGTAAATTAAACACAGATATTCAATGAGTTGCCGCGCTTTTTGTGGAGTTTTTTTCGGTCTCATTCTCTCCCTCCACAGCACCGACCTCAGCGCACAATACCAATGGTGGAACACGGCCCAACAATGGGATGGCGTGACCCCGTGGACAGAATATATGGTCTATTCGCATGCCTTTTTTGGTCCAAATGCGCTGCCCATTCCTTCGACAGAGATCAGCCCCTCCTACTTCAAGACGTCCTCCCAACTGAGCTTGCGGTCCGACGATCGGTTTGTCACTTGGCACAACGAGTTGCACTGGAATAGGTCACACACGCAAATTCACCTCACGCACCAAAGCGTGGAGGCTTATGCCACTACTCTTGAGGTGCGCGACGAGCGCGCGTCCCGCGAAGAGGATGCACGCGGTGTGCTCGCCGGCGATGTGCTGGTCGACATAAGCACCAGGCTTTGGAACGGCGAGCGCCACCAGCTCTTCTTCGCATTTCACACCAAAACCGCCGCGGGCTCACTCGCTCAGGCAAGGTTCACCGACGCGCCCGGCTATGCCTTTTACTTTTCACACCACTACCAAAGTCTGCCATTGGAAGGTCGCCTCTTTGACCATTGGTCGGCGGCGGTTGAAGCGGGCTTTCAAGTCTACCAAACCCACTGGATTGCCTATCCTCAAAACGACGGTTTTTTGGGCAATGTCCGATGGAGTCTCCAAGGACCGCGCTGGGAATGGCACACCGGCGTGCGAAGTTTTACAGGCTATTTTCGACAAGGTGACTGGGCTCGTATTGTCGACTTGCAGCTGGACCGCAAGTGGGACACCGGCCACAGAACACGACTCGGGTGGACGTTCGGGTGGAACGACTTCCCCTTCTCCTTCCTAACGCTTAGCCAGCAATGGTCGCTCGAAGGCGGCTCGGGGCGCTGATCTAGACCAGCCAGCGCAATTTCCAGCGCAAGCTTCGCGGCAACTCCAAATTTCGGGCGGCCTGCAACGCCTTTCGCTTCCATATTTTTTGCCCCTCCGTATCCCCTCTTTTTTTAAAAGTTCGGGCCAATTCGTACGCCTTCCTTACCACGTACCATCGGTACTGCACCGACTCGAGGTGCCCTCGTTCCAAGGCTTGTTCCACCGCGCGCATCACCTTGTCGTGGTGGTCTTCCACCTGCGCGGTCATGCCAAAATCCAGCCGGTATTTGGTGGTTCGGGCCTGCTGCATGGTAGGAAAATGGCCTTGAGCAAAGAGTGCGAGGTAGGCGCCGACATCCTCTTGAAGCTGCCTGTTCTCTTCCCAGAGAAACGGCAATGAGGCGTCCATGACCACGGTGCTCGGAACAATGGGGTTGTAGGTTAGAAAGTCCTCCAAGGTGCGCACTTGGTCGCAGCTGCGCGGTCTGAGGCGCCCTGTTTGGGTGCTCCATTCGAAAATAGGCGTATACAACCAGCGGCACTGGGTCCTCTCAAATGTCCTTTCCGCCTCGGCGAGTTTGTTCCATGACCACAGGTCGTCGGCATCCAAGAAGGCCCAATGCGTCCCCGTGGCCGCGCGCATCCCTGCATTGCGCGCCGCACCCAAGCCAGCGTTGGCCTGGTTGAGAACGGTGAGCGGCAGGTCATTCTCAAACGCGCGTGCCACGCGTTCGGTGGCGTCGGTGCTGCCGTCGTTGACGACAATCACTTCGAACGGACGGCATTGTTGCCCGACGACACTCGCCAAACATTCGGCCAAGGTCGCCTCAGCGTTGTAAGCTGGAATGATCACGCTGGTCTTCATGAATTAATGGGCAAAGAAGGTTTTGGGAAAAAGACGGGCGGCCCATTTTTTAAGCAACGGCTTGAGCCCAATAAACTCGGCCGCTTGCCCCACGAGCTTGATGAAACCGTTGAAGAGCACCGGCGGAAGCAAATTCTTCTTGTATTGTGAAAATTCTTTGTACAAACGAATGTTGTTGCGCAGCGTGTCCCTGTTCCACTTCATAGAGAAGACATTGCCGGCCCACCAAGTCGCCACCTTCCCTTTGGCCGCGCGCAGCACCTCCGGATCTACCCAACCCTCGCGTTCAAAGATGTCGTACATCGCCAGAATCTCGTCAAAGGCCTTGTAGCTGGCGATGGCGCGAGAGCGTTGAGTTTGGGTATGGAATCGGAAAAAGTTTCGCGGTTGGGCGAAGAACACTAGGTCACCGTGCTGCAACATCCGCGCATAGAACAACCAATCGCCGTTCAACCGCCAGGTGGTTTCCGGCGCGCCGACTCGGTCGAAAACCTCCTTGCGAAACAACACACCGCTTGCGTTGGGTACAGTGTTCGAGTGCACCAGGTAGTTCGCAACCTCTTGGGGGCCGTTCGCCGTGAAATCGTGGCTCCATCGGGCAGCATTCCCAAAGATGAACGCATAGTCGTCGCGGAAATCGCGCAAAAACTCGCTTCGTTCATCGACCAAGTGGCTGTGGCTGTAGGCCATGACCGCACGCTCATTGCTCTCCAGCGCTTGCACGTGGAGCGCCAAGAGGTCGGGCGCGGCATAGTCGTCACTTTCTGCGATCCAGAGGTATTTGCCTCGGGCCCAACGAGCGCCCCGCTGCCATTGGGCAAAGGGACTTCCGCTGTTTTCCGCGTTGAACATCAAGGTGATGCGCTCGTCTTTCTCGGCCCAACTCCGCAACACATCGCGGCTGTGGTCGGGACTCAAATCGTCCATGAGCAGCACCTCTATATTTTGATACGTTTGGTTTAAAATACTGGTAATGCGCTCGTCCAAATAGGGCGCATGGTTGTAGTTCGGCACAATGACGCTCACGAGCGGTCCGTGGGTCGGCAAAGGTGAAACGGGGTCTTTTACAGCGTCTGCACTCACGGTTTCTTTCTCTTTTACGGTCTCATTCTTCGGCGAAAAACCCTCCAACCGCCCCGGCCGAACCCCACAAAATTGGTACAGCGCATACCAGGTCATGCGCTGCAAGGCCACGTCGCTCGAGGTGAGGTCTTCGTAGCGCACCGTCATCACGGGGCAGCCCAAATTGCGCACATGTTCCCCTGCCCGATCGTTGTAGGTTCGCACCAACGCCCGCGCCAGTTCCGGCGTCAAGTGGCTCTTCGCCTCATCCCGCTTTCCCTGGCGTCGGAGCAGACTGTTCACAACTGCCTCCTCGTCCCGCAGCACCCAAATGACCTTGGCCTCCGGAAAAACGCGGTACCACCAGGGCAGGGTGAGGCAGAGGCGCGGATCTTTGATCAACCAAGGGCCGTTCCAATGCATTCGCTGCCGCCAAACCCTTCCAGACGGGTGCTTGAGGTGAGTGCCAAAGATGCCAGCCGCATCGAGGTCCTGGGCGGCCTCGGTCAGTACTTTTTGCAGGACTTGCGCTTCGGGCGGTTGCCACCAGGAGCCTACGGCCTCGCGCAAAAAGAACTCGTTTAGATACACCGCATACAGCGCTTCCTCGTTGTGGTCGCACACCGCACCGCTGTACACGCCGGCGGCATTCATGGCCCGAGCGACCATGGACGTTCCTGAGCGGTGCATGCCCATGATAAAAACCGGCGGATGTACTTTATTTGTGATCACTTAAATTGAGGCCCCGATGGCACGACCAAAGAAACTTGTTTTTATCCACATCCCAAAGACCGCAGGCACTTCGCTCAAAAATCTGCTCGAAAGCAACTATGCCGAAGACGAGCGCTTGGCGATCTACAACCGGGAAAACCTCGATGAAAAGCTCGCCGCCGCACTCAAAGACCCCAAAATACGGTGCATCTACGGCCATTTTCCCCTGCGACCTGTGGTAGTTGAAAGCGATGCTGTGGTGGTCACGCTGTTTCGTGAGCCGGTGGCGAGAACAATAAGCCACTACAATCATTACAAACGCGGGCTCAACGAAGAACACCGCCGCATTATGGAAGGCGTGAACAGTCCTGAAGATTTCGCAAAACTGCCGCAAGGCAACAACCGTCAAACTGCATTCATCTCCGGCCACCTAAAAAACGCCGATTTCTTTGCAGACCCCCATGCGCTAGAACGCGCCATGCAAAATCTTCAGCGCATCGACTTTGCCGGATTCACCGAGCACTTCAATGCCTCTATTGCCCTGTTCAAGAAAGAACTGGGATGGAAATATGCTTGGAGCGAGCACAGCAATTCGGGGAGCAAGAAGAACGAAGCCGACCTTGAAACCTGGCGGTCGCTGAACGAGCTGGATCTTCCGTTGGTGGATGCCGCTTGGGATATTTTTTATCCCGCGGTGCAGGTTTACGAGGGCAAGAAAATCAATTCGCGCCCCGGCGACCCGACCCTACTCGAAAAAATAAAGTATCACTTGCGCGTTCTGAGCTCGAAGTTTCGGCCCAAGTAGACGCGACGAACCTGCTCGTCCGCGGCCAATTCCTCGGCTGTACCGCTTTTGAGAATGCGCCCTTCGAACATGAGGTACGTTCGGTCGGTGATGGCCAAGGTCTCTTGAACGTTGTGGTCTGTGATCAAGATGCCTATGTTTTTCTGCTTGAGTCCCGCCACGATGCTTTGAATGTCTTCCACCGCAATGGGGTCCACGCCCGCAAAGGGCTCATCGAGCAAAATGAACTTGGGCGATGTGGCCAGTGCGCGTGCTATTTCGGTTCGGCGGCGCTCCCCGCCAGAGAGCAAATCGCCGCGTGTGGTGCGGATGTGCTGCAATCCAAATTCATCGAGCAGCTCTTCCAACTTGGCCGCCCGCGCCTCTTTGGAGAGGTCGGTCAACTCGAGTACTCCCATGATGTTGTCCTCCACGCTCAACTTTCGAAAGACGCTGGCCTCTTGGGCGAGGTAGCCAATACCGAGCTGCGCGCGCTTGTACATGGGGAGTTTCTCGATGGGTGTTCCGTCGAGTAGGATGGTGCCGCTGTAGGGTCGAATGAGACCAACGACCGTATAAAAACTGGTGGTTTTACCCGCGCCATTGGGCCCTAAAAGGCCCACAATTTCGCCTTGATTGACCTCAAAACTCACCTTGTCCACCACAGTGCGTGAACGGTAAATTTTGACAATGTCCTTGGCTTCTAACTTCATGCGGTCTCGGTCTTATTTCGCTTGACGATGCGACGACTCACCAAAATGGAAATTTGATAGAGAATCAAAACTGGCAGGGTTACCAAGATTTGCGAGGCGATATCGGGCGGGGTGATGATCGCGCTGACCAATAATATAACTACGATGGCGTGTTTGCGGTAGGTTTTGAGCAACTCCGGTGTTACCAGGCCGAGTTTGCTTAGGAAGTAGACGGCGATGGGAAGCTGGAACAAAAGTCCGGTAGCGAGCGTTACGCTGCTGATCATCGAGATGTAGGAGGTGAGGTCGATGCGGTTGACCACTTCTAAACTCACCACATATCCCCCGAGAAATTGCACCGAGAGCGGCACAATAATGTAGTATCCGAACAAGACACCGAGCATAAAAAGCAGGGTGATGTAGAAGATAATGCCACGGCTGCTGTGCTGTTCTTTGGCGTGCAATCCGGGTTTGATAAATCGCCATATTTCCCAAAACACATAGGGGAATGCGAGGATGAGACCGCCGATCAAACTCACCCACAAGTGCATTTGGAACTGGCCGCTCATGCGCATGTTCAAGACCTCGAAGGGCACCTCGTCAAAGCAAAACACCTCGGTGTTCAGGTAGGACGACAGCTTGCAGAACGCTTGGTAGGTGGGGAATTCGGGTTGTATGGGACCGAAGATGAGCTGGTCAAACAAAAAACCTTTGGCCGAGAATGCGATACCAGCGCTAATTACCAAGGCAATAGAAGCGCGCATCAAGTGCCAACGCAATTCTCCCAGGTGTTGCAGGAAACTCATTTGATTCGCATCTTTCGCCATAGATCTCAGAAATACGGAGCAAAAGTCGCAAAACAAAAGTTACTTCCCGACAATTCCGGACAATTTCACTAACTTGAAAACAATACTAGTCCAAGACAGCATGCAACAGCAATGGGAGGACCTCCTGTCCAAGTTCTTTGGTTTCAATAAGTTCAAAGGGCACCAAAAAGCAATTATCGAGAGCATTAGTTCGGGTAAAGACACTTTTGTGATCATGCCTACCGGCGGCGGGAAGAGTATGTGCTACCAATTGCCCGCGCTCGCTCAAGACGGAGTCGCTATTGTGGTGAGCCCATTGATTGCGTTGATGAAGAACCAGGTCGACGCCATTCGCGGCCACAGCACCGAAGACGGCATAGCGCACGTGCTCAACAGTTCGCTCAGCAAACGCGACTTGGACCGCGTACACGAAGACCTTCTTGCCGGTAAGACGAAGCTCTTGTTCGTGGCTCCTGAGAGTCTGAATAAGCCCGCCAACATAGAATTGCTTCAGCAGGTTTCCATCGCCTTTTATGCAATTGACGAAGCACATTGCATCTCGGAATGGGGCCATGACTTCAGACCCGACTACCGCACCATCAAAGAGAGCATCGAAGCGCTCGGTCGAAAGCCCATCATCGCGCTCACGGCCACGGCCACTCCTAAAGTCCAGCACGACATTATCAAGACGTTGGGAATGGAAGACCCTTCCATTTTCCTTTCTAGCTTCAACCGCCCCAACCTCTATTACGAGGTGCGACCGAAGCGAGACATTGACCATGATATTATCAAACTGCTTTCTGAGAACAAGGGAAAAAGCGCCATCATCTATTGTTTATCCCGCCAAAAAGTAGAGGACCTCGCGGAACAACTCGTGGTCAACGGTATCAATGCACTCCCCTACCACGCCGGGCTGGAACAGGGAAAACGTGTGAAACACCAAGATGCCTTCCTCAATGAAGATTGCGACGTGATCGTTGCCACCATCGCTTTTGGAATGGGCATCGACAAACCGGACGTTCGTTTCGTGCTTCACTACGACATGCCCAAGAGTTTGGAAAGCTATTACCAAGAGACCGGACGTGCAGGGCGGGACGGCGGCGACGGAACGTGCATCACCTACTTCGATATTAAGGACATTGAACGACTCGAGAAATTCTTGAGTAAGAAGACGGTGAGCGAGCAGGAAATAGGCCGTCAGTTGCTCGAAGAAGCCACCGGTTATGCGGAGAGTGCTACGTGCCGCCGCCGTGTTTTATTGCAATATTTTGGAGAGCCCTTCGAACCAAAAGACTGCCACGAAATGTGCGACAACTGCCGCCACCCGCGCGAGCAAGTCGACGCCAGTGCAGAGTTTGTGAACGTGCTCGAATGTGTTATCGCCAGTAGCGGCAAACTCAAGACTACCCCGCTGATCAATTCTTTGTTGGGCAATATGACCGCCGTCTTGGCACAAAACGACGCCCAAAACTTCCCCACCTGGGGAGCCCAAAAAGACAAGAGCCCCCAGCATTTGCGGGCTGTGATTCGACAAGGGGTCATTCGCGGCTACTTGAAAAAAGACATTGAAACTTACGGAACGCTGCGAATTACCCCCAAAGGCGAGAAATACCTGCTCGCACCCAAGGTGTTTAAAGTGGCCAAAGAGCTGGACTACAATCAACTCAACAATAGCACAACGACGAAGAAAGCGCTGGCGCTGGACGATGCGCTTTTTGCGCTCCTTAAAGATGTTCGAAAGAAAATCGCCCAGCGAAGAAAAGTACCTCCCTACGCCGTGTTTAGCGAGAGCAGCTTGAGTGAAATGGCGACCAATTACCCTTGCACGTTGGACGAATTGACGACCATCAACGGGGTGGGCGAAGGAAAGGCCCGGAAATTCGGAGCTGCGATTGTGGAGGTCATTGCCCAGTATGTAGAAGAAAACGGAATCGAACGCCCGTCCGACCTCGTGATCAAGGGAGTTGCAAACAAAAGTGCGCTCAAGGTCTACATCATTAAATCGACCGACCGCAAGCTTCCGCTCGAAGACATCGCCAGTGCCAAAGGCTTAAAAATGGCCGAGCTCTTGGAAGAAATGGATCGAATTGTACAGAGCGGAACCAAGCTGGATATCAACTACTACCTCGAGGATCTCATGGACGAAGAGAGTATTGATGAAGTGTTCGATTTCTTAAACGACGAAAGCGAAACCGGAAGTCTCGCGGAACTGGTCGAAGAATTTGGCGACGATTACGACGAAAGCGAATTGCAAATGCTCCGCATCAAGTACTTCTGCGAGGTTGCTAACTAATCTTAAACGCGTCCTCAGGAGACGAAATAGTACTTTACCGAACTAAAAAAAGGTTGGCTCAAAGTGAGCCAACCTTTTTTAGTTCATGACTTCCCATCAATCGCTCCGGCGCCGTGGCGCAAGAACCTGAGGTGCGGACGGGTCAATTGGCAGAGGCCAATTCGTACGGGCTCCCTATCAAGGCCTCGGCAGCCACCGGCTGCAAAGATGCACTGTAGTTGAGAAGGAACTGAATGCTTTCCTCGGAAGCCCCTACGGCTTCGCGAGAGTTGGGTAGAGTTTTGTGCATAAGCTTCGTTCGTTTACTTGAGAAAGTAACGAAGCCTGTCACAGTTTTAGTATCTACCTCTGAAAATTAGGTTCAAGCTTGCAGAGAGATCCCGTGTTCGTTCATCATGCGCTGAATGTTTTTTACGGCATAGCGCATGCGACCCAAGGCGGTATTGATGCTCACGTTGGTTTCCTCAGCAATCTCTTTGAAAGAGTAATTACAGAACATACGGAGCTCCACCACCTGCCGTTGGTCGGAGGGCAGTTGGGCGATGAGCGCGTGCAAATCTTGGTGAATTTGGTGATTGACCAAGTCTTCTTCAATGGAACGGTCTAATTCCCCGTAGGTATCAAACACGGTGAATTCGCCTTGGCTATTGATTTCCTTGCTGCGCTTCTCTCTTCGGAAGTAGTCCATCGTTGCGTTGTTCGCCACGCGCAATACCCAGGGAAGAAATTTACCTTCTTCGTTGTACGTCGTGCTCTTGAGCGAGCGAATGACTTTGATGAACGTCTCTTGGAATAGATCGTCCGCTACTAAACTGTCTTGTACTTTGGCAAGGATTTGACCAAAAACACGCTCTTGGTGTCTGCGAATTAACACGTTCAAGGCTTGCTCATTTCCGCTACGGTACAAGGCAACCAACTGGTGGTCTTCTTGGGTTCCTAAGTTCATAAGATAAGGATTTAGCGTAGCGGTCTCTCGATAAGCAAAAAGTGTTTTTGTTTGAATTGTAAATATAGACGAAGTTTTTAATTATCCTCTAATTGTGGGAGAAAGTCACAACATTTTGCTTGGTGCAGTAGTTAAATTTGCCGTTCACTAAGACTTCCCATGGGATCATCCATTGAAATAAAAGGCGCTGCTGTTCACAACCTCAAAGAGGTAAGCGTATCTATACCGAGGAACAAACTCACAGTTATTACCGGTGTTTCCGGATCGGGGAAGAGTTCCTTGGCCTTTGATACGCTATTTGCAGAGGGCCAACGCCGTTACGTGGAAAGTCTTAGCTCATACGCCCGGCAGTTTTTGGGAAAATTAGACAAGCCCAAGGTCGATTCGATCAAGGGCATTCCACCTGCGGTGGCCATCCAACAAAAGGTGAGCAGTCGCAATCCGCGGTCTACAGTCGGGACCACTACAGAAATTTACGACTACCTCAAGTTGCTCTATGCGCGGATCGGTCGCACCTATTCTCCCGTGAGTGGACTTGAAGTGAAGCGACATACCGTAAAGGACGTTCTCGAGGCTATCAATGCGCGGCCCGAAGGCAGCCGTTTTTTGCTGCTCGCTCCTGTCACTTATAAAGACCGCACGGCCTTGCAGCACTTGACCATTTTGGCACAACAAGGGTTTATGCGCGTGGTGGTTGACGGCCAGGTTCAAGCGATTGAAGAGGTGCTTGAGGCCGGAACTTTTGACGAAAAAACCATTGTCTTGGTAGTCGACCGCGCAGTGGTGCAACCCGACGACGAAGACACCCAATACCGTTTGCAAGATTCTATACAAACCGCCTTTTTTGAGGGACGCGGTGCGTGCTTGCTCGATTTCTTGGACGGAAATCCGCCGTTGGAATTCAACAACTTGTTTGAAATGGACGGTCTGTCCTTCTCTGAGCCAACGGTCAACTTGTTCAGTTTCAACAACCCGCTGGGGGCTTGTCCCGAATGCGAGGGTTTTGGCAGCGTGATGGGTATTGACGAAGAATTGGTCATTCCCAACGCCACCTTGAGCATTTATGAAGATGCGGTGGTGGCTTGGAAAGGCGACACGATGAGCAAGTGGAAGGAGCAATTTATGTTCGCCGCGGCGGCAGAAGGCTTCCCTGTTCACCGCCCGTACATGGACCTCAGCGCAGAAGAGAAGCGCTTGCTGTGGAGAGGTGCCAAAGGGATCAAAGGGCTGGACCACTTCTTTAAACATCTGGAGAGCAAGAGCTATAAAATTCAATTCCGCGTCATGCTGAGCCGCTACCGCGGGAGAACCACCTGCCCCACCTGCGAGGGAACGAGACTCAAGCCAGAAGCGGGGTATGTGAAAATCAACGGCAAGGCGTTGCACGAATTAGTCGACCTGCCTTTGTCCAAGTTGAAGTTGTTTTTTGACCAACTGGAGCTCACGGAGAATGAGACCGAGATTGCCAAAAGATTGCTCATTGAAATAACCACCCGCATTGGATTTTTGATCAATGTGGGCCTCCCCTACCTCACCTTGAACCGCACCAGCGCGACCTTGTCGGGAGGAGAAAGCCAACGCATACAACTCGCGACATCGCTCGGCAGCGCCTTGGTGGGTTCGCTCTACATTTTGGACGAGCCTTCGATTGGGCTTCATCCGCAAGACGCGCACAAGCTCATCGAGGTCATTCGTGCGCTACGTGAAAAGGGCAACACCGTGGTAGTCGTCGAGCACGAGGAGGCATTTATGCGCGCTGCAGACTATTTGATCGATATAGGTCCCGCCGCTGGAAGCCACGGGGGCACTATTGTGGCCGAAGGGCTTCCCGACGCCGTGTTGTCCCATCCCACCTCATTGACTGCGGCCTACCTCACCGGAAGGACGAGCATTCCGAGACCCGACAAACTGCGCACTGCGAAAAAATGGATACGACTCGAAGGCGTTCGCCAGTTCAACCTGAAGGGGTTTGATGTGGACATCCCCTTGGGTGTTTTTTCCGTGGTTGCAGGTGTGAGCGGGTCTGGAAAATCGACCCTTATCAAGAAAATCCTCTACCCCGCTCTGAAGAAGCACATTGAGCAGATCGGCGAACGACCCGGGCTGCACAAAGCGCTCACAGGAGATTTGGGCGCCATCGACCACATTGAGATGGTGGATCAAAATCCCATTGGAAAAAGCAGTCGAAGCAACCCAGTCACCTACCTCAAAGCATACGACGAGATCCGCAATTCGTTCGCGGAGCTGGACCTATCCAAAATACGCGGATACAAGGCCAAGCACTTTAGCTTCAATACCGACGGCGGCCGTTGCCCCGTCTGTGCCGGCGAAGGAGAAGTGACCATAGAAATGCAATTCATGGCAGATGTTCACTTGCCTTGCGAAGAATGCCAAGGCAAGCGCTTCAAGCCAGACATTCTCGAAGTAAAGTTCAAGGACAAGAACATCTCTGACCTACTTCAGATGACCATCGACGATGCGATCGAGTTCTTTACGGCTCAGAAACAGACGAAGATTGTCAAAAAACTGCAACCGTTACAAGATGTAGGTTTGGGCTATGCGCAGATGGGGCAAAGCTCCTCAACGTTGAGCGGTGGCGAAGCACAACGCGTGAAGCTCGCCTACTTTTTGGCCCGCGGCGACAAGAGCGGTAAAACACTTTTTCTCTTCGACGAGCCCACGACGGGCCTTCACTTTGACGACGTTAAAAAATTACTCAACGCCTTCCAGGCGCTGGTCGATTTGGGCCACACCGTGTTGGTCATTGAACACGATTTAGATGTCATTACACGTGCTGATTACCTCATTGAGATCGGTCCTGAAGGCGGTGAACTGGGTGGGCACTTGATGTATGCCGGTCCGCCGGCAGGCATTCGGCAGGTGGCAGAAAGTCCGACGGGACGCGCGCTCATCAACAGCACTATTTAAGTCCCAATTGAGACAAATTTTGAGCTGAGACTTCATATATCGCTCATGAAATCGCACACATTCTCACACTTTATTTTGAGAGTCGGCATTTAATACCTAAATTTGGGTAATACCTTAAAAAGGTAGCTTAGGTTTATTGGTTTGGTGTACGGCCCGCAGAGCGGGCCGTACTTTTTTACCTACTTTCCTTTTCTGAATTGCGTGAATTTTCTAACGCGAATGCTGCTTCCAATGAAAGGAAATGAGCGCAGCAGCCACAGAAACATTGAGACTGTCTACGACCTGGCTGTGCATGGGGATCAATACATTCTCGAAGCCACGATCTAACCAAACATCGCTGATCCCGCGAGCCTCCTCGCCCAAGACAAAGGCATTTCTCCCGGCAAACTGAAGGGAGAAGAGCTCTTTGGAAGTAGAGTGAAGATGCGTGGCGTGAACACGGTAATGTTCCTCCGTGAGGGTGTGAATGAGAATCTCTGACGACGTTTCAATCACGGGCAACTCGAAAATTGCACCGGTTGCATTGCGTATGACATTGGGGTTGTAAGGATCGATAGGAGCATCGGCGAGCACCACCGCAGAAATCCCGGCCGCCGCGGCGCTTCGGACTATGGCTCCCAAATTGCCGGGCTTTTCGATGCCTTCCAGCACGAGTACACCTGCGTTGCTGGGCAGCTCTCGGAGCGTTGACAAGGGCCAGTGCTTGGCTTGAAACACCGCAACAACGCCCATTGTACCAGGGCGGTAGGCCAACTTCTCAAAGACTGCCGGCGCCGCCAAAAAGACACGATTGAATTTCGATTCCCAAGCGGGGTGTGGATTGACCTCGCCCTGAACCCAGAGGTCCACACCGAGCCATCCGAGCTGCAGTGCACGTTCAATCTCGCGCGCTCCTTCGACCACAAATTGTCCTTGTTGTCTCCTGTACTTGCTTTTGGTCAACAATTGCAGGATGTCTTTTACTTTTGGGTTGGAAGCACTGAGAATTGAAAGTGGCATAGCATGGCGAATAAGAAGAAACCAAAGAAAATAAACTTAGAAGACTTGGGCGGATTTGTCTTTAGTACAAATCCCCATTTTGTTCCGGCGGAAGACGAGGAAGAACTGGAGGAAGTGCCCATTGAAAAACAGCGGCTTGAGGCGCACTTTGAGAAGAAAGGGCGGAGCGGAAAACAGGTCGTGGTCATTCGCCACTTTCAGGGCAGTGAGGAAGCATTGCAAGCGTTGGGCGCTGCGCTAAAAAAACACTGCGGTGTGGGCGGCAGCGTCAAGGACCAGGAGGTAATTCTACAGGGCAATGTGCGGGATAAAGCCATGGCGTATCTCACTCAAAAAGGATACAAAGTGGTGCGTGTGGGAGGGTAAATGAGACCGTGCGATAAAATTAACATTGCGTGTCTCATTTTAGACTCTACTCCACCATCGACATCGCAGCATCGTAGGCCTCTTCGTACATCGGAAGTATTTTTTCTATAGAGAACAACTTCGCATGCTCGTAGGCGGCCAGCTTGAACGCCTCCAACTTTTCCGGATGCGTGACCAAGTCGACAATGTGCTCGGCCATCATTTCCACATCGCCTACTTGCGTTAAGAAGCCCGTTACGCCGTGCACATTCACTTCGGGCAACCCGCCAGCATTGGAACTAATGACGGGCGTTTTCGCTGCCATCGCTTCCAAAGCCGCCAATCCAAAGCTCTCTTTTTCAGAGGGTAGCAAGAAAATGTCGCTCATGCAGAGAATGCGGCGCACCTCGTTGGTTTTTCCCAAGAATCGAATGTGCTCTGCGACACCAAGATCGCGCGCGTGGGCTTCGGCAAGCTCCCGTTCCGGACCGTCTCCTACCATCATGAGCACCACATTTTGCGTGTGACGCACTTTCGCAAAAACCGCGATCACGTCTTGTATACGTTTCACCTCGCGCATGTTGGACACGTGGGTAATGATCCTTTCGGAATTGGGCGCTAGCTGAGCGCGCCTGCAGTTCTCGTGGCCTTCGTAGAGGGAAAGATCAATAAAGTTGGGAATGACGCGAATGTCCTTGCGAATGACAAAGGAGCTTAAGGTGTCCAATTTCAAACTCTCGGAAACGCTCGTCACCACGTCGCTCTTGTTGATGGAAAAGGTGACTGCCGGCTTATAGGACGGGTTTTTTCCCACCAGGGTAATATCTGTTCCATGCAAGGTGGTGACCACGGGAATGTACTTGCCTTTGTCCAAGAGAATTTTCTTCGCCATGTAGGCGGCGTAAGCGTGCGGTATGGCGTAATGCACATGCAGCAGCTCGATGCCCTCGTTCAAGACCGCGTCGACCATTTTGGAGCTCAACGCAAGCTCGTAGGGCTGGTATTGAAAGAGCGGATAGTCTTGAACATTGACCTCGTGGTAGTAAATGTTCGGCTCAAAGAGGTCGAGGCGGACCGGTTGGCTGTAGGTGATAAAGTGAACTTCGTGGCCCTTTTTAGCGAGCTCTTTGCCCAGTTCGGTCGCGACTACGCCGGAACCACCGTACGTGGGATAACAAACAATACCAATTTTCATAAGGGCAAAGCTAGGCCATTAGCGCAAGGCATTGTAGATAATTTCTTGAATATCGGTGCGCACATCGAGGCGGCTCAGCTTCCAATTCTCGCTGTCTGGATAGGTGCGATTGCTCAGAAAGATGTACAGCAGTTCTTCTTCCGGATCCATCCAAACCATGGTGCCCGTAAAACCGGTGTGGCCAAAGCTCAAATCGGAGGCGCACGTGCAACTGGGTCCTGGCTCATCGCCAAATTGCGGGCGGTCAAAGCCGAGGCCCCTGCGGTTGCGCTGCTCGCAGAACGCGCATCGAGAGAAGCGCTCCACGGTCGAGGGCTGGAAAAAGGTCTGCCCGCCGTAGCTGCCGCCATTGAGGTACATCTGCATCATCTTCGCGAGGTCGTTGGCGTTGGAGAACAGACCGGCGTGTCCCGCCACACCGCCCAGCAAGGCGGCGCCCATGTCGTGCACGGTGCCGTGAACGCGCTGGTGGCGCCAATAGCTGTCTTCTTCGGTGGGGGCAATTTGCTCCAAGGCGAATCCGTTCGCCAAGGGGCTGTAGGTGAGGCGACGGGCGCCCAAAGGAAGGTAAAAACTGTTGCGAACCCACTGGTCCAAAGGCTCGTTAAAGCGCTCTTCCAACATCTCCATAAAGAATCAATGCCTTCCTGGCGGCGAGGGGTAATCATCTTTTCAACGAGCCAGCCTATTTCCGCTTGCACAGCCGCTCGGAGCAGGATTGTTATGCCCAGCTGGTTCGCCGCAAGAATCAACAAGTGTCCGCCACGCTAGCCTTTCACGCCATTGA
>OBAL01000047.1_pt1 | contig 22757 bp, 24 predicted proteins | sample 1516331 | NCBI WGS metagenome assembly OBAL01 (sample SAMEA3275603, study PRJEB22092) | marine metagenome | biome: ENVO:00000038, "LAGOON"; feature: ENVO:00002042, "SURFACE WATER"; material: ENVO:00002019, "BRACKISH WATER" | collected 2014-06-21T13:56:00+00 | depth 0 m
ACATGGTCGCAGAGCGTTATAACCAAGAACCGACTCGGGTCGCATCGATTGTTTTAATTGGAAATATCGGTGCAATTTTTTGGATGCCGCTCGCTCTAGCCCTCGCTCCCCCCCTTTAACTGAGCGGTCGAATCCTGTCGTAATCAAAATCTGCGCCTGGATCGATCTTACGGCCAGGTGCAATATCGCGATGACCAACAATGTGGCTCGGATTGATCGAATAAGCGTCGCACAACCTTTTGCAAACCGTGTTGATCGACTGATACTGAGCATCAGTAAAAGGCCCCTCTTCGGGTCCGATTAATTCGATTCCAATACTAAAGTCATTGCACCGCGCACGACCCTGAAATTCAGACTGTCCCGCATGCCACGCGCGCTTATCAAATGCGACAGCTTGATAGACATCGCCATCCCGTCCAATGACCAAATGAGAAGACACCCGCACGTCTTTAAGTGCCTCAAAATAAGGATCGGTCTCATGGTTAAGCGTCCCTTGGAAAAACGCCATCACAGGCAAAGGGTTCAGCAATTCAGGGGGCAGAGAGATGGCGTGAATCACGATTAAACTAATTTCATCCGCGGGTCTCTCATCAAAATGTGGGCTTGGAATCCACAAAGCATCAGAAAAGCGATGATTCTGCATAGCACAACTGGGCCTCATCTTGGTACATTACGTCCTTTCAACCTCGGATAACACAGTGACTGCATTACCTCTTATTGTCGGATTTGGCGGCATCAATGCCGCGGGCCGGAGCTCAGACCATCAGGCATTCAGACGCCTCATCATCGATGCACTCTCACCATCTGAAAAGGCCCGCACTGTTGACCAGATCGGAGCCCTCATTGGTATGGGCCCTGAAATTTCGATGAATGAGGCGCAAGCTCGGCACGCGCTTGAGAATACACTGATCCGAAGAATTCATCCCGATTGGTTTAATCCCGATGAAATTCCTCTACATCGACTCGGTCACACCAAGGAACCAACCAGTATCTGGCTTGGACCTCTGCAAGCACCAAATCCACTGCCGCAAGGGTGGACCATTGGGCGCAAAGAAGGTCGATTAACAGAGTATGTTATTGAACCAAGTGATGTCTTAAAACCCTGCACCCGCAAACTGTCTGTACAGGCCGCCGGGATGGCGCCGACCGGATTTAGACCAGACATGTTCTATCCATCGAGGAACCATCCCAGAACGCTTCAGCTTGCTTTATTCGCGTTATCTGACTGCTGGTTAAGCTCCGGGCTTCAATGGCACCAAATTAAGCAACACATCGCCCCAAACCAAGTTGCGGTGTTTGCTGGCTCATCGATCGGACAAATGGATGAATCAGGTTTTGGCGGAATGCTGAAAAGTGCACTTCTTGGTAAGCGTACGACATCAAAGCAATTACCTCTTGGTTATCCTCAAATGCCTGCCGATTTCAGTAATGCCTATGTACTCGGCAGTCTAGGCCGCTCAGGAGCTAGCATGGGGGCGTGCGCAAGCTTCCTATACAACTTGCACAATGCAGTCGATGGGATTCAAGAAGGACGCTACAAAATCGCAATCGTAGGTGGCGCAGACTGCCCAATTACTCCTGAGGTCATTGAAGGGTTCCGTGCAATGGGAGCCCTTGCAGAAGATCAGGGGCTACGCGAGCTTGATGGACTCGGTGAACATGAGACACCAAATTACAGAAAAACGAGTCGCCCATTTGGCTTGAATTGCGGATTCACTATGGGTGAATCGAGCCAGTATGTGATCTTAATGGATGATCAGTTAGCGATTGAGCTCGGTGCAACGATCTATGGGTCTGTGCCAACTGTAGCGAGCCATGCCGATGGTGGTAAGCGCAGTATTTCTGCGCCAGGAGCCGGCAACTATTTAACACTCGCTCAGGCGGCAGCAAGTATTCGAGACTTACTTGGACAAGACGCACTTGCACACGAAACACTCGTTCAAGCCCATGGGACAAGCACGCCGCAAAACCGAGTCACGGAATCGGATGTACTGTCGCGCGTTGCAACTGCATTCGGTCTCGATGCATGGTCGATCAGTGCCGTAAAGAGCCAACTCGGACACTCGCAAGGAACTGCAGGTGGCGACCAATTAGCTGTCAGCTTAGGTGCATTTGCATCACAAATTGCACCAGGCATCCAAACAACAGAATCCTTAGCTCCAGATGTCATTCAAGACGGACTCGACTTCGTATTGAAATCAAGAGAGCAACAAATCTCAGCAGCATTGATCAATGCCAAGGGTTTCGGAGGTAACAATGCGACAGCGGCGATCTTGTCACCGGAGGCCACAGCGGAACTTCTCAAATCACGTCATGGGTCAGTCCACCTCAAGGGGTCTGACGAAGTGCAAGCTCGACAAGAACGCTATCGTCATGAAATTGACCGAGGCACAATCGAGATTCTTTACCACTATGGCGAAAATATTGTCGAAGGCTCAGATATTGAAATGGGTCCCGACTCAATCAATGTGCCAGGCTTTGGCAGTAGCATGACCTTGAATCAGGCCAAGACAAAATACTCAGACCTGATCAAATCGTAGCTGCAAACCATAGACTAGGGCATCTTCGCGACCCGCTTTAGTTGGGTAGTAATTTTGTCGTCGGCCGATTTCATTGAATCCATGATTGAGATACATCTGAATCGCAACTTGGTTTGATTCACGAACCTCAAGAAACATCTGCCGAGCACCTTGGGTACGAGCATCCTCGATCAGATGATTGAGCATCTGCCCTCCAAAACCATGCCCCTGGAGACCAGGCTCAACGGATACATTCAGTATGTGCGCTTCATCCAGGGTTATCGACAAAAAAGCCTGAGAAATATGAGTCGATTCGCCAGGACGAAACCCGAGCCAGATTCGGTAGGGAACGGTCGTACAGCCACCGATAATTACGCGAGACCAGGGGAATTCGTAAGCACGTGCCTCAAGCTCACAGACCGCATCGAGATCCGATTCTTCCATCAATCGAAACGACAGAGTGTCAACCACGAGCTCGCTCTCGCATGACTCCCCATGCTAAACGCTTCGCGTTACTTGAGACAGCAAGCTCGTCTAATGATGGCAGTACCAAGGCATCAGAAAAAATCGACGAGAGGTCAATTTGCGATACAGCGAAGGCAATAACAGGATCTGTGGAGGTGGTTTCAGCCCACCGCCGGTGCAACCATGCGTCTAAGGCATCAATGGCTGCCTCACGACCATGATCCTTAATCCCTGAAATCGGCCAATGAAAATATTGCCAATCCACATCTTGAGCGGATGGAGAAAGTGCGCGCAGGAGGTCCGAGCATAACCCCGTTAAACGACCTTCCAACAGCCCACCGGCCCACTCGGGAAGTTCACATGCTAAAAGGGTATCAGCCGATACCGCACTCACTAAAGTGAAGCGGAGCGGCTTGTGTTCAGTTGTTGGTACGCTTACGTCAGACGGTAAGCTCGATGAGTCTGTAGGAACAGCCTCTAGGGCGTTTGCCTTCTCAAGCTCTGTGACTTTGATTGTTTCAGAAACCTTGGATGGACTGTTGTCCAGCGATTGAATCAAATCAGAAGCAGTCTTCCTCGATACAGACTCCGAGGGCGTTGGCTCTGATTCAGACGTTGGTGTATCGATAGGACGGTCACGAAGGACCACCACCGGGATGCCCATCGCATCCAGAATCTTACGCGATTCCTCCGGTGGCAGTGTTTGCATTAAATGCCCTCAGACTTTTGAGGGTGTTGCTTATCAAGCGGCTTCTCAATCAAGTTCAGCGCGTGCAGATACGCTTTTGCTGAAGCCACAACGATATCTGTATCTGCGCCAAGTCCATTGACGATCCGCCCTGATTTCTCAAGACGCACGGTAACTTCACCCTGAGAATCTGTCCCAGTGGTAATCGCATTCACTGAATACAACTGAAGATCACTACCGGATTTCGCTACAGATTCAATCGCTTTATAGACAGCATCTACCGGTCCATCACCTTGAGCCGAGGCATCGATTTCAGATCCATCAACGCGAAGCTTCAAGTGTGCTGTTGGTGCAACGCCCATTTTGGAGGTGACAGACAAATCCGCAAGATCGTAACGCGCGCTGTCAGCTTCCATTTTTTGAGCATTCATCAATGCCTGCAAGTCTTCATCGAAGATTTCATGCTTACGATCAGCAAGGTCTTTGAAACGCGCAAATGCATCATTCAATGCTTGATCGTCTGCCAAGATGATTCCAAGTTCATCTAACCGCGACTTGAATGCAGCACGCCCTGAGTGCTTACCTAAAACCATTTTATTGGTATGCCAACCCACATCTTCCGCGCGCATGATTTCGTAAGTTTCACGATGCTTCAAAACACCATCTTGATGAATGCCTGACTCATGGGCAAAAGCGTTCGCACCGACAATGGCCTTATTTGGCTGAACCGGGAACCCAGTGATCGAGGACACGAGACGAGATGCAGGGACAATGTGCTGGGTATCAATATGAGTTTCCACATCAACAATATCAGCGCGCGTTTTCACTGCCATCACCACCTCTTCAAGCGATGTATTACCAGCACGTTCCCCGAGTCCGTTAATCGTACACTCAATTTGCCGACAACCCGCACGGACAGCTGCGAGCGAATTCGCAACGGCCACCCCTAAGTCGTTATGGCAATGAACTGAAAAAATAGCCTTATCGGCATTAGGGATCTTGGTTAAGAGCGTTCGAATGGTGTCTTCAATCTGGAATGGAAGGTTATACCCCACGGTATCAGGGAAGTTACATGTCGTCGCACCTGCGTCGATAACAGCCTCAAACACGCGAGCCAAGAAATCGATGTCTGAGCGACCCGCATCTTCTGCAGAAAACTCAACATCGTCTGTGTACTGACGCGCTTTTTTCACTGCGTAAACAGCTTGTTCAATAACCTGCTCCGGTTCCAACTTCAGTTTGTGCTTCATGTGGATCGGGCTAGTCGCTATGAACGTGTGAATTCGACGACGCGGTGCTGGCGCAATCGCTTCTGCTGCAATCTCAATATCGCGATCAAGTGCACGCGACAAGCTGCAAACTGTTGAGTCTTTGATCGCGGACGCGACGGCTTTAACTGCTTCGAAGTCGCCAGGACTCGCAACAGCAAAACCTGCTTCGATAACATCAACACGAAGACGCTCAAGTACTTTTGCAATACGAACTTTCTCATCACGAGTCATTGACGCGCCTGGACTCTGCTCTCCATCACGTAACGTCGTGTCAAAAATGATTAATTGATCTTTCGCCATCTTAATCTCTCCAACGACCTAAAGCCGTTTGGCAATACATACAAAAATTGAATACAAATAGAAATCGAATACGATAAAAACTGAACCGCCCATCAGGGCAGTCGAAGGCCAAGTAGAAGAATGTTATTGGCGAATTGCGTGTTCATGGCTTGAGAATGCCAATGAAAGTGACATTCTGCAAGTCAGTTTTTTCTATAAAGTCCATTGAGCGTTGCTATGAGCTCATGCACCTTCAACTATACGAAAATCACGATCCACGCCGTCAGACAAAGCGTCCAGCGCTGCTTGATAGGCATTTGAGTCATATGCGCGCTGTGCATCGTTCAACGTCGGCCATTCAACAATCACTGTCCGTTCCATTACACCTGACCCAGCTGCGTAAACCGCAGGACCACGAACCAGGAAGCGACCGCCTTGACTCTCAATTGCAGGCTTTGCGAGCTCAGCATAAGCAGCAAGCTTATCCGCGTCATAAATTTCACGATAACAACTAATCCAATACCCTTTTTGCATTTTTTATCCTTTGAGGTTGTATTGTTTTGATTCCACCCAGCTTGCTAACTTCATGCCACCGAAGGTGCTTGAAGCCACAATGCCGATCAAGATGATCATCTCAATTAAGTGGTCGGTTCCCGGGCGGAACAGCAATACGAGAATAAAGCTGACAATAAACCCGATCCCTCCATAAATCACTTGGCGTTTCGCCTCGTTCTCTGAGACCGTCGGAATATCTTCGTCGATAATACCGCGTTTACTTTTCTTCTTTCGGCGCACGTTGTTTCCCACCAAAGCGTTCTTTAAACCAAAGTGCCGGACCGCTCAATAGATAAAGGCCTGTAAGCAAGAAGAGCACTCGCGGCGGATCCAAAGACACAACTGCAAAAATAAGGGCCGCAGCCATAATTGCAAGCAGAGGCACACGGGCTTTGAGATCAGAATTTTTGAACGATGGATATGGGATCGATGACACCATCAAAAGGCCACAGACAGCAGTCAAGACAACCATCGTTAATGCGACTGTCTCGCCCTGAATATTTGAGTCAACCAAGGTCCATACAGCGGACGCCAGAAAATAGGCTGCAGCGGGACAGGCCAAACCAACGAAGTAATTCGAATCAACGATTTCGCGTTGAATATTGAAGCGCGCAAGACGCAGGGCAGTTCCTGCGACATAGATAAAAGCAGCCACCCAACCGAGCTTACCCAATGCTGACAAAGACCAACTAAATACCAAAACAGCTGGAGCAACCCCGAAGGCAACCACATCGCTCAAAGAATCGTATTGCGCACCAAATTCACTTTGCGTATTGGTAAGGCGAGCAACACGGCCATCAAGCCCATCGAAAAGTCCCGACACAAGAATCGCGATCGCTGCGGTCTCAAATAGCCCCGGTCCCTGATATACAGCACGGGTCGCGGTGATAATCGAAAAGAATCCCGCGAGTAACGCCGCTGTGGTCAGGATGTTAGGGAGGAGGTAGATACCTTTAGACTGGGTCATCATGAAAAGCGGGCCCGAAGGCCCGCGTTCAATTAGTTCTTGTCTTTATCAACTAATTTATTCGCTGCGATCCAAGGCATCATTGCGCGCAACTGCGCACCAACTTGCTCAATTGGATGTGCAGCATCGTTACGACGGCGCGCTGTCATTGATGGATAGTTTGTTTGCCCTTCTGTGATGAACATCTTCGCGTATTCACCATCTTGAATACGACGCAAGGCTTCACGCATCGCGTACTTTGACTCTTCGTTGATCACCTCGGGACCGGTGACGTATTCACCATACTCAGCATTGTTTGAGATCGAGTAGTTCATGTTTGCGATACCACCCTCATACATCAAATCAACAATGAGTTTCAGTTCGTGCAAACACTCAAAATATGCCATTTCTGGCGCGTAGCCCGCTTCCACAAGTGTTTCAAAGCCTGCTTTAACAAGCTCAACGCAACCGCCGCAAAGTACTGCCTGCTCACCGAACAAATCAGTTTCAGTTTCATCTTTGAATGTTGTTTCAATAATACCGGTACGACCGCCACCAACACCTGAAGCGTAGGACATCGCAACATTTTTGGCATTGCCAGATGCGTCTTGATGAATCGCAATCAAATCAGGGACACCACCACCACGAACGTATTCACTACGTACCGTGTGACCAGGTGCTTTTGGCGCAATCATGATGACGTCCAAATCACCCCGTGGAACAACTTGGTTGTAATGAATTGAGAAACCATGCGAGAACGCAAGTGTCGCGCCCTGTTTGATATTTGGCTCGATTTCAGACTTGTACAAATCACCATGGAACTCATCAGGAGTCAGAATCATTACGAGATCCGCCTGCGCAACTGCTTCAGCCACAGGAAGAACTTTCAGACCATGCGCTTCTGCTTTCGCGACTGAAGATGAACCCGCACGAAGACCGACAGTCACGTCCACACCTGAATCTTTCAGGTTACACGCCTGTGCATGGCCCTGTGAGCCGTAACCGATTACCGAAACTTTCTTTGACTGGATAATCGATAGGTCACAATCTTTGTCGTAATAAATCTGCATGAAATGTTTTCCTCTAGTTAATTTCGTCTGTTTACACAGACAACACGCGTTCACCGCGTGCAATACCGCTGACTCCGCTTCGTACCACTTCTAAAATGGCAGAAGCACCAATCGCTTCAATAAATGCGTCTAATTTGTCGCTCGCCCCGGTGAGCTGCACTGTATACATCGCTGGAGTCACGTCAACAATCTGACCGCGGAAGATATCACATGTGCGCTTCACTTCAGCGCGTTGCGCACCGGTTGCCTTAATTTTGATCAACATCAGCTCACGCTCGATATGCTCACCTTCAGTGAGATCGACCAACTTCACAACATCAATCAGCTTGTTCAGCTGCTTGGTGATCTGTTCGATCACTTCGTCTTCACCGATCGTGGTCACAGTTAAGCGCGATAACGTTGGATCTTCAGTCGGGGCAACAGTCAATGACTCGATGTTATAACCGCGTTGCGAGAATAGTCCGACGACACGAGACAACGCACCAGGCTCATTTTCCATAAGAACCGAAATTATGTGTCTCACTTGGTACGCTCCGTCTTACTCAAAATCATATCTTTCATCGAGCCAGTCTGAATTTGCATCGGATACACGTGCTCGTCCGGATCAATGTAGATATCCATGAAGACCACGCGATCTTTCATCGCAAAACATTCTTCCATTTTCGACTTGAGCTCAGCTGGATCTGTCACTTTCATCCCGACATGACCGTATGCTTCGGCAAGCTTCACGAAATCAGGCAATGAATCAGCATAGGTTGAAGCCGCGTAGCGACCGCCATACTGCATGTCCTGCCACTGCTTAACCATGCCAAGTGCAGCGTTGTTCAAGTTGATGATCTTCACCGGCATGTTGTACTGAGTACAAGTCGACAACTCTTCGATACACATTTGAATCGAACCTTCGCCTGTGACAACGGCGACAGCGCTATCTGGGTGCGCGAGTTGCACCCCCATTGCGGCTGGAAGGCCGAACCCCATAGTTCCGAGACCACCAGAATTAATCCACTGACGCGGTTTGTCATACTTGTAATACTGCGCGGCGAACATTTGGTGCTGTCCTACATCAGAACAGATATACGCTTCACCGTTAGTCACTTCATACAGCGTACGAATCACGTCCTGCGGCATGATCTTTTCGCGACGGATGAATCGATCGCCAGTCCACAGACCATGCTTTTCACGCCATCCGTTGATCGTTTCCCACCAACCTTTCAAGGCGTCTTGATCAGGTTCAACATCCATCTGATTCAGCATCTCAACCATATCCGTTAAGACAGGCTTCACTGGGCCGACCAATGGTACTTCGATGTGACGTACTGTCTTCTGAATCGACGCAGGGTCGATATCGATATGGACGATGCGCGCATTTGGGCAGAATTTCTTCGGATTATTGGTGACTCGATCGTCAAATCGAGCGCCAACCGCGAAAATCACGTCTGCTTGATGCATGGCTTGGTTTGCTTCGTAGAAACCATGCATACCCAACATACCAATGAATTGGTCATCAGATCCTGGGAATGCACCGAGACCCATCAAGGTATTCGTTACCGGATAGCCCAAACGTCTAGCAAGCGCAGTCAGCTCTTCGGATGCATCACCTAACACCACGCCACCGCCGGCATAAATCACCGGGCGTTTGGCTTCGAGCAAGAGATCAAGCGCTTTACGGATTTGACCAGCATGTCCTTTCAGCGCAGGTGTATATGAACGCAATTTAACTGTTTCTGGATATTCAAACGGACGCTTTTCAGTCGGGGCCGTCATATCTTTTGGCACATCGACCACGACAGGACCTGGGCGGCCTGTCTTTGCGATGTGAAACGCTTTCTTCATAACGCCCGGAATTTCTTCAATCGAGCGGACCAAGAACGAGTGCTTAACGATCGGACGACAGCAACCAATCATGTCGGTCTCTTGGAATGCATCGGATCCAATCAAATGACTGGGAACGTTTCCTGAGATGACGACAAGAGGGATTGAATCCATGTAAGCAGTCGCGATACCTGTGATTGCGTTTGTCGCACCAGGACCAGAAGTCACCAAAGCAACACCGACTTCACCAGTCGAACGCGCAAAACCATCAGCCGCGTGGACTGCTGCTTGCTCGTGGCGTACCAGAATGTGTTCAACTGCATCTTGCTGATACAGCGCGTCATAGATGTGCAGGACTGCGCCGCCGGGATAGCCAAAAATCATTTTGACTCCTTCCTCTTTCAGCGCACGCATGAGCATTTCACCGCCAGAAAGCAATTCCACTTCCGACCCTCTTTCAAAAATAGTTAAGGTAAACCGAGAATTGTGACACTCAGAAACGGCCTGTCAACTGACAGGCCGTTGTATTTTAGGCTGAAAAGGTGATTTCACCTGATGAACTAAGCGATGCTTTGATGGTTGCACCTGGTGCAAATTCACCTTTGAGTAGCGCCTCAGCAAGCGGATTCTCGAGGTGCATTTGTATCGCACGCTTCAATGGTCGCGCGCCATACACCGGATCATAACCAGCTTCACAGAGTTTCTCAGCGACTTCATCAGTCAACTCAAATGCATATTCCATGTCTTCAAGCCGAGCACGCAAATAGGACAGCTGAACATCCAAAATTCCACGAATGTGGTCCCGGCCCAATGCATGGAAAACAACTGCATCATCGATTCGATTGATGAACTCAGGGCGGAAATGTGTCCCGACAACACCCATAACCGCATCACGGATGGCTTCATGCGACTCACCCACCATACTCTGAATCAGATCTGAACCGAGATTCGATGTCATCACCACTACCGTATTGGAAAAATCAACGGTACGTCCCTGCCCATCAGTAAGGCGGCCATCATCGAGCACCTGCAAAAGGATGTTAAAGACATCTGGATGAGCCTTTTCAACTTCATCGAGCAACACAACCGCATACGGGCGGCGACGAACCGCTTCAGTCAAATATCCGCCCTGCTCGTACCCAACATATCCAGGAGGTGCACCAACCAACCGCGCCACTGAGTGCTTCTCCATGAATTCAGACATATCAATCCGAACCATGGCGTCTTCAGAGTCGAATAAAAATTCAGCCAAACTTTTGCAAAGCTCTGTTTTACCGACCCCAGTTGGGCCAAGGAATAAAAATGAACCATTTGGTCTTTTCGGATCCGATAGCCCAGACCGCGAGCGACGCACCGCATTGGCAACAGCAGTCACCGCGGTATCTTGACCCACAACTCGCGCATGCAATGCATCTTCCATTTGAAGGAGTTTGTCTTTTTCACCTTCGAGCATCTTCGCAACAGGGATACCGGTCCAACGACTAACAACTTCCGCAATTTCCTCTTCTGTGACTCGAGAACGTACAAGCTTGCCCTCATCCGATTCGTTCGCTTCCTGAGCCTCGAGCATCCTCTTCTCAAGCGTCGGGATGACCCCATACTGAATCTCACTCATCCGAGCCAAATCTCCGGCACGCCTCGCCTGCTCGAGATCAATTTCTGCGCGATCAAGTTCTTCCTTGATTACTTGCACACCTTGCGTTTGAGCCTTTTCTGAGGCCCATACTTCTTCGAGTGCACCAGCCTCTTTCTCAACCTCGGCAATCGTGTCTTCGAGTTCGATCAGTCGCGCTTTACTCGCTTCATCTTTCTCTTTTTTAAGCGCTTCGCGTTCGATCTTTAGCTGAATCAAGCGACGATCTAACCGATCCAACTCCTCAGGCTTGGAATCCATCTCCAAACGAATGCGGCTTGCCGCCTCATCCATCAGGTCGATTGCTTTATCCGGCAACTGTCTATCGGTGATGTAACGACTCGACAGCTTTGCTGCTGCGATGATTGCTGAATCAGAAATCTCAACTCCATGATGCACTTCATACTTCGGCTTCAATCCCCGAAGGATGGCAATCGTGTCGGTTTCGGTCGGTTCACCGACCAACACCTTCTGGAAGCGCCGTTCAAGAGCCGCATCCTTCTCAAAATATTGGCGATACTCATCAAGGGTTGTTGCTCCCACACAATGTAGCTCTCCACGAGCGAGTGCAGGCTTCAACATATTGCCCGCATCCATGGCTCCTTCGGATTTGCCCGCTCCAACCATGGTATGGATTTCATCAATGAAGAGAATGATTTGACCTTCTTGCTGAGCCAACTCCTTCAATACAGCCTTGAGTCGCTCTTCAAACTCACCCCGAAATTTTGCCCCAGCGATCAGTGAGCCCATATCGAGGGATAGGACACGCTTACCTTTCAGACCCTCAGGCACCTCACCATTGACAATCCGGGCAGCTAAGCCTTCAACGATCGCAGTCTTACCAACACCAGGTTCACCAATTAGAACTGGATTATTCTTTGTCCGGCGCTGCAACACTTGAACCGCCCGCCGAATCTCTTCGTCTCGACCAATTACAGGGTCGAGCTTACCTTCCGACGCTCGCGCAGTCAGATCAAGACAGTACTTATCGAGAGCACCACGATTTTCTTCATCATTTTCAGTTTGCACTGACTCGCCTCCACGGAGTTTTTCAATCGCATCGGACAATCGGTCTTCATTCACTGATGCGGCCTGAAACGCAGACTTTGTCGCCTTGTCTTTTGACATCACAGCTAAAATAGTCTCAGAAGAGAGATAGGCATCTTTCTGCGCCATCGACTGCTTTTCAGCCAAATTAAACTGGCGAGCCAAGTCCTGACTCATACGGACTTCACCGTCGTGATTCGCGACTCGCGCCAACCCATCCAAAGCACGGTCGACTTCAGAGAGCAGCTGATCCAATTGACCACCGGCAGACAGAACCAGGGAACGCGCCGAACCACCGCTTTGGGTGAGCAACGCTTTTAGAAGGTGCCATGGTGACATTTCATTATGATCAAGACTTAAAGCAAGAGTTTGCGCATCTTGCAGAGCTTGCATGAGGTGATTTGTTAATCGATCCATTCGCATTAGGTAATCCCTTATCTAAAACAACGCATACCTTAAATTCATGGGGGCGACTAAAACTTATTTCAAGTTATCCACAGGTTATCCAGTGCGCATAATACAGCTTGCCATTCGCCCGGTAACGCCCGACCGGCGATAGGAATACCAGCGCGTTGAGTCTTTATATGTGCACACACCCAGCTCTTCGATGGTACCAACATCAAGGCTTTCAAGGAGGTCGGCAGCAATACCCCGGAGATCAGCAATCGAACGATCAGTATCGCGAACCGATTTAAAAAAACGAGTCCAGCTTGAATTTTTAGACACAAAAGCGTCCACAACCTCGGGCCCCACCTCAAATGCCCTTGGACCAATACAAGGCCCTAGCCATACGTGCACACTGGCGGGATCTGGAAATTCTTGAAGTGTTCGCTCAAGCACCCCAGAGACAAGACCTCGCCAACCAGCATGTGCAGCGCCGACCAAGTCTTGGCTTGCGAATAACACCGGAAGACAGTCTGCTGTCATGATGCCGATTGGACAGTTCAGCTCATCGGTCACCACAGCATCAGCTGGAGCCACTGGAGAGCCTCTATGTACATGGACCAAATGGGTGCCATGAACTTGCTCTGGGAAGTAGATTTCGCGACCAAATCGACTCGCAAGACGGGCGCGGTTTTCAGAGACAGAGGCCTCATCGTCACCGACGTGCAACCCCAAATTGAACGAGCCATATGGGAGAGGCTCCGGATCACAGATCGTCTGGAGCGCAAGAACTTTTGGCCCAAACTCGATTTCAAACCACGGATCAGACATCCACTTGCCTCAACGACATCAATAATTCATCCAAGTCAGGGGCAAGTGGCACCTCAAACTCAACCGCCTCACCGCTACCTGGATGGATTAAACCGAGCTTCCTTGCATGCAAAGCTTGTCTTGGAAATCTGTCGATAAAAATACGCGCTTCTTCGGTTGCATTACCAAGACCAGGCCGACCTTGCCGATACACTGGATCTCCCACCAGAGGATGGCCAATATGAGTCATATGAACCCGAATCTGGTGGGTTCGACCAGTCTCTAACTTCACATCGACCCAAGCACAATGCGCTGTCGTCTCAGACACTCGATAATGCGTGATAGCGGGCTTACCCGAATACACAACAGCCATTTTAGTTCTCTGCAGTCGATGCCTGTCCATTGGGGCATCAATCGTCCCCTCTTTACTCGGGTGCCCATAGACAAGCGCACTGTACTGACGACTCATCGATCGATCTTTAAGCTGTTTCACTAGATTGGCCTGGGCTTTCAGTGAACGGGCAACGGCGAGAACACCGCTAGTATCTTTATCCAAGCGATGCACAATTCCCGCCCTCGGAATCTCCTCGAGCTCTGGGAACGCGGACAATAACGCATTCACCAATGTACCAGACGGGTTGCCATGCCCGGGATGAACCACCAGACCAGCTGGTTTATTCACGATGATCAGATCGTCATCGGCATGGACGATATCAAGAGGGATATCCTCTGCTGACCAATCAATCTGAGCTTCGAGTTCGGCATCAATGATAATTTTTTCACCACCAAGTACTTTATTTTTTGGCTTTAACGGCGCTCCATCGACTAATATCTGCCCGTCCGTAAGCCATTGCGTTAGACGAGCACGAGAGTAATCCGGCATCAGGCGAGCTAATACTTGATCAATCCGTGATCCAGATTCCTCCAAAGGAACCTCAAACTGTGCTTGAATATGCGTCTTGGTATATTGCCGATCGGTCATTTGTCGATTCATCGAAACAAGGAATTCCATGATAACCCGGACCCTTAGCTTCCTGCTCATTTCTATTGCACTTACAGCATGCTCACTGTTTGACCCAGACGCCAACCTGAAAAGCGAACGCCAACTGTGGGAAGAAGCACAAGGACACATGGATGGAAGTCGTTATCTTGAGGCCATCACATCGCTAGAGGAACTCGATCGTCGCTTCCCATTCGGCCAGTACGCTGATGGAACTCAGTTAGATCTCGTCTATGCCTATTTCAAATCATCAAAGTATGAACTTGCACGAATGACAGCGGATCGATTTATCCGCCTCAATCCAGATCATCCCGAAGCCGACTACGCCCAGTATATGAAAGGCCTGTCATCCTATGCATCGAATGACTCGATGGTTTCGCGGTATCTCCCTGGTGATGAAACAGGTCGAGACATCGGCGGTGCACGAGACGCGATCGATGATTTCAAACAATTGCTCGAACGTTATCCCGAAAGTGAATTTGCAGAAGATGCGACCCTCCGTTTGATTTATGTCCGCAATCAGCTTGCAGAATATGAAGTAAATGTTTCTCGCTACTACATCAGAAAGGGCGCTTATCTGGCCGCCGCGAATCGCGCGCGCCAAGTCGTTGAAGGCTACCCTTCAACCCCTGCTGTTATTGATGCATTGATTGTGATGCACCTCGCTTTTGAAGCGCTAGGTCTGCCACAAGAATCACAAGATGCACTGTTTGTGCTCTCTGAAAATTATCCGGAATACGTGGCGGGTGAGCGTGGTAATCAACGGTTGGCTGCTGGCGTTTTGTATGAAGAAGGTGAAACCCTAACCAGCATTCTCACACTTGGGTTTATGGGTAGCGGAGGCGATCTCGCGGATCGCCTTGCGGCATTCAGCCAATCACGTCGCTTGGATACAAGCCGTCGCCCGCAAGCAACGCTTCGCCCAGCAGAAGATGCTCCCGCGATCGACGCACCTCGCGTCGTCGACGAAGTATTCTTCTAGAAAGACCAGCGGTTTGCGATTGGATATCTCCGATCGCGGCCGAACCCGCGAACCGTCACACGAGGCCCAACGGCAGACTGTCGACGTTTGTATTCGTTAATATCAACCAGCCGACACATGCGCTTCACTTCAGAAGGGTCAAACCCCGACTCAATGATCTCCTGAGGCGACAGATCCGATTCAATGTAAAGGGACAACATCGTATCAAGACGATCATAAGGCGGCAGACTATGCGAGTCCTCTTGGCCAGGAGCCAACTCAGCAGACGGTGGTCTCGTGATCACTCGCTCTGGAATCACTTCTCCATCCCGATTCACAAACCTCGCGAGATCGTACACCCGGGTTTTCCAGACATCTTTTAAAACAGCATACCCACCGGCCATGTCGCCGTAGAGCGTCGCGTAGCCGACCGCCATCTCACTCTTATTGCCAGTTGTTAGTACCAACGCACCGGTTTTATTTGAGAGCGCCATAAGCAGTACCCCACGACAACGACTTTGTAAATTTTCTTCCGTCGTATCAACAGGATGCCCTTCGAAAAAGGGAGTTAATGTCTGCATGAATTCACGAACCATCGGCTCAATCGGTACGATCGAAAATTCACATCCCAAGATCCGAGCCTGCCGCTCGGCATCTGTCACACTGATATCCGCCGTGTACAGATACGGCATCATGACCGCATGAACGTTTTCTGCACCCAGCGCATCTACAGCCACTGCTAATGTCAGCGCTGAATCGATTCCGCCGGATAATCCAAGGACCGCTTTTTTAAAGCCAGTCTTTGCAAAATAATCGCGCACACCAGTGACAAGCGCTTGGTACAGCATCCAATCTGAGGATGGTACATCTTCGATACGCTGCCCTGTCAGGTCTGACCCATCCCAAACGATATCCAACGTGTCTTCAGAGAAAAAATTGGCTTGGGCAATGACTTGGCCTTCTCGATTCACGGCAAATGAACCACCATCAAAAATCAGCTCATCCTGCCCACCCACTAAATTCACATAAGCGATTGGTACGTGGTTACTAAGCGCGCGATGCTTTAAATGCTCACATCGCTCGAACACTTTGTTTTCTGCAAACGGTGATGCGTTCACGACAACAATCAAATCGACGCCAAGTTTGCATGTCGCTTCAACAATGTCTGGAACCCAAACGTCTTCACACACAAGAAGACCAATCCGTACCCCATCAATTTCACAGATCTGTGGTAAAGAGCCCGCAACGAAATATCGACGCTCATCAAAGACCTGATAGTTTGGCAACGATTGCTTGTGATAGGCCATCACCCGGACACCATCCGTATACACAAGCAGACTGTTCCAGAGCGATGCAGGACGCGCACTATTGTTACCGAGATCCCAAGCACCGGACTCTCGGGCCAGTTCGCTCGGCGCTCCGACTAAGAGCGTGATACCGCGGCTGATTTCGCATAAACGGGACTCAGAGGCATTTAACTTATCGATTAGTGCTGGACGCAATAAAAGATCTTCAGGCGGATATCCGGTGAGAGCCAGCTCAGGCGCAACGAGAATGGAAACACCTTCGTTTCGCGCAGTTTCAGCTGCATCCGCTAATTTCTGTAAATTTGCTTCAAAGTCACCAACAACAGCGTCCATTTGCAGCAACCGAATACGAGAAGTTTGCGTCATCGTGTGTTCCGAGGTTGGTAAGGTAAAGGATCAACAATTGGTGTTCGATCCATCATGAGATCGCATAATAGTCGGCTGGATGCAGGACTCAAGACCACTCCATTTCTAAAGTGACCCGAATTCACCCATAACGTATCTGTAATTGCACCTATCCAAGGCATCCCTTCAGGCGAACCAGGACGGAAGCCAGCCCATTGCGCTTCCAAGTCCACGTTATCTAACGCAGGGATCATGGCGAGAGCTGATGCATACAGAGACTCAAAAGCGTCTCGATCCGGCGTTCTCTGAAAACCGACATCTTCAAGTGTCGACCCAAAGACAATCCGCCCGTCCGCGCGTGGAATTGCATAACGACCATTTGCCAAGACCACACGACTGACAAGTTCACACGGGCTAAACAGCAGCATCTGCCCTTTCATAGGCTTGATTGGACAAGCCAAATCCAATCCCGACAGTAGACCTCCGGTCCAGGCTCCCGTTGTGAGTACGATTCGATCCGCCACAAATTTCTGGCCATGACTTGAGGCCACAGGTGAATCCAAATCACCAGACACCTGTACCTCATGATGCTCAAGAAGCTGAATTCGTGGATGATGCATGCATATTTGCCTAAGGGCTTGACCCATCCGTGGATTACGAACACTCGAAACCCCAGGCATCCATAAAGGTGTTTCATCAAGACGGACATGCGGCTCCAACGCTTGCGCCTCATCGTCCGTAATTTCGATAACCGCTCGCGCCAAACCCGAACCCCATGCAAGCGCTTTTTCACGCTCATTGGTTGCTGTGACCAACATGCCGTTCGAGAGCAGTTCTGGATCGATCCCTGTCGAATCACGTAGTCTCGCGATCAAATCAGGAAATGCATTCTGTGACCAAGTCGCTAATGCAGTGATTGGTGGAGCATAGCGCCACGGATAGAGTGGCGAAATAATCCCTCCACCCGCCCAAGAGGCTTCAAGTCCTGCTTGGCCTTTATCAACGATAACAACACGCTGACCCGCTTCGGCTAATTCCAAAGCAGACAACATGCCCATGACGCCTGCGCCAATAATCAATACATCACACGGGGAAGTCTTTGTTTGCTCCATGGGTGAATTATCGCACGCGCAAGCCATTTCGTCAGAACCAACTACACTCTGACCATGCAATTGATCTCCTTACTCACAGCGCTTTCCATCAGCGTTATTCTCGCATCACAGGTTGTTTCAACGTGGTCGAGTCCACGCGACATATCGATAGTCAAACAGGATGCAGCTCACCTGCGAAGCGCGATTCGAATGCATATGGCGATAGCGATTACCACAAAGACGACTCAGGTAATCGAAATGCCGAGAACGCGCCAGCCAATCCAAATTCGGTCATTTTCTGGAAACCGGCTTGAGGCCTATTCGGATGGATCAGTCAGCCCGGGCCAAGTGAGATTATGCGGAGAAACGATTGATTGGATTATCACTGTCTCAAGTCTGGGAAGAACTCGATTCACGAGCGAACGCGCGAACTGCTGACTCAGGCCAACATCCTTCCCCTCCCGCTCGCATTGAACCATCAGTACTCAATTCCCAATAGAGGCATGAGTGCGAAGCACTAGGTACCAATCTGACGGTCCGGCAGTCGTCTCCACATCGCTCGAGGGTAAGTCGATAGTCATGCGGGCTTTCAAGTTGACTAGGGAATTCGCGAGATCGCAGGTATTGGCGCTTCATCGATTCCATTTGATGCATCAGTTCACTCTGGTAATAGAGTGTCCTCGACCGCTCAGTTGTCGTCCCAAATAACTGTGAGCCACCAACCACCATAATCGCTGCGATCGCCATCACAACGAGCGTTTCAATTAATGAGAAACCACGTTCGCCCGCCATACGACTTGCCGATCCTTTGCAATCCATTGGTCATTCACAAAAGCGATAGTGAGGCTCACGACACGCTCGGAGACCCCATCGGGAATCACGTATTCAATGGGTTGCCACATACCACCGGTATCCGCTTCAGCAGTTGCCTGCAAGAATGCCTCCCATTCTTTTTCAGAGGCAGCGAGATGCTTCTGCTCCATGCCATGAACACGCGCCTGTGAAATATCTTCAGTCAGCCGTAATGCAAAATCTCCAACCCATAAAAAGCAGAGCACAGAGATCACAATTAAAACGGCAATCAGGGCCGATCCTTGTCTAGTACTCATGAGTTTGCCCTGGTAAGCGGTTATGACAGTAAATCCATTGAGGACTCGTGAGACCAAGGCACATCACGTCATCGGATATATCCAAATTCAATGTGCCAGACGCATCGAGTAGTGCGTCATTTGCTGTATTTCCGAAACGATCTTTATAAACCCACAGTGCCGACTTCTGCTGCCTTTCGCTAAATCCGAGATAGATATATGTTGTCGAAAAAGGGTGCGTGACCTTAAGTGCATGGGATGAGGTTGGCTCCACTTGGGACGAACCGATGGCTTGTTTCAGTTGATCTTTGGACACAATCGAAATCACATGTGCTGGGACAGTGATCAACGGGAAATAAAATGTGGCGGCATCGAGATCTGATCGCTCAAGCATGCCTTCAATTTCATGTGCACGTCTTGAGCTGTCTGACGCCCATAGTGACACTAAGATAACTACGATACCCACACCGACTGCGATCCCCACCAATGTCTCTGCTAAGAGGCCTCGTTGCTTGACCATGTCACCTCCTCACCGAGTAACAAGTCATCATTCCGATACAACTGCACAGCACTTGAGAATTGATCCTTAGACATTGGAGTCACTTGTAGCTCGAGTCGATAGGGCATCGCAGGTTGCAGAGTGAGAAGTTCATGAAGGTAATGAAATTGATCCGTTGGTAATGCGAAGACCACACCTTGATCATAAAGCGTCCAAGAACCTGTTTGATTCAGCGTCCGACTCAGCGTCAAAGCCGCAGTTGCCGCATCAAACATGAAAGCTTCGGTTCGCCGCTCGGCCTCACGCGCCTCTAAATCAGGGCCACGACTGAGCATCACAACGAACAATAGGCTCACAATCGCCAGAGCCATCAAACTGTCAGATAGAGCAAATCCGCGCATACCACCTCCGTTTGGGCAGTACAGCAGAGCGGAAAGAAAACAGGAGGAAACTGGACTTCGGTACTAGTCGACTGAACGCAGTCTCAGTTCCTTGGGGAGCGAGAATTGGACCGATTCATCGACGCCACGCTCTTGTGAGATCGAGTCAGCGCCCAACTCTTGGAGTCGATCACAAACAGCACGCACGACATTCTCAGGAGCGGATGCGCCCGCCGTGACTGCTATGGCTGTCGCTTCTTGAACCCAAGCCGGATCAATCTGTTCTGGACCATCAATCAAAAAAGATCGCGAACCCAATCGCTCCGCGAGCTCTTTTAGCCGGTTGGAGTTCGAAGAATTCGGAGAACCAACCACCAACACGAGATCATGCGCTATCGCCAAACGCTTCACCGCATCTTGACGATTTTGTGTTGCATAACAAATGTCATCTTTCCGTGGCCCTTGGATCTCAGGGAAACGCTCACGCAAAATATCGATGATACGCGCGGTATCATCCATCGATAATGTGGTTTGAGTCACAAATGATGCGGTTTTCGGATCGTCGATCTGAACCGTTCGCGCATCATCCTCATCTTCAACAAGCTTCATGATGCCGCCATTTGAGGTATCAAACTGGCCCATCGTTCCCTCGACCTCGGGGTGCCCTGCATGCCCAATCAAAATGCACTCACGTCCTTCGTTAGAAAATTTGATCACTTCCATATGGACTTTGGTAACCAAAGGACAGGTCGCATCAAAGACTTTCAATTGACGCCTTAGAGCCTCTTCTTGAACCGCACGCGAGACACCATGCGCGGAAAAAATAACGATCGTGTCATCAGGAACTTCATCGAGCTCATCAACAAAAATAGCGCCTCGAGCCCTGAGGTCGTCAACGACGGTTTTGTTGTGAACCACTTCATGGCGCACATACACAGGCGCCCCAAACACCTCAAGTGCGCGATTCACGATATCAATCGCTCGATCAACACCAGCACAAAAGCCGCGCGGATTCGCGAGCGTGACTTGCATCAGTGAGTCTCCGCTGGAGCTACAGAAAGAATTTCGACCTCAAACTCGAGATCACGACCGGCCAGCGGATGGTTAAAATCCACAGTGACCATCGACTCGTCGATAGCGGCAACGACACCCGGCAATTCAGATTTCGCCTTATCTTGAAAACTGACAACGAGCCCCTCTGACAGTTCAACTGATGGATCAAATTGATCTTTAGAAATTCGCTGCACATTGGATGGGTTGTGCTGACCAAACCCGTCTTTGGGCTCAATCCTTTGGATTTTACGCTCGCCCGCTTTCATGCCATGAAGCACCGCTTCAAAAGCTGCAGGCAAATTACCATCACCGATCACAAGTTCCGCAGGCTTCTTTTCGAACGTTGAGTCGACGACTTCGCCGGTGTCTACAAGTCTCAGTGAGAAATGCAGTTCAACTTTGCAATTTGGGCCGATGTCGAGCATCTACATACCATCCAATTAATAAACAACCTGCTGCTAACGTAATGCTTGTATCAGCAACATTAAAGGCCGGAAACGACCAATTTCCCCAATGAAAATGTAAAAAATCGACCACATAACCGAACGCCACTCGATCAACTGCATTACCAATCGCACCTGGAATCAGGAGTACAAATCCAGCTTGCATCCATCCGCACAATTCTGGATCACGTAACGACCAGAGAGAATAGGCACACACGCCAATAGCCAAGACAAGAAATAACCATTGCTGCCAACCACCAGCATCTGCGAGAAAACTGAACGCTGCACCTGTATTGTGTAATAACGTGAATGAAAAAAATGGGAGCAAACCAATTGGCTCGGCATAATTGAGGAACGTCGACGCCAACAGCTTAGTGCACTGGTCGACCAGGAAAATAACCCCTATCACCAGCGCAAAATCAAGCCTCATGCAAACGTCCGCTCTTCGCCCACACCTTCAACATTATCAACACATCGCGTACACAACGTTGGATGCTCACTCACCGTGCCGACGTCTGGACGATGGTGCCAACACCGCTCACATTTCTCAGATGATGTCGCTGATACCACGACCGACAACTGTGGGCACGCAGGATCAGTCAGCGCATCACTCGGTGCATCCGGTAGTCTGTGCAAGGTGACTTCTGAGGTGATCGTGACAAACCTCAATTCATCACCCAATGCAGTTAATGCTTCAAATACTGGGCCATCTGCGTATAACGCAACCTCAGCAGACAATGATCCTTTAACAAGTCCATCATTTCGCGCCGCTTCAATCGCTTGGTTGACAGCCTCTTTAGCTGACTGGATCAAAGACCAGTCCACTGTCGCGCGACCATTGGCTTCAGGGAGCTCAGCTTCCGTTACAGCAAACACGAAACGATGTGGACGGGTACCCGGCATGACTTCCCAAATCTCTTGCGCAGTGAATGACAAGATCGGCGCCATCCAACGAACAAGTGCATCTGTAATCCAGTACATCGCCGTCTGGCAACTCTTTCTGGCGTGGCTGTCTGCCTTCAGTGTGTATTGACGATCCTTGATGATATCGAGATAAAAACCTCCGAGATCATCAACGCAGAAGTGGTGCAACGATTGAGTTACCTCAGAA
>OBAL01000049.1_pt1 | contig 22426 bp, 26 predicted proteins | sample 1516331 | NCBI WGS metagenome assembly OBAL01 (sample SAMEA3275603, study PRJEB22092) | marine metagenome | biome: ENVO:00000038, "LAGOON"; feature: ENVO:00002042, "SURFACE WATER"; material: ENVO:00002019, "BRACKISH WATER" | collected 2014-06-21T13:56:00+00 | depth 0 m
TAGTTTTATGTAGACTTATCAGTGGCTTATGCAGTCTGCAGAGACTGTGATGGAGCGGGTAGAGGGAATCGAACCCTCATCACCAGCTTGGAAGGCTGGGGTAATAGCCTTTATACGATACCCGCGACTATTAAGAGCCTTTCAACGCCTGTTTTAAAAGAACTGGCCTGAAAGAGGCGCGAATTATATCGTTCACATGTAAAAAGTACAGCCCTCTGGTAATCGAGGTAGACAGGTCTCATGGAATTTTGTGCATGTTGTTGTGAGGCTCGGTGGCTGACCCCATAACCAATGCGTTGAAACAGCATGGGTTTCCCTTTGGATTCGTGTCGCAACAGTAATCGTAAGTCTGTGAGGGGAAATTCGATGCAGCAAACACAACAAACAATCGTTCTTCTCGACGGCGGTCTTGGTCAAGAGATTAGTAAGCGCGCTAAGCGTTCTGAACCTCATCCCTTGTGGTCTTTAATGGTGATGATGGAAGAGCCTCAGGTTGTTGTTGAAGCGCACCTTGATTTTATTCGAGCGGGTGCTCGCGTGTTAGCGGTCAACAACTACACAGCCACACTGACTCGTTTAACACGTGAGGCTTTACAAGCACAATTTGAGGATATTCATCAACTTGCCGTCGAGCTGTTGAACCAGGCCATTGATGAATCAGGAGTTGAGACGTCGCAGTTCACTAGAATGGGGTGTCTTCCGCCGTTAGCTGCGAGCTACGTCGCTGATGTTGCCCCGAGTTATGAGATGGCTTATCAGGAATACGTGAAATTGATCAGGGTCCAAGACGGCTTGGTTGACGGGTTCCTTGTGGAGACTATGTCAAATATTGAAGAGATGCGTGCCGCGCGCGACGCTTTAGTTGCGACCGGGCATTCTGTTCGCATCGGAATGACTCTTGCTGACGATGGTTCCAATTGTTTGCGATCTGGAGAGCCACTTGAAGAGGCTATAGAGATGCTTGCTGGAGGGGCTCTGGATGGGTGTATGGTCAATTGTAGCCAACCTGAGGTTGTGCTGAGCGCACTTCCATTGCTGGCCTCGCTAGGGTGTCCATTTGGAGCCTATGCCAATGGATTTACAACGGTTGCTCCACTTCAACCGGGTGGAACCGTTAAGGACTTAAAAGAACGGATCGATCTCACGCCTGAGGCTTACACGCAGCATGCTCTTGAATGGATCAACGCTGGCGCGACTATTGTTGGAGGATGTTGTGAGATCTCGCCAAGGCATATCGAACATTTACATCAAACGTTGGTTGATCAACACTTCTCTATCGAAAAATTCAATCACTGAGGACGAGGCGAACCTTATGAGGCAGATTAAAACAGTTGTGACCGGTGTTCTGATGTTGTCGGTTGCGTCCTTTTCCAATGCCGAAAGTACATTCAGTCTCACATCACTTACGCCAGACGTCGCGATGAAACTCGCAACAGCTGCGCGTCAATCCTGTAACGATCAAGGGTATCAGGTGGCTGTTGCAGTCGTGGATCGTAGCGGACTACTTCAAGCATTTATCCGTGACCGCTTTGCGACACCGCACACGGTTGAAGTGGCAGAGCGCAAAGCGTGGACTGCCTTGTCATTTCGAATTCCGACGTCTGAAATGGAAAAAGCAACCAATCAGGATACGGTGATGATGGGGATACGCCACACATCGAAAGCACTCATGGTCGGCGGCGGTCTACCGATCGAGGCGGGCGGTAGCTTGCTAGGTGGTATCGGGATCTCTGGTGCGCCAGGAGGAGATTTGGATGAGGCCTGTGCTGCTGATGGGCTCCTCGCAATCGAAGACGATCTGTTGTTCTAACGGTGAGTGCTAAAAAAGGGGCTTTGAGGCCCCTTTTTTTATGGTTTAACGACGGTTAGCCCAAAGCTTTGCCATGACTGCATGCCACCGCGATACCATTTGATCTTATGTGCCGGATAACCCAGTGTGAGTAATGTGCGGATGTTGGTCGGCGATTGACCGCACCAAGCACCATTGCAATATAAAATCAGTGTTTTGGCGTTTGAATAGTCCCACATTCCGTCCATTGGGATCGCGCCGAACGTACTCTCAAAGATGTCAGAGATGGTGAACATGTCTGACTTTTTAACAGACAGCGTGGTCCAAGGCAGGTTGATTGCTCCTGGGATCATGCCTTTTTCTGCCCAATCTGGCGTTCTTGAGTCGATTAAAAGACCGTCCAGTTCACCAAAATTGATTTTTTCCATCATCGATAAGAGTTCAAGTTCACCAATGGTTTCGACACCTGGCGCCAGATCCATTGGCTGAATACAGAACGGTGGACAGGGGCGCGAAGTGAGAGCGTAATCAGGAGTGATTGTATTGTCGCCATCTTGATTTCGTTTAATCACAACCGGCTGACCCTGATGCATCACCTCCTGTTCCATCAGGCTTGATGTGATCCCAACGGGTTTTTCATGGCCCCCAGCGAGTGCGAGTGACGACATCGCAAAAGCGGTTATCAGTGTTCCAGTGAATCGCATGTGTTGAATCCTCTCCCTAAGTGTTTGACTCGAATCTAAATTGACAATGCGTTGGTGTCTACAACACCTTCATCTCTTCTCCACAATCTCACCCCGATTCCTCCCATCTGTTGATTTTGTTTTGGCATGTAATGCATCCATCGAAAACAGAGGATACTCAAATGAAACGAATCATCACCGCAACAATGTTGGCTCTCTCAGTGACTGCTGCTCATGCAGAAACATCTATATCGAAGATGCCTGAACATATTGGTTTTGGGTCAGGTGCAGCCGTCGGTGCTGCTGTCGCGGGTCCAGTCGGAGTCGTCGTTGGCGGAACGCTTGGCGCGCTGATTGGGCATGACGTGGTGCAAGAACGGGTCTTGGCCCGTAAAAATCAGGAATTGGCTGATCTGAATCGAGAGATTCGTGATGCGAGATCACAGCTCGCGCACGTCAATGCCGAACAAGCAAAGACACAAGCTGAACTGGTTGCACTGCAAGAATTGTTAACTGACTTGTCGGTCGCGGTGCATTTTGATGTGAATTCAGCGATGACGGCCAAGCAGTACAGGCAAGCACTTGAGGCGGTAGCTAAAGCATCTCGTTCAATTGACGGTTTGACCGTCAAGCTTGTCGGCCATGCCGATCCGAGAGGACCCGAGAGCTACAACCAGAACTTGAGTGAAGCACGTGCTTCATCTGTCGGGCAGGTTTTACAAGAAGTTGGAGCGTCACCAATGACCATTCAAACGGAAGGCCGTGGTGAGAGGGAAGCATCAGTCAAAGGACAAGATGTTCATTACGCGTTAGACCGTCGAGTCGATATTCAACTCAGTTTTGATGGGAAGAAAACAGGTGAAGGTCTTTATTCCGTACGTTGATGAATTAAGGGGTGGTGATACACCCCTCGTTCCTTTTGATAGTCAAGCAATGCGAGTCGTTCGTGTTGAGACGGTAGGAGAACAAAGCGATGCAGTCTGTCAGATCATCATGGAAATTAAGCGAGACAACGCCGAATATCATCTCGAGCCAAAAACGCGGTATGGTGACGCTTCGGGCAAGAGAACAGCTGGCATTTGAGTTAACAGGAGGCGCGATGAATTCACATATTGTGGTGGTCGAAGATGACGTCGATCAGTTAGCGAATTACTCCTATGCGCTCAGTAAAAAAGGTTTTACGGTGTCGGGTTATGAGTCAGCTGATGAGATCCAGCATGCTCTGTCTGGGCAACCAAGTTTGGTGCTGCTTGATATCCATTTGGGTCGTGATCCTGATGCCGGATTTGGGATTTGTCAGTGGCTATTGGACCGCTATCCCGGCTTGCCGGTCATTTTTTTAACAAGTCGTACTGATGAAATTGACCAAATTTTCGGTCTGCGCTTAGGCGCATGGGATTATCTGACGAAACCCATTTCAACAGCATTGTTGGTTGAAAAAGTGGCTGCAGTTTTAAAGCGTGCCAATCGTGCGCGTAATGGAATGGATACGGTATTGACCGATGGTGGCCTGATTGTTGATCCGGATCGTGCTCAGGTGTCATACCATGGGGAGCCGGTGAGTTTGACTGTGACCGAGCTTGCGATTTTAGAAGCGCTGATGCGTGCTGAAGGGGCTGTTTTGACCTACGATCAGTTGGCTGAGCGGACCCGCCAGACCGTCGTGACGAATAACACCCTAAGCACACACATTAAGCACATTCGGCGGAAGCTCAAACTCATCGATCAGTCATTTGATGCGTTAATCAACGTGTATGGAACAGGATATCGTTGGGAGTCTCCACCTGGATGAAACTCAGTTTACGGATCAAGCTGTTTTTGTTTGTTCCTGTGTTTGCGTTGGTTCCTTGGCTTGGGTACCAAACATTCCAAAAGCTTCAGCACTTTGCCACCGAGGCGCAGTCTGAAGCTTTACGCGTTCTAGCGGAGAGCCTCAAACCTGAACTTGATGCACTCAATCCTATCGATAAGCAACCAGGATTGCGTCTTGGTCCAGAACCCATGCGTCGACCGCCTGTGCTTGATGGATTTTTTGATGAGTGGCCCGATGGGCCTGATGCTCTGGCTGACGACCGTATTTCTTTAAAAATCGGGCAATTCGATGATCGGCTCGCTTTTGCACTTGAAGTCAAAGATACGACCCGATTTTACCGAGAACCTCTATTTGGTCGGACCGAGGCGGTGCCATTTGACGCGGTTCGACTTCGATTAACCGACAGATCATCTGCGACTGATGTTGTTTTGGCTGCCGAAGCATCTGGCGCTTTTGATGCAGAAGTCACAAATGAGCCGTTGCCATTGAATACCAGCTTGCGAGTGCGTGCGTATTGGTGGGAATTTTCAGGCGGATATCGGCTTGAGTGGGACATGCCGGTGTCCGAGGTCGAGGGGCGACAAATCGACCTTGTTCAATTTGATCATAACTGGATCGAGCCAATCGAGAGGCAGTATCAGTTCACCATTGAGCCATTGAATGCCAGGTTACAGCAGTTAGCGAGGCGTTTGGCGGGTGAAACACGTCAAATCATGGTGATTGATTCAGATGGCCTCGTGATGGCTAAAACAACAGCGCCGGATGATATGCCATCGTTGTTGATCTCTGATGCATGGCAAACGGGTGCGGTGGTCACCGACCAAGATATTCGAGTGAATGTACCGTTAGCCACAGAGACTGGGCGCTATTCGATTTTGATCGCAGCGCCAACGAGTGAAATTGTCGGCACAGCACAACAGGCATTGGTGACACTTGCTTGGCAGACTCTGGGTGTTCTTGGTGTATTGATTTTAGGTTTATCTGTGTATTCCGGGCGACTGGCAGAGCGGATTACTCGATTACGTCGTGAGCTTAAATCCTATTTGGATACGCGTGGACGCTTCTCGAGCGAACCATATCTCACCGATGCAACAACGTCTGATGAAGTTGGAGAGCTGAGTCGTGACGTGCAACAGGTGCTTAGAGATCTTGCGCGTTACACCGCGTTTCTTGAACGCATCCCAAGAACCTTGCGTCATGAATTGAGTAATCCGATGAGCACTGTGCAAACGAGTTTGGAACTGCTGTCTGATGAGCGAGACCCAGATCAGCAAGCTCGATTACGTGCAACAGCAGAAAGAGGGATTCAGAAACTCGAATCAACGCTTGCAAAGGTGACGGAAGCGGCAAGTCTGGAAGAGGCATTACGTGATGAAGATCAGCACGGTTTTGATGTTGCTCGAGTGACGCGCGATGCCATCGAGAGTATCCAGCGTACGGTCACAGACCGTCAGTGGTCAGTCGATATTCCAGCTGAATCAGTTGTCATTTTGGGGAATGATCTTCGTTTCGAGCAGATGCTTGATAAGTTGCTCGATAATGCTAGAGATTATGCGCCAAATGATGGTCTGATCACGATCGGGATCCGAGATCAGATCAATGCCGTTTCTCTTTGGGTTGAAAATGAAGGGCCGTCTCTCAAGATCCAAGATGGCGTTGATGCCTTTCAGATGTTCTCTGGGACTCGTAATGACTCAACTGGATCGCATTTGGGACTCGGTCTCTATGTGGTACGCCTGATTGCAGAGTCGATGGGCGCACAAGTGTCAATCGGAAACACCAAGCGCGGTGTTCGCGTTGAAGTCACAGGACTCCGCGTTCCCTGACATTGTCATATAGTGTTCACATTTGTGTGTTGCAGTACCGCTTTGATTGAAGGAGTCGACCATGGCGGACAGCAAGGATTTAGAGCAAGAACTTGAGTTAGAGGACATCTTTGATGAGCTCTACGAGCTCGAATTGGAAGATGATGTTCTGATTTCCAAGAAAGTCCGAGAAGTCTACAAATCGGCCCGTCCACCTGAAATGGACCGTCGTCTCTATCTTAAGGAGCTTCTGAAGCTGCAGCTTGAACTGATCAAGCTGCAAGACTGGGTCGAAGCGACCGGAGAGCGTGTTTGTGTGTTATTCGAAGGACGTGATTCGGCAGGTAAAGGCGGCGTCATTAAGCGTATTACACAGCGTCTAAACCCTCGAATTTGTCGTGTTGTGGCACTGAATAAGCCCACAGAAAAAGAACGCACGCAATGGTACTTCCAGCGCTATGTGGATCATTTGCCCTCAGGCGGTGAAATCGTTCTATTCGACCGATCTTGGTATAACAGAGCTGGTGTCGAGAAAGTGATGGGTTTTGCGAGTTCTGATCAGGTCGACGAGTTTCTATCCGATGCTCCCGAATTCGAGCGCATGATCGTGCGTTCAGGCGTTCGTTTGGTTAAGTACTGGTTCTCGATTACTGATGAGGAGCAGCAACTGCGGTTTTTGATGCGGATTCACGATCCGCTGAAACAATGGAAGCTTTCGCCAATGGATCTGCAATCACGAGTCCGTTGGGAGGATTACACCAAGGCGAAGGAAGAGATGTTTATGCGGACCAATATCCCTGAGGCGCCTTGGTATGTTGTGGAAGCGAACGATAAGCGCCGCGCTCGATTGAATTGTATCAATCACCTATTGAGCTTAGTCCCCTACGAGGAGGTACCGCATGAAACAGTGGTTCTCCCAGATCGGGTTTCGAACCCTGACTATGAGCGCAGTTCACTTCCCCGAGAATTGTACGTTCCTGAGAAGTACTAATCAGTCGGTCCTCTGATATGCTCAGCATACGGAGGATCTATGCGTATCAGTTGTCTTCAATACACGGCAGAGCCGAATACTGCGGTCTCAGAATCGCGGTTATATCCGTTACTTGACCGGGCGGTCGATGAGGGTGCGAGCGTAGCCTTACTCCCTGAGTGTGCATTATTTCTGTCCGCCAGCCAGGCCTCATCACGTCAGTATGCATTGATGATGGATGCGCCTGAAGTGCAACGACTTCAGGACTATGCAAAGACGCATCAGATCACGCTGATTATTGGTTCGTTGATCATAAATACTGAACAGGGTGTAAAAAATCGCACCCTAGTTATCAATACCGAGGGGGTCATTCAGGCAACCTACGACAAGATTCATTTATTTGATGTGGATTTAGCGTCTGGGGAAAGTTATCGGGAGAGTGCGCTGTTTGAGGCAGGCTCAGAGCCTGTGATGACTTCGGTTCATGGTTGGGCGGTTGGTCTATCGATTTGTTTCGATTTGAGGTTTCCGGCGTTGTATCGCCATTATGGATTATCCGGTGCCGAATTAATTGTAGTGCCCGCAGCATTTACGAAAACCACAGGGCAAGCGCATTGGTCGACATTATTGCGTGCGCGTGCCATTGAAAACGGCTGTTTTATCGCGGCCTCCGGGCAATGTGGAACTACCTCAGAAGGGCGTGAGACCTATGGGCATTCTGTCATCTATGATCCGTGGGGAGAGTGCTTGGGCGAACTCTCAAATGAGCCCGGTGTATTAACTGTCGATCTCGATTTGGAGCGAGTACAGGCGGTCCGTTCATCGGTGCCGGTGATGAGTCAGCATCGCGAATTTAAGGTGTGATTCTTAAGAGCTGGCCGCGGGTTGAGTCGGTCAATAGATAGATAGCGCCATCTGGGCCTTCCCGAACATCTCGGATACGCCCGAATTCTCCACGATACAGGCGCTCTTTTTGCTTTAGCTGACCATCTTCAAAAGCGAGTCTTACAAGCATCTGTGCCTTGAGTGCCCCTACGAACAAATTGTCTTTCCATGCTGGAAATTGCTTACCTGAATAGAAGGTCATTCCTGAGGGTGCGATTGAAGGGTCCCAATACAACAGTGGTTGTTCGAGCCCCTCTTTTTCGACGCCTTCCCCAATTGGAGTGCCAATACCGTAATTACGGCCATAAGTGATGGTTGGCCAACCATAGTTCTTGCCGGCTTCGATTCGATTGATCTCATCGCCACCCTGTGGACCGTGCTCATGAACAAACAGTTGGCCTTGAGCATTGAATGCAATACCTTGTGGATTGCGGTGTCCGACCGAGTAGAGCTCTGGTCGCGCAGATAACGATGTAAATTCTGGGTTGTCAGCAGGAATGCTGCCGTCGAGATTGAGCCGAATAACAGATCCTGCTGCATCGGAGAGATCTTGGGCGCGTTCTCGCTCACCGCGGTCTCCGATTGTTAAAAATACATGCTCTTCTGTGAGCGCAATCCGACCGCCGAAATGGTGCCCAGATGTTGTTGTCAGAGGAAGTGCATAGAGTTTTGTGACGTCCACAAGTGAGTCGCCAACTAAACGTCCGCGCCAGAGCTCAGTTCCTGTGGTTCGATCCTCTCGTACCCCAGAGAGCGCCAGGTACACCCAAAGTTCCCCTGTGATCGTTGTGACTTGGACATCAAGGAGTCCGCCTTGTCCGATTACTGTGACAGGTGGAACGTTCTTGATTTGCGTCCGCGTGTTGGATTCAAGGTTGAGATGGATGAGCTGACCGGAGCGTTCGGTGATTAATACGTCTGTTGGTTTGATCCAAGCGAGTGACCATGGGCGGTCGAGGTCAGTGGCAACGACTTCGACACGCGGTGCGGCAGATACAGCAAGGCTAAATGCCAAAAATACTGCGGCCACGATCAATATGAAATATCTCGTGTATGGGAACATATGAACTCCGGAAAACTGATGGAAATATGCCAACCGCTCTATCGATTTTCAAGTACACGCAGTAAGCTTTTTCTGAACGATTCTGAGGAGGGATTGATGATGAAACAGTGGCTAGTTGGTGGTGCTCTTGTTCTGGGCTTGACCGGATGTGCTTCTCAAGCAATTGAGAATATGAACGCGGGCCTGAGTCTCGCGATGGGTAAGAACGTGAGTCATTTATCAGAGGCACTCGGTCAACCGATTGAAACAACCGATCAAGGTTCTCGTACGCGGTATCGCTGGTTTAAAGAAAGTCACATCGAGCCCTGCAACGTTGAAGTCTGGGCGGATTCCGATGGGATTGTTCGTAAAACAAGCTGGACTGGTTACCGCGGAGCATGTGAGTCATTTGCCGAGGGGTTGAGTCGCGTATATCCCCTGAAATAAGTCGGCGTATTTGATCGATTGGGTCTTCGCCATCCGGTGTGCGGAAACACTTTGTGAGCGATCAACTTGGGTTTGATGATTTGCATTGGTTGTTGATGGGAAGCCGGATCAAAGCTCCATTTCGCGAGAGGGCGAGCCAGTAGATCGCAGAGTTGGTGTCCTGCGAGGTTCGCTTTTTTGGGGATAAATAATGATTCGAGCGGATATTGGCTGAAGTCAGGTAAATGATGTCCAAGCGGATTGGCTTGGGTCAGGATGTGTTGAAACTCAGTTTCAGCGGCTCGGTCATGGCGTTTTCCACGACTTTCGAAAATCACTTGGGTGGGCCTGCCTGTCTGATTGTGGATAGCCAGGAATTGACGCGTGCGCTCGAGGCAAAAACGAATGGCTAAATCGTAAGGGTCGAAGGGATGGGCGTAGCGACGTGTTAGCGCAACCTTGTCGATACATGCACTAATGATCGATGTTTCGGTGTTATCAATCCATGTCAGAAGTTGAGCCATCCATCGTTTATGGATTGTTGTTTCTCTCAAAATTGAAAAAGCGCCGGTTTTTCTTCGCATATCTGATTCATGAAGGATGAGATCGGCATGTCCAAAAAATTCTTCTTTTAGTGTCTTGAGTTGAGGAGCGACATGGTCGAAATAATGGTCCTTTCGGATAATACAGAAGACGAGATTGAGCATCGGAAATCTCGGGTCAATAGGGTCAAGATTGGCATCGCCAGACTCATCAACAAACACCACATAATCGCCAAAGCATGCGTTAGTTGAGGCATCCTCGAGGATATGGTTGGTCGCTGAGAGTGCATCGATGCGCGGGTTTTCCGCAAAGTGGGTCGGTTTCATAGCATTCCTCCTGAGTGGAGGGTAGATAAATTCCATCGGCATGGCGTCTTGATGTATGAGAAGTCATACAGCTTTGTCAGTGAGTCTGCTTTTCTTTTTTGCAGTTGCGAAAAATTTGCTGAAATTTTGGTTTGAGTCTGGCGATTCAGTGTAAGTGTTCTTATAATCGGGCACCGCTATCGGCATAGGTTTTTATGCCATTAAGTTTGAACGCCTTCCGCAAGAGTCGGAATTTTCAAGGTAGGAATGGACTCGATGATCGAGATCAAAACGGGGCTGGATTTGCCCATCAAAGGATCACCAAAGCAGGAAATCGGAGAAGGTAATGCGGTCACGCGCGTTGCCGTGATTGGATCTGATTATCCTGGAATGAAGCCCACCATGCTGGTGAAAGAGGGTGATCAGGTCAAACTAGGTCAGCCGCTGTTTGCTGACAAGAAAAATGAAGGTGTGCAGTTCACAGCGCCAGGCTCAGGAAAAGTCATTGAGATTAATCGTGGCGAACGCCGAGTATTCCAATCGGTTGTGATCGAACTGGATGGCAAAGATACGGCGGTGACATTTAAGTCGCATGCAGATCTGAGTGCGCTGACACGTGATGCGGTGGTTGAGGAATTGGTCGAGAGCGGTCTTTGGAGCGCCATTCGTCGTCGTCCTTACGAGAAGATTCCGGCAATCAATGCGGTACCGCATTCGATTTTTGTTAACGCGATGGATACTAACCCATTGGCTGGCGATCAGGCTTTGGCGATCGCTAGGCAGCCTGGGGCGTTCGTCGATGGTATTTCAGTCATTTCTAAGCTGACTGAAGGCACAGTCTTTGTGTGTCGCGATCCAAAGGCATCCTTCGATGCAGGGTCGGCTCAGGTTGAGACGTTTTCAGGTAAGCATCCAGCAGGACTTGTTGGTACGCACATTCATCACCTGGATCCGGTTGGAGAGGGTAAAGAAGTTTGGCATCTATCAGCCCAAGACGTGATAGCGATTGGTCGTCTATTTAAAGAGGGTGTGTTGTCCACTGAGCGTGTCGTAAGTTTGGCAGGACCTTCTGTGAAAGCACCGCGTCTCGTGGTTACTCGAGTGGGCGCATCGCTTGACGAACTGACAGCTGGTGAATTGGAGGATGGCTCGCATCGTGTCGTCTCTGGTTCGATCTTAGGTGGTCGTACCGCAGCGGGCGTATTTGGGTATCTCGGTCGGTATCATCAACAAGTCTCAGTTCTTGAAGAAGGAACGCATCGCGTACCGTTCGGTTGGTTGTCCCCGGGTACAAATAAGCACTCGGTGATGGGCATCTATTTGTCGAAGCTCATGCCTGGCAAGTTGCTTGATTACACAACAAACACGAATGGTTCTCCACGCGCCATGGTTCCAGTCGGGGCCTATGAAAAAGTGATGCCACTCGATGTGCTACCGACACAGCTACTGCGTTCGCTGATCGTTGGTGACACGGATATGGCCGTAAAGCTCGGCGCACTTGAGTTGGCTGAAGAAGATCTCGCACTGTGCACCTATGTGTGTCCAGGCAAATATGAATATGGCCCGATTCTTCGGGATAACCTAACAACGATTGAGCTGGAGAGTTGATGATGTCACTACGTGCATATCTCGACCGCATTGAGCCAAATTTCCACCCAGGTGGTAAGTTTGAGAAGTTCTATGCGCTCTATGAGGCAGTGGATACTATTTTTTACGCACCAGGGACGACAACGAAGTCGACCGCCCATGTGCGGGATGGAATCGATCTAAAACGCATCATGATCACTGTGTGGTTCTGTACCTTCCCAGCGATCTTCTTTGGTGCATTTTTCCTAGGCCAAAACGCATCCGAGGCGATCGCAGCAGGCGCAATCGCTCCTGATGGATTGCGTGGTGCATTTATCGAAGGGCTTGCAGGCGCTGAATACTGGAAGAATCCTTCGATCTGGTCGAATTTAGTGTATGGATTTGCTTACTTCCTACCGATTTACGCAACGGTATTTATCGTTGGTGGTTTCTGGGAAGTGCTGTTTGCTTCTGTGCGCGGACACGAAGTCAACGAAGGCTTCTTCGTCACGTCAATTTTGTTCTCGTTGACTTGCCCTCCGGATCTGCCTTTATGGCAAGCGGCACTTGGCATCACCTTTGGTGTTGTTGTCGGTAAGGAAGTCTTTGGTGGTACGGGTAAGAACTTCTTGAATCCAGCGCTGACGGGTCGTGCGTTCCTATATTTCGCATATCCAGCGCAGATTTCTGGCGATGCAGTGTGGGTCGCGGCCGATGGCTACACAGGTGCATCGGCACTTGGCATGATGGCTCAGGGTGGTGTGGATGCACTCGCCTCAGCGAACCAGGTGATTTCGAACTTCACATGGTTTGATGCCTTTATTGGTAACGTCCCTGGATCGATTGGTGAAGTGTCGACACTGGCCATCTTTATCGGTGGTGCGGTGCTTCTAATTCAGGGTATTGCAAGCTGGAGAATCGTGCTTGGTGTATTCCTCGGCATGGTACTGACTTCTCTATTGTTTAACGTCATCGGTTCTGAAACAAACCCTATGTTCAGCGTGCCTTGGTATTGGCACTTGGTCGTCGGTGGTTTTGCATTCGGGATGATGTTCATGGCGACAGACCCTGTGTCTGCATCCATGACAAATGCTGGCAAGTACTGGTACGGCGGACTCATCGGATTGATGGCTGTACTGATCCGAGTAGTGAATCCTGCATTCCCAGAGGGAATTATGCTTGCGATTCTATTCGGCAATTTGTTCGCGCCTTTGATTGACCACTTTGTGGTGCAGGCCAACATCAAGCGAAGGGAGTTGCGTAGTGTCGTCCAATAACGAATCAGTTCAAAAAACCATCACGGTTGCGCTCGTTCTGTGTCTCGTGTGCGCGGTGGTTGTAAGTTCTGCGGCTGTGATTTTACGTCCGGCTCAGGCGGTCAATGAGAAAGCCAATATGCAGATGAATATTCTGCAAGCGGCTGGATTGTATGATCCTCAGCAATCGATCCAAGATCAATTCCAGATCGTGACCACTCGACTGGTGAATCTAGAAACAGGTGAATTCGTTGATGGAATGGATGCGGAACGCTACGACCAGCGCAAAGCATCGAAAGATCCTTCAATGAACCGTGTGTTGTCAGGCGAAGAAGATATCGCTTCAATCAAGCGTCAGGCGAAGATTGCGAAAATCTATCTGATCGAAAACGGTGATCAGATTGAGAAGATCATTCTACCAATTCACGGCTACGGCCTTTGGTCAACGCTGTATGGCTTTATGGCACTTGAAGGCGATGGAAATACAGTCGCCGGACTTGGTTTCTATGAACATGCAGAAACTCCAGGTTTGGGTGGTGAAGTTGACAATCCAAATTGGAAAGCTCAATGGACTGGTAAGCAGGTTTATCAAGGTGATGAAGTTGGACTTCGGTTAGTGAAAGGTGGAGCGGATCGCTCAGATAGCTATGGCGTTGACGCGCTTTCTGGAGCCACTCTCACATCCCGTGGAGTCGATAACCTATTGAAATTCTGGATGTCAGATGCCGGCTTCAAGCCGTTTCTGGATAATTTGAAACAAGGACGGATCTAATGGCGAAAACGAAAGAACTGTTGTTCGACCCGGTCGTCAACAATAACCCGATTGCCCTACAGGTACTTGGTATCTGTTCGGCACTTGCTGTGACATCGAGTATGTCAGTTGCATTTGTGATGTCGCTTGCGGTGATTGCGGTCACAGCATTTTCAAGCATGTTCGTTGCTTTGATTCGTTCACAAATCCCAAGCTCGATTCGGATCATCGTTCAGATGACGATCATTGCATCATTGGTGATCGTTGTTGATCAGATTTTGAAGGCCTTTGCCTACGAGATTTCGAAGCAGTTGTCAGTCTTTGTTGGACTGATCATCACTAACTGTATCGTGATGGGTCGCGCTGAAGCATTTGCAATGAAGAATGGCCCGATCGACTCATTCATTGACGGAATCGGTAACGGTCTTGGATATGGCGCGATCTTGATGGTTGTCGGCTTTATCCGTGAATTGTTCGGCTCAGGCTCTGTCTTCGGGATTGAGGTCTTAAGCAAAGTGACTGAAGGCGGTTGGTACTACACGAACGGCTTAATGCTGTTACCACCATCTGCATTCTTCATCATCGGTTTCCTTATTTGGGGCATTCGTGCATGGAAGACCGCTCAAGTTGAAGTGGATGAGTTCAAAATCGCACCAAACAGTAAGATGAAGGAGGCCTAAGATGGAGCATTACATTAGCCTCTTCGTTAAGGCGGTTTTTATTGAAAACATGGCGCTCGCATTCTTCTTGGGGATGTGTACGTTTTTGGCGCTGTCGAAAGATATTAAAACAGCTGTCGGTCTTGGGATTGCGGTCATCGTGGTTCTCGCAATTACAGTTCCGGTCAACAATCTGATTCTGACTGGACTGTTGCAAGAAGGTGCTCTGACCTGGATTTCACCGGAGCTTGCCAATGTGGATCTGCGCTTCTTAGGCCTGTTGTCGTATATCGGTGTGATCGCAGCTTTGGTCCAGATTCTAGAGATGTTTTTGGATAAGTATGTGCCAGCGCTGTACAACGCGCTTGGGGTCTTCCTGCCGTTGATTACAGTGAACTGCGCAATTCTTGGTGCATCTTTATTTATGGTAGAGCGAGATTACAACTTCGGTGAGTCTGTTGTGTATGGACTTGGTGCAGGTGTTGGTTGGGCTTTAGCGATTACAGCGCTTGCTGGTGTTCGCGAAAAATTGAAGTACTCGGATGTACCGGATGGCCTCAAGGGATTGGGTATTACGTTTATTACGGTTGGATTGATGTCGCTTGGCTTCATGTCCTTCTCTGGCGTATCACTCTAAGGAGCATAGAGCGTGGAAAATATGACCATTATTCTGGGTGTTGTGATGTTTACCGTGGTCGTGATCGGCCTGGTGGCGATCATCTTAGCGGCCCGTTCAAAGCTTGTGTCCTCTGGTGATGTCACGATCACAATTAACGACAATCCAGACCAGAGCATCAAAGTGGCTGCCGGTGGTAAGTTAATGAACACATTGGCTGACGCAGGTATTTATCTGCCATCGGCATGCGGTGGTGGTGGTTCATGCCAGCAGTGTCGCTGCATTATTAAATCAGGTGGTGGTGACATCCTCCCAACCGAAGCATCTGCTTTTACTAAAGGTGAAGCAAAAGAAGGTTGGCGCCTGTCATGTCAGGTTGCTGTGAAGCAAGACATGAATATTGAAGTTGAGCCCGAACTCTTCGGTGTAAAGCGCTGGGAGTGTGAGGTTGTATCGAACCCGAATGTTGCAACCTTTATCAAAGAATTGACGCTGAAGCTTCCAGAAGGTGAAAACGTCGACTTCCGAGCAGGCGGATATGTGCAGCTTGAAGTACCTCCTCATCATGTGAAGTTCTCTGATTTTGATGTCGAAGAAGATTACCGTGGTGATTGGGAGCGTTTCGGCTTCTTTAATCTTGAATCAAAGGTTAATGAAACCGTCATCCGCGCCTATTCAATGGCGAACTATCCCGAAGAGAAGGGCTTGGTGAAGTTTAATATTCGTATTGCAACACCGCCTCCAGGGACTGATTTGCCACCGGGTCAAATGAGCTCGTATGTCTTTAACTTAAAGCCAGGCGATAAGATCACTGTCTTCGGACCTTTTGGTGAATTCTTCGCCAAAGACACAGATAACGAAATGGTGTTCATTGGCGGTGGTGCCGGTATGGCTCCGATGCGCTCGCACATTTTTGATCAGTTAAAGCGTTTAAATTCAAAGCGTAAGATCTCGTTCTGGTATGGCGCGCGTTCACTGAAAGAAGTGTTCTACGAAGATGAATACGATCAGTTGGCGAAGGAAAACGATAACTTCGAATGGCATTTGGCGTTATCTGATCCGCAGCCTGAGGATAATTGGGAAGGCAAGACCGGATTCATTCATAACGTGGTTCTTGAGAACTACTTAAATGACCACCCAGCGCCTGAGGATGTTGAATACTACATGTGCGGCCCTCCAATGATGAACGCAGCTGTCATCAAGATGTTGAAAGACCTCGGGGTCGAAGATGAAAACATCATGTTGGATGACTTCGGTGGTTAACCCTCTGGGATCCTTGAAAAATGCCGCCGTTATGGCGGCATTTTTTGTGTTGGCCTTACTTGCTGGCTGCTCAACTGAGCTTGAGATTCAAAAGCTGTCGGGTCGGACTATGGGCACAACGTGGTCCGTTGTCATCGCTAATCCAATTGCTGCACATGACCAAAAAGCGCTGCAGGCTGATATTGAATCCGTGTTGGCAGAAGTGAATCGGCAAATGTCGACTTACGATCCAGGCAGCGAAATTTCGCGATTCAACGAGTCTGATGCATTGGATACGTGGTATCCGGTCAGTGAGTTATTCGCAATGACAACCGCAAAAGCCCTTGGTTTTTCTGAGATCTCGGATGGCGCTTTTGATCCAACAGTCGGTCCGCTCGTGAACCTATGGGGGTTTGGGCCAGATGCGGGCGCAGAAGCCTTGCCTTCAGATGCGGCGATTGAAGCAGCGAAGTCTCAGGTTGGCTTCACTGCAATTTCTGTGCGTGCTCCTGAGGCCGATGGAGGTGCCGCAATCCGCAAGAATGCACAACGTCGATTGGATTTATCAGCAATAGCCAAAGGACTCGGCGTTGATCAGGTGTATGGGCTCTTGGATGACAAGGGTTATGCCAATTTCTTGGTTGAGATTGGTGGTGAAGTCCGTGTGAAAGGTGATAAGGACGGCCTTGGCTGGAAGATCGCGGTCGAAAAGCCAATCAAGGGCGAGCGGGCCGTTGAACAACTGCTGTCGTTAAAGAACGTAGCATTGGCGACATCAGGTGATTACCGAAACTATCGCGAAATCGATGGTGTTGCGTATTCACATACTATCGATCCATCGGCAGGCCATCCTGTGACGCATCAGTTGGCATCAGTTACCGTTGCTGATTCCGAATGCGCTATGGCTGATGGTTGGGCGACTACATTGCTCGTTCTCGGTCCTGAGAAGGGGTTTGAGTTAGCTGTCGCTCGCAAAATTCCCGCGATGTTTATTGAGCGGGCTGGTGATGAATTCGTTGTAAAACAAACACCGCGATTTGAGCGTTTGTTGGCAGGAGAAGTGGAATGAATTTGGGTTTATTTCTCACAGTATTCGGTGTTTTCTCATTTTTGGTCGCAATTATGGCCATTGGCGTGATCATGGGGCGTCGTCCAATCACCGGGAGTTGTGGTGGGATTGGTCGAGTCAATGGTGAAGATGGCGAGTGTGCAATCTGCGGCGATGATCCAGCCAAGTGTGAAGCAGCAATCAATGACAAGAGTGTTGTAGGAACCGCGTCGTTCCGCGATGCATCGAAATCACGTATCAAGGATGATTTAAAAGGAGTGTCGTGAGTGATTGACGTTGATGTGCTGGTCCTAGGGGCTGGTCCAGCCGGCGAAGCCGGCGCCATGAACGCGTCAAAACAGGGAAGAAGTGTGGTGGTTGTCGATCAACGACCGCAAGTGGGTGGTAACTGTACACACAAAGGAACCATTCCTTCGAAAGCATTGCGTGAAGCGGTCAAGCAAATGATCGACTTCAACACCAATCCGATGTTTCGGGAAATCTCAGAACCCCGGTGGTTGCCGTATCCACATGTACTCGAAACAGCGAACCGTGTGGTGTCATCACAAGTTCGTATGCGCTCAAAATTCTATGCGCGTAATCACGTCACCGTGGTGCATGGGACTGCGAGTTTTGTTGACCCTCATACAGTCAAAGTCAGCCAAGAGCAGGGTGACGAACTGTATCGTGCAGAAACCATTTTGATCGCAACTGGCTCTCGCCCGTATCGACCTGAGTTTCTCGATTTTACAAGCGCACGAATTTACGACTCAGATACCATTTTAGAAATGGACCACACACCGCGGCATTTGATCATTTATGGCGCAGGTGTCATCGGCTGCGAATATGCGTCCATTTTTAATGGTCTTGGACTGAAAGTGGATTTGATTAATACCCGTGACCGATTGTTGTCGTTCTTGGATGATGAAATCACCGATGCGTTGTCCTATTACTTCAGAGATTCAGGTGTTGTGATTCGTCATCATGAGGAATTTGCTGATATTTCGATGACGGAGACTGGCCTTGAACTGTCCCTAAAGAGCGGGAAAAAGATCAAGGGTGATGCGCTTTTGTGGTGTAACGGTCGGACCGGCAATACCGATGAATTGAATTTGGAAGCGGCAGGGTTGTCATCGGATAAGCGAGGTCAAATCACCGTCGATGCACAGTATCGAACTGAAGTCCCCCACATCTACGCAGCTGGTGATGTTGTCGGTTGGCCATCGCTCGCCTCAGCGTCCTATGATCAAGGTCGAAATGCAGCTAATGATTTCTTAAATCGTCCATTTAACTTTGTTGATGATGTTCCAACAGGGATTTATACCATTCCGGAAATCTCGTCAGTAGGTAAAACTGAGCGTGAACTGACCGATGAGAAAGTCCCTTATGAAGTTGGACAGGCGTTATTCAAAGATATCGCGCGAGCACAGATCACCAATGAATCTGTGGGTATGCTGAAAATTCTATTCCACCGCGATACGCTTGAGATATTAGGCGTGCATTGTTTTGGCGATCAGGCATCTGAGATTGTGCATATCGGACAGGCGATCATGAAACAATCAGGCGATGCCAATTCGCTCGCATTTTTTGCCAATACAACTTTTAACTATCCCACCATGGCTGAAGCCTACCGGGTGGCTGCAATTAACGGATTGAATCGGGTCTCATGACGGAAAGACGGGTACTTGTTACAGGTGGTGCTGGATTTATTGGTTCAGCCGTTGTGCGTCACCTGATCGAAGCGACAGATTGCACTGTACTGAATGTCGATAAGTTAACCTATGCGGGTAATTTGGAATCTTTGGCCTCTGTCTCTGATTCGTCGCGATATCGCTTTGCTCAAACAGACATTTGTGATCGAGAGGCACTTGCGAGTCTGTATGCTGAGTTTCATCCGACGCATGTGATGCACCTGGCGGCCGAGAGTCATGTCGATCGATCCATTGACGGACCGGTCGCGTTTATCGAAACCAATATTGTGGGGACTTATACGTTGCTTGAAGTGACCCGCCAGTACCTGGATGGTCTGCAACCGACAGCGCGCGACTCTTTTCGGTTTCACCATATCTCGACAGACGAGGTGTATGGTGATCTGCATGGCGTCGATGATCTTTTTACTGAAGAGACGCCGTATCAGCCAAGCTCACCATATTCTGCATCCAAAGCCTCGAGCGACCACTTGGTGCGTGCGTGGCACCGGACGTACGGATTGCCTGTAGTGGTGACTAACTGCTCAAATAATTATGGTCCCTATCATTTTCCTGAGAAGCTGATTCCTTTGGCGATCTTGAATGCCATCGAAGGCAAACCGATCCCGGTCTATGGACGGGGCGATCAGATCAGAGATTGGCTGTATGTTGAGGACCACGCACGTGCTCTCGTTAAAGTTGTATTCGAGGGTGAGCTCGGAGAGACCTACAATATCGGTGGTCATAATGAGCAAACCAACTTACATGTTGTTGAGACGCTGTGTGATTTGTTAGACCAGAGAATTGTCGATAAGCCTGGTGGCATAGAGAGCTTTCGGGAACTAATCACTTTTGTGACTGATCGCCCTGGTCATGACAAACGCTACGCAATCGATGCATCCAAAATTGAGGCAACACTTGGTTGGATACCTTTAGAGACATTCGACACAGGTCTCGCCAAAACGGTTGATTGGTTCCTCGCTAACGAGACTTGGTGGCAACGTGTCAGAAGTGGTGCGTATCAAGGACAACGGTTAGGCACTCTTTAAGTTTTCATTCATCGGTGCACTAATTTCTGCATCTTTTATTTGTTAACCAACTGATATGTCTCCGCTTCAATGTGTATTTATAATCTTTTGTAAATAGCATTATGGGCGAAATGAGGATTAAGGTTGTGACTGATGATCAACAGGTGAGCAATGCACAACAATCCACCGGGCTATCGACCAAGCGCGATAAGGTAGATCTGCCTCTCAAAACATTGATCCGGCTTAAAAAGCAAAGTCGGATTAGAGAGCTGAAAGGAAAACTTCAGTGGGATGGTGACTTAGATTGGAGCCGGCTAGATCAAGGAGATTGATGTTTTTCAATCCTTGGGATTAAAGATCGCGTAACGTGCTTTGAGTTCAGTATAATTAACCCATGAAATTAGAAACTTTACTTCGCGAATCCTTGATTCAAGACATCAATCCTTCATTTTTTGAGTTGGAAAATGAGAGTCATGGGCATAATGTGCCCAAGAATTCTGAAACACATTTTCGGCTGGTTATCGTGTCGGACGCATTCGATGGATTATCGCGTGTCAAACGTCACCAATTGGTTTACAAGGCAGCCGACGGGGCTTTGAAGCAGGGCGTACACGCACTGGCAATGCAGTGTTTTACAGAATCTGAATGGAATCAAAACCCTGAGCGGCTGACATCGCCGCCATGTAAGGGTGGAATGAAAAAGGATGCATAATGAATCAGCTGGTTGTTGCTGCTCTCTATCAATTTGTTGAACTTCCCGATTATCAATCGCTCCGTGAACCGCTCCTCGATACATGTATGTCGCATGGCGTTCGCGGTACGTTGTTGTTAGCGGCTGAGGGAATCAATGGAACGATTGCTGGATCGCGTGAGGGTATCGATGCTGTGAAAGCGTGGCTCGACTCCGATGGCCGCTTTAATAACCTCGAGTATAAAGAGTCGCTAATGGATGCGGATGGCATTCCTTTCTATCGCATGAAAGTGAAGTTGAAGAAAGAGATCGTGACATTGGGCGTTCCTGGTATCAGCCCGAAAATGAAGGTCGGGCGGTATGTGAAGCCAGAAGACTGGAATGATCTGATTCTCGATCCAGAGACTGTGACGATCGATACTCGGAATGATTACGAGTACGAAGTGGGCACGTTTAAAGGCGCAATTAATCCAGAAACAAAAACCTTCCGTGAGTTTCCTGAGTGGGTTGCGCAAAATCTGGATCCTAAGAAGCATAAAAAAGTCGCGATGTTTTGTACGGGCGGTATCCGTTGCGAGAAATCGACCAGTTATTTACTGGACCAGGGTTTTGAAGAGGTCTATCACCTCAAAGGTGGTGTTTTGAATTACTTCGAGGAAGTCCCGCATACCGAAAGTACTTGGGAAGGTGAGTGTTTCGTATTTGATAACCGAGTGACCGTGAATCATAAGCTTGAGCCAGGTGAATTTGATCAGTGTCATGCCTGTCGTCGTCCGATCACGGAAGAGGACAAGCAACGCCCTGAGTTTGTGATGGGTGTTCAGTGTCATCACTGTATGAATGAACACTCAGAGGCACAAAAAGAACGCTATCGGATGCGTCAGCATCAGATTGAGTTGGCCGAATCTCGCGGCGAACGCCATGTCGGGATGGATGCCCAGACTGTCAAAGATCGTCAAGAGGCTGCTCGCCAAGCACGCGCATTACAGAAAGAAAAACAACGTGAGCTCGAGGCTCAAAAGTTGAGAAAAGCCTAGTTCTTAAGCGGTACGATCACGTGTTCAACAAAAGCGCGCGCACCTTTGGCGACATTTTCAGCCCAGTGATCTGCTGCATCATCGTTTGCATTGTCTGAGATGTACTTCCAGCATTGGAAATCGATCTCGAAAAGCCGAGCGACTTTAGCAAGCGCATAGGCTTCCATATCAACGATATCCGTCATTAATTCTGGAGGGGTGGTCACAAAATGATCACCAGTCCCGAGTGATACTCCCGGACCTCCGAGATCAATATGACCTGTTGTGTCGAAGGGCGTATGACCTAGCTCAAATCCCAAAGGTCTTACATCCATATCCCGCTGAACGATATGGTTCACTCGATTGAGACCGGTGATTTGCGTATTGAGAGCGCCGGCTGTGCCGTAATTAATCAAATGGGCGGGGCGGGCTTCAAGTACAGCTTCCGTTGCAGCGATCGCTGCATTGACTTTGCCAACACCGGTGTAAAGAACGTTCCAACCTGGAACCATCTGTGTTGGAAGCTCATCCTCAAGGGCGACGACGATAAGCGTATTGTCTGGATTGATTGCTTGATTACTCATCGTAGACCTGCAGGCTTTTG
>OBAL01000053.1_pt1 | contig 20598 bp, 20 predicted proteins | sample 1516331 | NCBI WGS metagenome assembly OBAL01 (sample SAMEA3275603, study PRJEB22092) | marine metagenome | biome: ENVO:00000038, "LAGOON"; feature: ENVO:00002042, "SURFACE WATER"; material: ENVO:00002019, "BRACKISH WATER" | collected 2014-06-21T13:56:00+00 | depth 0 m
AAGAGCATTGGCAACGGGCGAAAGCAAACACGCAAGGAAGAGAGAAATTCGTGCTGTCATGAAACCTCGCATTGGTTCTGATAAGTCGGCAAATGATACACTCCCGCAACCATTCACGCAGGAAGCTATGAAGTCAATGAGTCAAGATCATCAGAAAGGTCTCTCTTATCGAGACGCTGGTGTCGATATTGATGCTGGAAACGCACTCGTCGAACGCATCAAACCGCACGCGAAACGAACCGCTCGCAAAGAATCACTTGGAGCCATTGGTGGGTTCGGAGCCTTATTTAAAATCCCCAAGGGCTATCAGAGTCCAGTACTCGTCTCAGGAACAGATGGCGTTGGTACCAAACTCAAACTGGCCATTGACTACCACCGACATTCACAGATCGGCGAAGACTTAGTCGCAATGTGTGTGAATGATTTGATTGTCGCCAATGCAGAACCCCTATTCTTCCTCGACTATTACGCCACTGGGCATCTCGATATTGATGTCGCAGAATCCGTGATCGCCTCAATCGCCAATGGCTGTGAACTCTCAGGATGTGCCCTAGCTGGCGGTGAGACTGCAGAAATGCCAGGTATGTACCAAGATGGCGATTACGATTTGGCCGGTTTTTGTGTTGGTGTGGCTGAAGAAGCTCAAATCTTAGACGGAAGTGACGTCCAAGCCGGTCACATCATCATTGGCCTCCCATCATCTGGACCGCATAGTAATGGATATTCCCTCATTCGTAAGATCATCGCACGCGCGGATGTGGATCCGTCCACAGAACAGTTGACCCCTGAGCTCACAGTTCTCGATGCAGTAATGAAACCCACGCGGATCTATGTGAAACCGGTTTTAAAGGCCATGGCAACCGGGCATGTGACAGGTGCTGTTCACATCACCGGTGGCGGATTCCAAGAAAACCTGCCTCGATCGTTTAATCACGATCTCGCCGCCTCCATTGACCTCGATGCCTGGGATCGACCAGAGATCTTCAAATGGCTTGAAGCCCAAGGGGATGTTGGAGCCGAAGAAATGCTAAGAACCTTCAACTGTGGCATTGGGTTCATCATGTTCTGCGCCCCAGAGCATGTTGACGAGCTGACACAAATCCTCGCTGATGCAGGTGAACACCCCATGGTGATTGGGCAACTGACCAACAGAACCACTGATGCGGTCGTCTTCACGGGAGCCTTTGCTTAATGCGCGTCGTTTGTCTCATCTCTGGTGGGGGAACGAATTTGCAAGCACTCATTGATTGGCAGACAAAAGGTCTCCTCGGAGATGCAATGATCGTTGGTGTAATCTCAAATGTTGCCAGCGCATACGGACTCGAACGCGCCAAGCGAGCCTCCATTCCTACATCGGTGCTGTCACATCGCGATTACGCCGATCGCCTTCTTTTTGACCAAGCCCTTCGGTCGCTCATTGATGGATACGATCCAGATCTAGTGGTCTTGGCAGGATTTATGCGAATTCTGACCGCTGAATTTGTGACGCATTACCATCGTCGTCTGATCAACATTCATCCGTCCTTGCTCCCAAAATACAAAGGGCTCGATACTCACCGACGGGCGCTAGATGCTGGAGACACGGTCGCAGGTGCGACAGTTCACTGGGTCACCGAGGCGTTGGATGCTGGCGACATCATTCAGCAAGTCGAAGTACCCATCGTTGCTGATGATTCAGAAGAACGCTTGAAAGCTCGAGTCCTCGAGGCCGAACATACGTTATATCCTTCAGTAATCCGCGATCTATCTTTAGGGGTGATTTCATGTTGAGAACGTTCATTTGGATACTAGGCCTGATCAGCATGCCGGTTTTTGGACAAGGGTACGAAGCCAAATACGACATGATCTGGAGCGTTGGCCTTAAACTTGAAGCCGAAGCAACCGAGACGCTGAGAAAAACGGGTGACCGATTTGAGATGATCCTCGATGCGACGGCAAGTATTGGATCAGCGACAGAGACGACGAACTTGCTTTACCAGCCAGAAACCGGCTGGAAACCATTGGATTATAGTTATACCCAGAGCATTCTTGGTCGGACCACAGGACGAAATTTTCGATTTAACTGGAATAAAGGTTCCGTCACATGGCTTCATGAGCCAGAACGCGCTGAACAAATCATTCCGATCGAGACAGTTGATCCCTTAGGTTTTCGATTGCAGCTAGCCTATTTATTAAACAATGGCCGAACACTGCCAACCTCGATTACGATGCTCGACGGCAATGACATTAAAGTCCGGTCTGTCGTTCCTGGTGGACTTGAGAGGGTCGAGACTCCATACGGAACGATCGAGGCTCAGAAATTTCATTTGGTTGACGACAATCCTGACCCCAAACGCTCGTTCGAATTCTGGCTGGCGCCCAGCCTTGACTACCAATTGGTCAAGCTTGAGAAACGGGACAAAAAACGGCTTCTGGCATTGACGCTGAAGGCTTTTACCAAAGCAGGGACGCCCTAACCGCAAAGGGCAATTATGCAATCAGGGTTACACCCCTCGATCCACGCATTTCAAGCGAGCCAATGGGATGCACTCAACCCGAGCGCCTACCCAGGACTACTGCATGGCTTTTTATCGGCACTTGAGGATTCCAAAAGTGTTGGCGAGGGCACAGGCTGGACCCCTCTCTACGCCACTGTCAAGGATGGGGACGCCCTTGTTGGTGCCATGGTGTGCTTCCTCAAATCTGACTCATACGGAGAGTATGTATTCGATTGGTCCTGGGCTGATGCTTATCATCGGCACGGTTTGAATTACTACCCAAAATGCGTCACCGCCATCCCCTTCACGCCCGCGACTGGGCCGAGGCTCCTGATCCAAGATGGCTACGACCGTGGAGTTGTGACGGAACTACTCATCAAAACACTCAAAAGCGAGTTGAGCGACCAAGTCTCGAGTTGGCATATTTTGTTCCCCGACGAAGAGACGAGCCGTGACCTGTTAACTCAGGGTTCCTGGCTGAAACGTCATGGCGTTCAATTTCACTGGTTTAATCAGGGATTTGAAACCTTCGACGACCATCTTGCCACGTTTAATTCCAAACGTAGAAAAGAGGCAAGACGTGAGCGACGGCGCGTGCAGGAACAGGGCATTGAATTTGAGCGCTTAAGCGGTCATGCGATTGATCGCGAGGCGCTTGAGACTCTATTTCAGTGTTATCAGATGACCTATCGTGTTCGGGGAAGTCGTGGGTATCTGACGCGAGAGTTTTTTGAACTGGTGGTCGCACGAATACCAGACGCGATCCGAGTTGCATTCGCTCTCCATCAAGGCAAACGCATCGCCATGTCATTCTGTTTAAAAGATGAAACGAACCTCTACGGCCGCTACTGGGGCGCACTTTATGATGTCGATTGCTTGCACTTTGAAACGTGCTTTCATCAGTGGATCGAGGATGCAATTGCAACCGGGATTCAACGTTTCGATCCCGGCGCTCAGGGTGAACATAAAATTGCCAGAGGGTTCAGGCCCGTAAAAACCCAGAGCCTTCATTGGATTCAACATCCAGAATTCGAACAGGCAATCCAGCAGTTTCTCACCAGTGAGCGACAACATATTGATCGTTATTTTTCAGCCTGCGATGACCACACACCATTTAAAGACTTTGAGCCTGAACTCTTACTTAAAAAAAACCCCTCATAAGAGGGGCTTTCCGGTAGTCAAAAACCTATTTCGACATGAGGTCCCCAGATCGTCTCTGGTTAGCCAGCACCTTCTCGCGATCAGCTTGGATACGCTCGCGTCGTGCCGCGATATCATCACCTGTATCAAGAATGGATTTCGTTTCAGATTCGACACGCTCAACCATTGCTTGCGCTTGCTGTTCTGCAATATGTGCTTTTTCAGCCAGGCTAATCACACGTTCAGTGTTAGATTCTACGATCTTCGCGTTGCTCGCTGGACTCGCCGCTTTGAACATCTTTTCAAGCTCACCGTCGATCCACTCGGCATTTTCAGAGACCATTTCAGCCCCCTGATCAGCAATGGTTTCATTGGCATCAGCAACGATCTGATTTAACGACGTCATCAAGACATTAACTTCTGCCATTTGGCTCGCAATTTCACGCAGTTTCTCATTCAAAACGTGGCGATTTTCTAGAAGATCTATGCGTAAGGAGTTGGTCATTGCATTCTTGAAATTCTGATCTGGCTCTGTTTTCGCGTCCAAAGCATCTACCATGAGCATTCGGCAGCGGTACAAATCTTCAACATTATCAATAGCGATTGCACGATTACCGTTAAATGCCGAGGTGAAATTTCGTGTCAGAAGTGCGCGATTTTCCTCAATATCAGCAACAAGCAACATAAGCTCGGCATAGGCGGTCGAAACTTCGCACTCTAGGTCAAAGATCCGACGCTTGTTCTTGCGAATGTTCGCAGCGTTTTGATTTGAAACTTGGTTTGTTGACTCAGTCATTTTATCACCTACGATTAATTTGGTTGGTACTCAATCAGATTTGCATTTTCCGCGTCATCGTCTGGGATCGCGTGAATCGTTGAGCGACTCAACTTATTCAGTCGGAGCATTCCCATGTTCGGCTTATCTAGATCGCAAAAGTGATAGATAAAATCAAATATGTTTTCGGCTTGGTCAGCTGCCACCACGACAAAAAACTCTTCAACGTCGAAGGAATCAGCAACACCTGAGACGGTTTTCTTTCCGATTGGAGAACCGGCTACATTGTAGAAGTACACTTCGTTAATACCTTTTGCCTGTAACTCGGGGATCAACAGATCTGTCCCGCCTTGATACAGAACACCCGAGATCAACCAGGAGTAGTCAATAAATTCAACCCTGGGATCACGTCTTAAAACTGGAACATGTGCCATCTTACTTATCCGTATACTTCGCCAAGATTGATGGGGGTACGTAAGTTGCAGCCTGCATCAACGGCGTTGCGTACATAAAGCCCATACCCGGAGTATCCATTTTCCCAGCTAGGAAAATACGCTCAAAAACACGGTCCACTTCATCACTAGATACCATCACACTCACAACATCGCGCTCAGCATCAACAGCGACACCGACCGCACCCAGACGCTCGCGGATACCAACACCCATCGCAGAGTGAAGAGTTGCACCCTGAATTCCAACTTCAAGCAGTGCATCAGTAATGACTTCGCCAAAACCATGTTGAACGACCGCTGTAATCAAGGTCGCGTCAGTCAGAGTGGTAAAAGTACGTTTCATGGTGTCAGACTCCTTGTGGAACTTCAGTTTGAGCGAGTTCGCGGGCAGTCCGACGCTCTTCTCGTTTAACTTTCAATTGAACATAAATGCCGAGACTGAGAACGGCAACGATTGGACAAATGGATGCTGCCGCCAAAATCCCAAAACCCTCTGTCGAACCCAGTGCATTCCCGAAGCCAAGGCCCATTGCAAGAACAAGTGGCACAGTCACGGGACCAGTTGTGACTCCAGCGGAATCCCAGCCGACGTTCACAAACTCTTCCGTCGACAAGAGGGTCAGGATGAGACCAAGGGTGTACCCAGGAATCAAAATGTACATGATGTGGAAGTCAAAGATCAGTTTCAAAACGCCTAACATGATTCCGGTTGCAACACCGAATGCCACAGCACCCATCAACATTGATTTCTTAAACGCGCCATTGGTCAGATTTTGAACCGTCATACCTAAAGCATTCAAAGCGGGTTCAGCAAGTGTGGCGCCAAGACCGAGCACCCAGGCAAACAGCGCGGCAATGCCAACACCGACCGTCACACTGTAGAGCGGACTCGTTTCAACAGCATCAATCGCTGTAAATGCTGCAGCAATTAAACCACCCGACTGATCGCCAAGCTTCGCTAGACCATAAGTCAAACCCACATTGAAAATACACATCCCAGCAACGGCGAGGAAAATTCCATAGTAGGTCATTCCAGCGTTTTTCATTTTCTCGCGGAGAATCACAAGCAAAACGATCGCCAAGAAAATGACCAATGGAATGATTGCCCGAATGCCTAAAATGACTTCATTCCAAGGAGTGACTTCGTACCATTCAGGCTGGGCAGCGGCTAAAGCTGCAGCAGCTTTAACTTCTGCTGCTTTCGCAATAATGACCTCTGGTGGGACAGTGTAGGCTGTGTAGAAGCTCAGCAATAGCACCCCGAGGATGGGGAATACTGATGCAAGCGTAACAATCCCAAAACCTGAAAGTGATGAATCAGCGCCTTTTCCGGCTGCAGAAGCAACACCAATCCCCAAAGCCAATACCAATGGGACAGTCACTGGTCCTGTTGTCACTGCTCCGCAGTCCCAAGCCAATCCAACAATCTTAGATAGCTCAGGATCCATGAATGCGATCACACTTAGGGCCAACGTCGGCGTCAAGCTGATAAATATGAGTGGCTTTAAACTCCATCCACGAAGGAATCGAACAGTCCCAATCACTGCAGCTAATCCAACACCCAATCCGACTAAGAGAACCGTTGACCCAGAGCGGTCATTAAGCAACGTGAAGAGATACGGAGCTTTTTCAGGATCTACAATTGATCCAGCCACCTGCAGAGCTCCGATGGCTGGCTCGGCAAATGTCACACCAACCCCTAGTAAAAATGCAATGCAGAGAACACCAACAAGCGGAAGTTTCCTTGGTAACGTATTCCCAATCACCTCTCCAAATGGCATCAGTCCGAGCTTTAAGCCTTCCATGAACATCATGAGACCAACCATCACTGCCAACAGACCGCCTGCAATAATCGAAGCATCCATCACCGGCGTCTGAAGGACCAAGTATTGAAATAACCCGAGATATATAGCGAGGGGAACGACAGCCCGCGCTTGATCCATAAAACGGGTCGACAAATAAGGCTGGAGGATTTTGACGACCTCACCACCACCGAGCTTCATCTTCGGGACGGGTTGCGGGTATTCATTGCCGTGTCGATCAAAGAGGGGTTCAGGCATCAGTTCCTGAAAAGGAACCCGTTGACTATCGACAGACATCGCCTGAATGAAATCACCAAATCGCATTGAGTTTCTGCGTGACATTATTCTTTTATCCTGACAGTTTTTTGCACCGTTATACGTTCGAATTTATGACAAATCAACGATAAGGATTGAAAACACCCGCAAACTGCCCCTTCAACAAACACTCGGCCCACTCGTCTTGCAAATCAGAATCAGCCACCAAACCGCTGCCTAACCCGAGAACCACCTGTTCCCCGCATTGTTCGATGGTTCGGATGGCGACCGAAAGCGTCATATCTCCGCTTGGCTCCATCAACCCAAGACTTCCGGTATAAATCCCGCGAGCATCCGACTCCAGCATCTGAATTAACTCAAATGCTTTCGCCTTTGGAGCGCCAACGACTGAACCGCAGGGAAACAGTGCTTTGATGAGCGCACATGGATCGACGTCGGATCTCAATGTCGACTCAATCACTGAGGAGACTTGATGCACCGAGGATAATGTTCTCGGCTCGAATAACCGAGAGACTCGAACCGAGTGAGGTTCGGAAACACGACTGAGATCATTACGGATCAGATCGACAATCATCAGATTTTCAGCTTGCATTTTTGCGTCCGCCAACAAGTCATCCAGTATCTGCTGATCAATGATCGGATTCGGATCGCGTCTGGCCGTTCCTTTCATGGGCTCTGATCGTAAATGCTGCCCACGTCTCTCCAGAAACAGTTCCGGGGAGCGAGACAACACTTGATCATGGCCAAAATCGATAAACCCACCAAAGTCAGCAGGCTGATTGTTGGCCAGCAACTGATACAAGTCCCAAGGTGCTTCTTTCGAAGTGCCATGCAAACGAAACGTTTGATTCACTTGGTAGCATACCCCGTCGACAATCGCATCTTGGACAGCCCGAAAAGCACGCTCGTAAGCCTCAAAATCTGGCGTTTCCCAACGAGGTAAGCGAGTGGCAACTGAATGGTTCAAATTGAGAGCTTGTGGGGGTTCGTAATAGATGTAGGCTTTCAGATCACATTGACTTGACGACCTTTGTGCCACGTGATGCGGTAGATCCATTAACGCAAAGCCAGCCTCATAATTCAGCGCAAGGACAATCCAAGCTCCGGCGCGAGCCTCCGCTGCCAAATGTGCAAGTCCATCAGAGACCTCGTGAGCACTCGAGACTGTGAGAACAGAACCTTTGGAATACCAGCCAAATTCCGTTTCAAAGTCGCTCGAAAAACCACGGTCCAAACAAACTACTGGACGCATTCCACTCCTCAAGGCCGAAGCCCGTTATACTTCACGCTTTGCAAATTACTACAAATGGATGCGTTATGCGGACCTCCCAGCTGTTACTGCCAACTTTAAAAGAAGATCCGGTCGATACCGTCGTGATTAGTCATAAATTAATGCTGCGTGCCGGATTGATCCGGCAGTTAGCGTCAGGACTTTATACATGGTTACCCTTGGGTCTGCGCGTTTTGAGAAAAGTCGAGCGGATTGTTCGGGAAGAAATGGATCGGGCTGGCGCTCAAGAAATACTGATGTCAGGAGTTCAACCGGCTGAACTCTGGCAAGAGTCTGGTCGCTGGGGCCAATTTGGCCCGGAACTTTTGAGACTCCAAGATCGCCATCATCGGGACTTTTGTTTGGGCCCGACGCATGAGGAAGTGGTGACGGATATCGTGCGCCGGGAAGTCAATTCCTATAAACAACTTCCTCTGAATTTGTATCAAATCCAGACAAAATTCCGAGATGAGGTCCGTCCACGGTTCGGCGTCATGCGTTCGCGAGAGTTCATCATGAAAGATGCCTATTCGTTTGATATCAACGAAGAGGGAATGCAAGCCAGTTACCATGCAATGTATGACGCCTATTGCCGGATTTTTGATCGATTCGGATTGGATTATCGCGCCGTATTAGCCGACTCAGGCGCGATTGGTGGAAGTGGATCACAAGAGTTCCATGTGTTAGCAGATTCTGGCGAGGATGACATTGTATTCTCAGATGGCTCTGACTATGCCGCCAATATTGAAAAAGCGGAATGCGTCGCCTCGGGAACACGCGCAGAACCCAACGTTGAGATGCACCGGGTTGAAACGCCAACACAGAAAACCATCGAGGCTCTGGTTCAGGACTTTGATCTTGCCATTGAGAAGACGGTCAAGACCCTGATCGTTCGAGCCTCTGATGTTTGTGATGCAGACTTTGTCGCACTCATCATCCGAGGAGATCACACGCTAAACGAAGTCAAAGCTGAAAATCATTCCATGGTTCTCAGCCCACTCACATTTGCAACCGAGACTGAAATTCAGACAATCATGGGTGCAGGCCCGGGATCGCTCGGTCCGGTGAAGTGTTCGATTCCAGTGATCGCAGACCGCCAGGCGGCAATGTGTTCTGATTTTGGGGCTGGAGCCAATCAAGATGGCTGGCACTATTTCGGAATCAATTGGGGCCGTGACTGCCCGGAACCAGAAACAGCAGATCTTCGTAATGCAGTCGATGGTGATGTTGCTGCCGACGGGTCGGGGCATTATCGGATCCGCCGAGGAATTGAGGTTGGTCATGTCTTCCAACTGGGCCAGAAATATTCTGAAGCGATGCATGCGACTGTGCTGGACGAGAACGGCAAGCAGGCGACGCTTTATATGGGTTGTTACGGCATTGGCGTCACTCGGATCGTCGCGGCTGCTATTGAACAACGACACGACGAACGCGGGATCTGCTGGCCGCCATCGCTTGCACCCTTTGATGTGTGTATTGTGCCGATTGGTGGCAACAAGAACCCTGCAGTCGATGAAGAAGCTTTGCGCATCCAGAGCGAACTGCAAGATCGAGGGCTTGATGTGTTACTGGATGATCGTCATCTGGGCCCAGGACCACGATTTGCTGATATGGATCTCATCGGTATTCCGGTGCGGATCGTGGTCAGCGCCAAAACACTTGAGGATTCAGAAGTGGAACTGAAACAACGGACTGAAGCTGAAGCCTCTCGAGTGTCTCTGGGTGAAATTGTCAACATTGTGATGACGCTTGAATGGCTCAGATCTTAATCCTGTTCTACAGTCGCAATGGGCACATTGCGTCTCTCGCTGAAGCGATCGCAAAAGGCGTTGAAGACGCCGGTGGTGAGGCGAAATTACGCACCGTTCCAAATCTCAGTCCTGCATTTTCGGAGGCATCTGGCGATGAGTTCGAAAGCGAACAAGGCTATTTATATGCCACGAAAACCGATCTTCGTGAGTGCGACGGCTTAGCATTGGGATCACCATCACGCTTTGGTACCATGGCTGCGCCGTTAAAAGGCTTTCTAGAAACGACATCTGATCTGTGGTTGTCCGGCGCGATGATCGACAAGCCGGCTGCAGTCTTTGCCTCGGCGTCTTCGCTGCATGGCGGTCATGAAGCGGTTTTGCAGTCGATGATGACCCCCTTATTGCATCACGGAATGCTGGTGATGGGTTGCCCATATTCAGATCCTGGATTGGCGATGACGGAAGGTGGCGGCACACCCTATGGTCCAACACACCTTGACGCCGACTCACTTCGACCGCATGAAGAAGCGATGGCGCACCGATTAGGGCAGCGCCTCGCCAAATGGAGTCAACATGTCTGAAACCGACAAATACCGTCGACGCAAACACCTCTTCTACCGCTACTTGCGTCTTTCATTGATTGGCCTGATCGCCCTACGAATTTCAGGTCTTTGGTTACTGACGCCACCTGCGACGGTGGTGGGAGCGATTGGTCTGACTCTGATTTTAGTGGCATTCGTCTGGCCGATTCTTCAACGCGATATCAAAGCGAGTCTTTGGTTGAGTTTCGTGTCCTGTTTATTCTTCATCACCGGCGTGCTGAACGCGATGACTGAAGGCCGTGAGCTCTTTGGGCTCGTTGAGTCATGCCTTGCAGCAACGATTTTTATCAGTGCAATGATGTTTTCGAGAAATGCCTACCGAGAACTTGAGGCTACGGAAGCAACGTCAGCGCAATCGACCACATAAGGACTCCAATTCCAATATCGAGGATGGTCCAGGCTTTGGGGTTTTCAAAGGTGGGCCTTAAGAGTCTTGCACCGTAGCCAAGTGCGATGAACCAAACCCAACTGGCAGAGATCGCGCCCACGGCAAAAGAGAGCTGATCGTTTGGGCCGTATTGGGCACCAATCCCTCCTACGAAGATCAGCGTATCCAAGTACACGTGAGGATTCAGAAGCGTAACGCCCAAAATGGTCCAGAAGGCTGGCCAAAACGCGTCAACGACTCGACCTTCCACACCGAGTGATTGATGACGAAACGCCGATCGAAAACACAGTCCACCAAAGACGAAAAGAAACAGTGCACCGCCAATCCTCGTGACTGATTCTAAAGGCGGCCAGAACGCAATCATCGCGCCCATCCCATAAATACCAGAAGCCATTAAGACAGTGTCACAGAGAATGCAAACAGCGACCGAGATCGCCACCTGCCGACCCGCAATCCCTTGCCGAAGAACATGCGCATTCTGCGCGCCGATGGCGGCGATCAAGCCCAACGCTATCCCGAAACCTGATGCGGTAACAAGCCAGTTCAAGGCCACTCCTTATGACTAAATAACTATTTTTGGTCACTGATAATACCAACTGGTTTAAACGGTATTATATTGCAGTGCACACTCATTGCTCGTTAGCCATGTTCAGGGAAGAACTTAGGCTAACGGACTATAGAAGTGGATGCGCTGTCGAGGGAGTATACACACCCTCAAAATCGGGCACACAAGTCAATCAGGACGATTGATGCCCAGAGGAATGTGCAGATGCATATATGTTTGGGTTCTTTGGCATCGCGTACCGAAGAACATTCATTTCACCTGATGCAGAGGGGGTGATTTCATGGAAATGACGCGCGAACAGCAGATTGCTGCTATCGAGAAAGATTGGGCTGAAAATCCACGGTGGAAAGGGGTTGAACGAACCTATTCCGCAGCAGACGTGGTCCGCTTACGCGGAAGTGTTCAGCCAGCAAATACACTTGCAGACCGTGGCGCTCGCAAATTATGGGATTTAGTCAACGGCGACGCAAAAAAAGGCTATGTCAACTGCCTTGGCGCACTGACGGCAGGTCAGGCAATGCAGCAGGTCAAAGCCGGTATCGAAGCGATTTACTTATCAGGTTGGCAGGTCGCAGCCGATAATAACTCCAGCTTATCGATGTACCCAGATCAGTCATTGTATGCCGTGAACTCTGTTCCAACAGTGGTTCAACGCATCAATAATGCATTCCGTCGGGCCGACCAAATTCAGTGGAAAGCTGGAAAAAATCCAGGTGATGCGGACTATGTTGATTACTTCGCTCCTGTGGTTGCTGATGCGGAAGCCGGTTTCGGCGGCGTTCTCAACGCCTACGAACTGATGAAGTCGATGATCGAAGCAGGCGCTGCGGGCGTTCACTTCGAAGACCAACTCGCTTCTGTGAAGAAGTGTGGTCACATGGGCGGCAAGGTCTTAGTACCGACTCAAGAAGCTATTCAGAAATTAATCGCTGCACGCTTAGCAGCGGACGTTGCAGGAACACCAACTGTTGTTCTGGCGCGGACAGACGCCAACGCTGCAGATCTTCTGACGTCGGATTGCGATCCTTACGACCAACCGTTCTGTACAGGCGAACGCACTGCTGAAGGCTTCTACCGTGTGAAAGCTGGTATCGATCAAGCCATCGCTCGTGGCCTAGCTTACGCTCCCTACGCAGATATGCTTTGGTGTGAAACGGCGACTCCTTGTCTTGAAGAAGCCAAGAAATTTGCCGACGCCATCCACGCGAAATATCCAGATCAGTTGTTGGCATATAACTGCTCGCCATCATTTAACTGGAAGAAAAACCTGGACGACGCGACGATTGCGAAGTTCCAGGCCGAGCTCTCAGCGATGGGTTACAAGTATCAGTTCATTACTCTGGCTGGCATCCACAACATGTGGCACAACATGTTCGAACTCGCGCACAACTACGCGCGTGGCGAAGGCATGAAGCACTATGTTGAAATGGTTCAAGAGCCTGAGTTTGCTGCAGCTGAGCGTGGATACACCTTCGTTGCTCACCAGCAAGAAGTGGGGACAGGCTACTTCGATGACGTCACCACTGTGATCCAGGGTGGCCAGTCAAGTGTCACAGCACTCACCGGGTCGACTGAAGAAGAACAGTTCTAACACTGGTGTTTAATACCCAAAAGCCCGCTCATTGCTAGCGGGCTTTTTTAATGGCGACACCTTTATCGCGAATGGACCCGGTGTCTGTCCGCTAATACTGCCTCAAACAAATCCTCACGTTGGGCTAAAAACTGAAGACGATGATGACTTCCCATCGCACCCCAAAAGAGCAACCGATCACCTTCCGCTAAGAGCAACCCATCGCCTGGGAATGGAACCAAATCACCATTGAGCCGAACCAATAGCAAACAAATCAGCGGCATCGTGGGATAACCAAAACCCGGATCAATCAACAAATCCCCGAGCTTTGGCGTCCTCGCCGTGTGAAAGAACGGCAACACACCTGGAGCATTCTGTGAATCAAGCACCAAGTCAAAATGGGATAACTCAGGTCGCTGATCACCCAATCGCGCGTGTAGCTTTTGAATAATTCCTTGAACCAAGGCTTCCGGCATCAATTCTAACTGCCCGAGAAACTGATGCAGCACAGGGGTCGTAATTCTTGCGTACATTTCTTGTGCAATCATCCGACCCTCACGCAACACATAGGTAAAATGACCATGCCCAAAGACCGGCTCACTGGTTGGCTTATTCCGCCGAGCAATCGTGATCAATTGTGTGTTTTCCGCTTGGGCCGTCAACAGGATCGACAGGTTATCTCCATCGTCATTGGTCCCTGCCAAAATGCCAGCCGCATGAGCGATGTCGGCCGCGCGTAGCGTTCTCGCCTCTGTACCGAGGCCTTGAATCCAAGTCACTGACCTTTTGTCTTTTGGGGCTTGATTGCTGACCAAACAAAATGGGATCTCGTCACGCTGAAAGGCTTCCACAACTGTGTCTGCCAACCGGCCTTCAGCACAAATCACCCAATGTCCCTCTGCCGGCATCTCGACGACGTCAATGTGATTGAGATCGGGATCCACCAACTCGTGATACAACGCAAACGCACAAGGCTTACGGATCAATTGCGTCACACTCCGCGCGGCCACACGAAACGGATCAATCACAACTTCAGTATCAAAACTGCGTAAATTCCGCGTATTGGCATCCGTACCCGAGCGCGCATACACCGGCACCCGAGGAGCCAAGATTCGCGTATTCGTCGCGACCGTCAGATTGACTTGATCCTGATCGGTTAACGCAAGAACACCGCGACAGAGTGCACTCTGCACACCGGCATCGACCAGGGTTTGTGGCTCAGCTACATCACCGACCAAAATATCTAACTCATAGGTTAAATCAGAAAGTTTAGCCACGTCAGCCCGCGCTTGATTGGAATCAATCATCACACAACGGATGTTTGACTGATCAAGGAAACGGATTAGCTGACTGCCAGCACCACCAAACCCACAGACAATCCAAAATGGGAGTTTCTGTGAGGCAATCCGATTCACCGCACGTTGGTGCGCACGTAATCGCCGAAATGCCGGATCTGAAATCACCGATAACACCGAACCGATGGCATAGAGCCAAGAAATCACGGTCGAATACATCACGACCAGCATCCAAAGCTTCTGCTCACTGGTGAATGGGTGCGGAGTTTCACCAAAGCCAATGGTCGTTGCGGTATAACTCACCACGTAGAACGCATCGAGAAAGGACAAATGGTAAGCGGTCCCTTCTGAGGTCATCCCAGGGATTAAGACAAGCCCCAGAACGCTGATCGAATAGGTGATAATTAGCGTGATCAGCGGCGTCCGTAACTCCAGAAGCAACAGCCACATAGCTGCACCACGGATCCGTGTTCGACCACGATGATTCGACGACATCAGCGTTTTAATTGGATTGTCTCGGCAATTAACAGAATCACGCTGGTCAGATTCGCAAGCATCGCGCCGCCGGCGAATGACACAACACTCGCCATTACAGCCACTGAGACTTCACCTGTCACTTGGGAGGCATACCCCCAAATCACCGCAGCCGCAATCAGTTGGAAATCAGCAACCAAACTCGTCGCCAGAAGGACTGCGCCCAGGTGAGATCGATCACCAACTTTGAGAACGGTCGCGATTAACGACACGACCAACGCGAAGAAAAATTCGTAAGGATTGTGATGGTGAGGGTTATCGATCTCACCCACAAAGAAGCCGAAGTTCAGTGTCAGAGCGAGAACGATAAAAAACGCAAACCAGACGCGCTGGGTATTCATAAGTAACTCCAAACGGCCGGGGGCGACGCCCCCTTTCGTTTATAGTTACCGATTATGCAACAGGATGCGAGACTGAGTTGAGTTTCGCTTCGGTTTCCTTTGGGAGCAGGTCCGCGATGGCGTCACGCTCACCAACCAATTCATCATTGGTTGCGTCCATTTTACCGCGCGAAAATTCACTGACATCAATCCCCTGCACCACTCGATAGTCGCCGCCTTCACAGATCACCGGATAGGAGTAAATCACACCGGGTGCAATGCCATAAGAGCCATCTGCTGGAACCGCCATCGAGACCACTTGACCATCTGAACCAAGAATCCAATCGTGCATATGATCAATCGCCGCTTGCGCTGCAGACGCCGCTGAGGACGCCCCACGAGCTTCAATGATCGCCGCACCACGCTTCGCTACCGTTGGAATGTAGTCGTTTTCATACCAAGCACGATCAATCTGATCCAACGCCGGCTGACCTTTTACCGTTGCTTGATGCAGATCCGGGTACTGGGTTGGCGAGTGATTCCCCCAAATATAGGCATGATCGACATCTGTCGGCTGCACCGATAAGTGATTGGCCAAAATGCCAACTGCACGATTGTGGTCCAATCGCGTCATCGCAGTGAACTGACGAGGATCCAAATCCGGGGCATTTCGACTGGCAATCAGTGCGTTGGTGTTGGCTGGGTTACCAACCACTAACACCCGCACGTCCTTGGATGCATGATCATTCAGAGCCTTACCCTGCACTGAGAAGATTTTCGCATTCTCTTTCAACAGGTCGGCACGCTCCATGCCTGGGCCACGTGGACGCGCTCCAATGAGGAAAACGACATCCGCATCTTGAAAACCTGCCTCGGGGTTATCATGCGTTGTAATCCCAGCCACCAACGGAAAAGCACAATCGATTAATTCCATGACAACACCATTCAGTGCAGTCATTGCTGGTGGAATCTCCACCAATTGCAAAATCACCGGCTGATCTTTACCCAGCAGCTCTCCTGCTGCAATTTTAAATAAAATGGTGTAGCTAATTGCACCGGCAGCACCAGTGACAGCAACGCGTACAGGTTGTTTCATTCCTTGCTCCTTGTTGGGGAATCGGAGTTCAAACGTAATGCCATCCATGGTCCGATGGCCCGAAGTTGTTCAGGCACCACGCTATGCGGCATGGCAAAGGCCTGAAAGGTAACCGGATAACCAAGCGCTAACAGTGAGTCACGCGCCTGCTCTCCCAGTACATAAGGAACCACGGGATCCAATGTCCCGTGATGAATCTCGATCGGTAATTCTGAAGGGTCACGGCCTGGCGATAACCCAGGGTCTTGATCACCGACCCAATAGGTCGAAAGCGCCAAAATACCAGCGAGCGGTAATCGCGACCGAATCCCAGCATAGAGCGCCACTGCTCCACCTTGGCTAAATCCAACCAACAGAATTCGACGGGGATCAATACCAGCATCCATCTGCTGTTGGATCATGGCGTCAATTCGATCGGCGGATTGGGAAATCCCAGGCACATCAATCGTGCGATTAATATCCATGTGCTGAATGTCATACCAAGCTGGCATTACCATTCCACCGTTGACCGTCACCGGAATATTTGGCGCATGCGGAAAGATAAAGCGCGTGGTTTGACTCTCAAGACCCAAAAGCGGCAAGGCAGGCTCAAAATCATGGCCACTAGCACCTAAGCCATGAAGCCAAATCACGGCACTATCAGCCGGTTGTGCTGGTTCTACGACGACTGCGTCAAACATGAAACTTCCAATGTATTAAGGAACGCGAAGCCTAATCGCGCTAATCTATGCGCGCAATGACACTTTGGCTAAACGCATGGTATCGATTTTACGTCTTTTTTTTCTCGCAGTCGCAACATTTTTGGGCGGATTGCTTATAACCTTGGTCGCACCGTTGAAGCTTTTCTCGAAAACTCAACATTTGGGTTATCGGTTAGCCGCAGGGATCGCAGGCGTTTGGGCCGACTTCATGCGTTGGCTCCTCACCACCCTCCCGATCCAATGGGTCATCACCGGAGAGAAACTGAATCCAAAGGGGACTTATCTGGTCTTAGCCAACCATCAGAGTTGGATCGACATCATGATGGTGATGGTCGTCCTTGGGAAAGGAACAACACTTCCCCGTTTTTTTATGAAGTGGGAATTGGTCTACATGCCAGTGATCAACATCTGCGCCTGGGCACTGGATTTTCCCATCATGCGACGTTACACCCAAGAAGACATCAAGGGTCGACCTGAACTCAAGAATCGAGATTTTGACTACGCCCACGATGTTCTGTCCAGAAATCCTGATCAGGCTTGTGTGGTGGTGAACTACGCTGAAGGGACTCGATTCACGCCCGAAAAACATCGCAAAAACCGATCGCCCTATCAACACTTACTCAAACCCAAAGTTGGTGGTCCACAGTTAGCGCTCGATTGCCTCCGAAATCGCCTTGACGGAATCGTCGACATCACCCTTGCTTATCCAGGCGCGACTCTCAGTGTGTGGCATCTTCTTTCAGGCCAGGTCCCCAAAGTTATGATTCACGTTGAAACGATCGATCTGCCAGAGGGGCTTGAGAAAACCCCAGAAACCTTGGCTGAACTCAAGGCATTCCGGGGATGGATGAATTCAATCTGGGCGCAAAAAGACGCCCGTCTTGAACGGATGCTTAACGGTACACCGGAAGACGATCACAGATCGCCTTGACCTGCTCGCGGACGCGACCTTTGACCCCTTCATCATCAAGGTGATCGAGGACATCGCAAATGAGATTGCCCAGATCGCGACAATCACTTTCAACAAAGCCTCGGGTGGTCACGGCAGGTGTGCCGATCCGAATACCGGACGTGACAAAGGGTGATTGCGGGTCATTGGGGACCGCATTCTTATTGACGGTGATATGTGACTCACCAAGTGCTGCATCAGCGGCTTTACCAGTAATTCCCTGAGCGACCAGATCAACCAACATGAGATGGTTGTCGGTACCGCCTGAGACAATTTTGTAGCCACGATCAATAAAGACTGATGCCATCACCTGCGCATTTTTCACAACCTGCTCTTGATAGGTCTTGAATTCGGGTTCCATCGCCTCTTTAAAGGCGACGGCTTTACCGGCGATTGCATGCATTAACGGCCCACCCTGCATTCCAGGAAACACAGCAGAGTTCAATTTCTTGTGTAACGTTTCATCGTCTTGGCCCGAAAGAATCAAACCCGAACGAGGACCGCGTAATGTTTTATGCGTGGTGGTGGTCACCACATGCGCGTGCGGAATCGGCGACGGATACACACCGGCTGCGACAAGGCCGGCGATGTGCGCCATATCGACAAGGAAATAAGCACCAACATTATCCGCGATTTCACGCATCTTGGCCCAATCGACGACTCGCGAATAGGCTGAGAAGCCACCCAAAATCAGTTTCGGCTGATGCGCCTCTGCAAGATCGGAAATTTGGTTGTAGTCCATATAACCGTCAGCGTCGATGCCATACTGAATCGCGTGATACACCTTCCCTGAGAAATTCACAGACGCACCGTGTGTCAGGTGACCGCCGTCGGCTAAGGACATCCCGAGAATTGTATCGCCGGCATTCAATAGCGCCAGGTAGGCCGCCGCATTTGCCTGCGAACCGGCATGTGGCTGCACGTTTGCATAGGCTGCACCAAACAGCGCCTTTGCACGATCGATTGCCAACTGTTCGACAACATCGACAAACTCACATCCGCCGTAATAGCGCTTTCCTGGATAGCCTTCTGCATATTTGTTGGTCAGCTCTGATCCTTGAGCTTCCAATACTCGTGGACTGGCATAGTTTTCCGAAGCGATCAACTCGATGTGATCTTCCTGACGCACAGCCTCGGCATGCATCGCCTTGGCCAACTCCGGATCATATTGCGCTATGGTTGATGTCTTTGCGTACATCGCGAACATTCCTCTATTCGTTGAAATTCTTCAGGAACGCGCGAATGGACCACCTAAGCGACGCAGTGGGTATCCTGTGCGACGAACTGATAGTTCACTTGAGAAAAATACGGCTGATTCGAAAACCCGTAAACAAACTCAAGACCGTCAGCGCCAGCAATCACCTCGTGTAATGCACCCCCTGGAATGAACAATGCCATGCCTGGCGTCAGCTGAATGATTTTTCCATCAATCGTGACGATCCCAGAGCCTTTGGTGCAGAAGTAAAATTCCGCGTCGTCATGCTGGTGTCGATGCAACGTTCCGTGGGGAGGGAATGTAGCATATCCGAGCGATAAGGCAGAGTGTTCATCGTCATTTCCGAGTAACGTTTGCCAGACACAGTTACCGAATGCTGGGTTCGAGTCCACAGCCTCAGGATTTAATTGATTGATCAAATGCGTCATCGACATCAGCATCACCTTCTTGATCGTTGTGATTGACCGGCAGGGTGGCCAAAAATCCAATGAAAAACAATAAAAAATTGTTATATTTCATATATTTAGAGATCTAATAATCAAAAATATTCGTAATTTCAATGACTTAATCGACGCAAAATGAATAAATTGATAAAAATCAGCATGTTGCGTTGCAACAATCCAGCATTTCGTTGAATCTCAAACATCCATAAAACCCGCCATAGCGCGTTTACGGGCGATAGAATCTCGACCATTGAAATCATTTGCCCACGAATATTTAGTGGGAAAAACAGAAGCCAAACGGAGCATGGAAAAATTGCGTGAAGCGACAATCTGAGGCAAAATACGCGCTCCAAAGTCGAGACTCAAACACACATCGAGTCTCTTCGCGACACCGCGGGAGAGGCATTGCTACGATGCCGCCGAAGGAGCAACCGACCCGGAAACTCTCAGGCACCCGGACCGCCCTGTCGTTAAAGGAATCTGGAAAGCAGCGAAACGCTCACCGAAGGAGTAAGGGATGTATCCTGAATCTCTCAGGTCAATGACAGATGGGTCATGCAATGAAACGCCGCTGGAGGCCGCATGACCGCTTTACACTCGTTAACTCTTGAATCATTTCACCAATCAATCGGCGCAAAGTTCGCTCCCTTTGCCGGTTATCGGATGCCGATTCAGTATCCCCTGGGTGTCAAAGGTGAGCATCTCCATACGCGTGACGCTGTCGGTTTGTTTGATGTTTCGCACATGGGCCAACTGCTGATCCAAGGCCCAGCTTCCACCGAAGCTCTTGAACGACTCGTCCCAGCAGCACTGCAAGAGATGACGCCCGGTCAAATTCGTTATTCGCAGTTAACACTCGACACCGGCGGCATCTTAGACGATCTCATGCTGACACGCTGGGATACCGACATCTGGGGATTAGTGGTCAATGGAGCGTGCAAACATGCTGATATGGCCCATTTCAAAGCCCATCTTC
>OBAL01000054.1_pt1 | contig 20394 bp, 19 predicted proteins | sample 1516331 | NCBI WGS metagenome assembly OBAL01 (sample SAMEA3275603, study PRJEB22092) | marine metagenome | biome: ENVO:00000038, "LAGOON"; feature: ENVO:00002042, "SURFACE WATER"; material: ENVO:00002019, "BRACKISH WATER" | collected 2014-06-21T13:56:00+00 | depth 0 m
TACTCCCACTCTATGGTGGCAGGTGGCTTGGAACTAACGTCATACACGACGCGACTCACATCTTCTATCTCATTGATGATTCGACCTGACACGCGCTCAATGAACTCATAGGGTAAATGCGCCCAACGAGCTGTCATAAAGTCAATCGTCTCAACTGCTCGAAGTGCCACAACCGGAGCGTAACGGCGCTGATCGCCAACAACCCCGACAGAGTTTACCGGCAAGAAGACCGCAAATGCCTGCGAGACCTTGTCGTACAGGTCAGCCTTTCTTAATTCTTCAATAAAAATGTGATCCGCTTTGCGCAAGATATCAGCCGATCGCTTATGCACCTCGCCCAAGATACGCACACCGAGTCCTGGCCCCGGGAACGGGTGGCGGTAAACCATCGACGGAGGAAGGCCAAGCGTGACACCGAGAATCCGAACTTCATCCTTAAACAGTTCGCGTAACGGCTCAACAAGCTCCATCCGCATATCCTCTGGAAGACCACCAACGTTGTGGTGACTTTTAATCACGTGAGCCTTTCCTGAGGCAGCACCTGCAGATTCGATCACATCCGGATAAATCGTCCCTTGAGCAAGGAAACGAACATCACTTAACTTAGCGGCCTCTTCTTCGAATACCTCAATAAATGTCCGACCGATAATCTTGCGCTTTCGCTCCGGATCAGCTTCCCCTTTGAGGGCTGTTAAGAAGCGGTCTTCCGCGTTCGCTCGAATGACTCTAACACCCAGGTTCTGCGCAAATGTTTCCATCACTTGCACACCCTCATTGAGGCGCAATAAACCGTTGTCCACAAACACACAAACCAGTTGATCACCAATCGCTTTGTGAAGAAGTGCCGCAACTACAGAGGAGTCGACACCCCCAGATAATCCCAACAAGACCTGACCATCGCCAACTTGTTTGCGTACCTCGTGGATCGCGTCATCAATGATATTTTCAGGTGTCCATTCTCGACCGCAACCACAAATCCCATGCGCAAATCGAGCGAGCATCTCAGATCCGCCCTCTGAATGAGTCACTTCAGGATGGAATTGCAGGCCATAAATTCTGCGTTCGTCATTGGCCATTGCGGCGATCGGCGCATGAGCACTGGAACCGATCACCTGAAAGCCTGGTGGCAACTCAACCACTCGGTCGCCATGACTCATCCAAACCGATAACGATCCGGTCTCGGATAACCCAGCCAATAGCGACGAATCATCTTCAATAACAAGATCGGCGTGACCGAACTCTCGTAATTGACTCGATTCCACACGGCCACCCAGCTCTTGAGCCAACGCTTGCATCCCGTAGCAAATGCCCAAAATCGGAACGTTTAAGTCATACACCTCTTTGGGGATTGTCCAACCTGCTGCATCGGTCGTTGACTCAGGGCCTCCCGACAACACCACTCCTTTTGGAGAAAAATCAGTGATCCGTGCAGGATCTACGTCGCAAGGAAGGATCTCTGAATACACCCCGTGCTCGCGCACCCGGCGAGCGATCAGTTGGGTGTACTGCGATCCAAAATCCAGAATCAGCAGTCGATCAGCATGAATATCCATTGTTATTTCACTCGGTAGTTAGGTGCTTCTTTCGTGATCGACACATCATGCACATGAGATTCTTTAACACCCGCTCCTGAGATTTTCACGAAACTAGGACGTGAACGCATTTCTTCAATCGAAGCACACCCTGTGTATCCCATGGCTGCGCGAAGCCCTCCCATCATCTGATGAACGATCCCTGACAGAGGACCTTTACAGGGGACACGTCCTTCCACACCCTCGGGAACGAGCTTCTCAGCACCGGCACTGGCATCCTGGAAATACCGATCCGACGACCCTTCCCGCTGCGCCATGGCACCGAGCGACCCCATCCCACGATAGGACTTGTAAGCTCGGCCTTGGAACAATTCCACTTCACCTGGAGCTTCGTCAGTACCGGCAAGCAACGAACCAACCATGACCGTCGATGCACCCGCTGCGATCGCTTTTGCGATATCACCGGAATATCGAATTCCACCGTCAGCAATTAACGGAATTCCAGACCCCATGAGTGCTGACGCAACATTGGCAATCGCTGAGACCTGTGGCACACCAACCCCGGCAACAATGCGGGTAGTACAAATCGAACCCGGACCAATACCCACTTTCACAGCATCCGCACCGACTTCAACAAGTGCCTTGGCCGCTTCCCCAGTCGCAATGTTTCCACCGATCACGTCAACCTGTGGGAAGGTTTGTTTGATCCAGGCGACTCGATCCAAGACCCCCTGAGAGTGACCATGCGCTGTATCGACGACCAAAATGTCAACGCCGGCCTCGACTAAGGCACCCACACGCTCTTCACCCTCGGCGCCTGTTCCGACTGCAGCGGCAGCTAATAAGCGCTTCGCCGCATCTTTGGCAGCATTGGGATGACTCTCAGCTTTCATCATATCCTTGACCGTGACAAGACCCTTCAATCGGAAGTCGTCATCCACCACCAACACTTTTTCGATCCGGTGTTTGTGAAGTTTTGTTTGAATTTCCAAATGGCCAGCACCCTCAGTCACCGTGACCAAACGATCCTTAGGCGTCATCACATCGCGAACCAACACATTGAGATCCGGAACGAAACGAATATCGCGACCGGTGACGATACCGACCAAATTATCGCCTTCAACGACAGGGACACCGCTGATGTTGTGATGACGTGTGATGGCGAGTAGTTCGTGGATCGTGATGTTGGGAGCACAGGTCACCGGATCCTGAATAATGCCTGTCTCGAATTTTTTGACTTTACGGACTTCCAAAGCCTGCTGCTCGATGGTCATATTTTTATGCAGAATCCCGAGGCCTCCCTCCTGAGCCATCGCGATCGCCAGTGACGCTTCAGTCACAGTATCCATCGCCGCTGACAATAAGGGCATGCTAAGCTCAATGTTGCGCGTGATTTGAGTTTTCAAGCTGACATTAGCAGGAATGACGTTTGAATAACCCGGAACAAGCAGCACATCATCAAAGGTCAGGGCGTCTTCGGCAATCCGTAACATGAGTAAGTCCTTGAACGTGGCGGGTAATCGCATAGTTTAAGGAGTTAAGGGGTGTCGGAACAAGTGAGCGAAGCCGAAAATGCGCTAACAGTCTCTTCGCTGGCCGCTCTACTGACCCAAGCGCTGACTGAATTCTTCCCTCGAGCCGTGACTTTGGATGCGGAAATCAGCAACTTTAAAACCTATCCGTCAGGGCACTGGTATTTTTCCTTAACCGATGGTGAAGCCTCGTTAAGCGCTGTGATGTTCAAGGGGGCCAACCGACTGGTCCGACTCGTCGCTCGTAATGGACTCAAAGTTCGTGTCCGCTGTGAGGTGAACTTTTACCCACCAAACGGACGACTGCAGTTGATCGTCAAACACATGACCGAAGCAGGTGTGGGTGACCAAAAAGCAAAACTCGACGCGCTGAAAGCCAAACTGATCGCCGAGGGCTTGACTGATTTAACTCGTAAACAATCCTTACCAGCGATGCCTCGATGTATCGGTTTGATCACCTCGCCAAAGGGCGCTGTGATTCGCGATATGTTGACGATTCTGAAAAAGCGCTGGCCGATCGCAAGCATTCGATTCTATTCGGCAGCGGTTCAAGGGGAGACTGCTCCAGAGGAGCTCGTTTCAGCCCTACGACGAGCCTCTGAAGAAGGCATCGCCGACGTTCTCATCATTGGACGCGGCGGCGGGGCTTCTGAGGATCTCAGCGCATTTAATGATGAACAACTATGCCGCACCCTGGCCAATTGCCAAATTCCCGTGATCTCCGCGGTCGGACATGAAACCGATACTGGGCTGACCGATCTAATCGCTGACGTCCGGGCCGCTACGCCATCGCAAGCAGCAGAACTGGCAACACCGGACGTCTTCGACATCACCCGGCGATTACATCAATACCAAGATCGTCTCGTCTCACGTGCAGATACATTGATCTCACTGGCACAGCAACGACTGGAACTGGTGACACATAGACTCTCAAGCGGCGTCACGCAACACACCAATCAATCCCGGGATCGACTGCGACAACTCGAACGAAAACTCGTGCCCCCGACGGAGTACATCGCCTTGAAACGTCATGATGTCCGATCCATCCAGTCGCGCTTGCAACAGGCCGCGGATCAGCGCATCAAACACACTAAAATCGCCCTCGCTCATCTCAGCGCTCAACTCGATACTTTAAGTCCTCTTGCAACATTAAGCCGTGGTTACGGAATCGTTTTAAAAGGTGATACGCAGGTGGATCGCTCGATTGGATCCGTCGGTGATGTGACAGAGCAGTCCCCGGTTGAAATTCGCCTCAAAGATGGCAGGCTCAACGCTACAGTGACTCATATCATGAAGGACCCAACATGAGATTCGGATGTCTCGCAGTCTTCATCGCTGCGCTCTCAACATCGGCAATGGCAATCGAGGACTCCCGCGTTCCCGGAGGCGTGGCCGTCATTCCCATCGAACCAGACTCTCGCCCGACATTTGATGGCAAACCGGTGTTAACGATCACAGATAATGGCCAAGACTTGGCGGTCGTTGGCCTCCCCCTATCACTCGAACCTGGGACCCACCAGCTACAGAATATGGGGAAGCAAATTCCATTTGAAGTCCGCCCCAAGAAATACTTAGAACAACGCATCTATCTGAAAAATCAACGACATGTCACGCCCAATCCGTTAGATCTTGATCGCATCAAGGGAGAATCCAAACGGCAGCGCAGTGCTCTCGATGCATTCGATGGAGAACTCGATACCATCCGACTGATCCTTCCAGTCGAAGGTCCAATTTCAGGTCCCTTCGGTAAACGTCGATTCTTTAACGATCAACCACGCCGCCCACACTCCGGAACTGATATTGCAGCACCCACAGGAACTCCAATCAAAGCGGCTGCTCGGGGTCGGGTCACCTTGGTGGGTGATTTCTTTTTTAACGGTCGCTTAGTGGTTATCGATCACGGGGAAGGTTTAAAAACCATGTATAACCACATGGATCAAATTGATGTTGGTGAAGGACAAGAGGTTGAGCAAGGCCAACCGATCGGCACTGTTGGAGCGACAGGCCGGGTGACAGGTGCACATTTGCATTTAGGGGTCATTCTCAATGGAGTGTCCGTTGATCCGTCGCTTTTCGTGCCCGAGATCAACCGTCTCCCGCAATAACTAGCTCATCAGCCGAAACAGCATAAATAGATGACAGCCGGCAACGACATAGGCGAGTCGGGGACGCATCTCCAAATACCAAGACGGAATCGGAAGCTCAGCCAAGATTGGTCGGTCGACAAACCACTGCGCAATAAACCCACCGCCCAAGACCGCCAATGTCAGATGCGCAGGCAACGTCATTAAGCAAATCCAAGCAGCGATCACCGGAATCACAGAGACCAATAATCGAGAACTCTGGCGTGTTCCAGTGATCAAGGCCAAGCCCCAGTGAACCCCACCCATAAACGACAGAATCGCCAGTGAGTACAAGACAAAGGCTTGCAGAGCAAAAGACGCCAATTCATTGGAAAGGAGTGCAGCGACCGCACCGGCAACAAAAGGTAACAAACCAAGATAGCCCAATCGGACACCCATGGTTTCCATCCGGTTCTGATCGTTATCTGTCATTCCAAATCCAAAGCCATCTGCGACGAGGCAACCTTTTTACCATAACGCGGACGCACCTGTCTTAACCGACTGCCATGTGCCTTCAGGACTCGTTGAGCCTCAGGCTTCAAATCATGCGTCTCAATCCACGCCTTGAATCGCATCCGAGCAACTCGCGCAAGCTGGGCTGGGTCCCCAATAGGTGCTGGGTAGTGCAGACCCATCTCGCATCCCACGGCTCGTTGCATACTTAAGGGCATTCGCCAGGGTTGATGGATCCATTCAGTGGGCACATTTCGAAGCTCCGGCACCCACCGTTTGATAAAGATCCCCTGTGGATCCTGGTCCTCAGATTGTTTGACCGGGGAATACATTCGGTTGGCATTGATCCCGGTTGTTCCGGATTGCATTTGCACTTGTGACCAATGAATACCTGCCTCAAAGTCAGTAAACCACCGCGCCATCAACGCACCAGTTTGCCGCCAATCAATCCACAAATGGTAGCTCGCGATCGAGACCAGCATGGCGCGCATGCGAAAGTTCAACCAACCCGTCTGTGACAGACATCGCAAGCATGCATCTACAAAAGGCCAGCCAAGAGTGCCGGTTCGGAACCGTTCAAATGGCTCCATTGTCATGGTACCGTCGGTCTCTCGTAGCCCAATAAATCCGCGATGTAACTCTTCAAACTCGAGCCGAGGCTCAGACTCGAGTTTCTGCATAAAATGGCAATGCCAATGCAATCTCGATTGAAACGATTTCAAGCTACGGAGAGCCTGGGATCGGCCTCCATCGTGTTTGAGCTCATCACGACGTTCACACACACGCTGCCAAACCTCACGGACACCCAGAGTCCCGACCGACAGATGCGTCGAGATCCTGGAACAGACCTGCTCTCCGGTCAAAGGACTCGACATTCCACCACGATAGGTTTCACAACGCCTGTCTAAAAAGCTATCTAAGAGTTCTAAACCCTCAAAGCGACCACCGCTCTGACTACGCACCAGGGATTCATCGGTGATCGATACCGCTTGCAACACTTCAGCAGCCGGTTTCGGAGGGCTACCGACACCTTCAATTCGAGACGGGACAGATCGTTGCGAGCGATCCATCAGCTCACCCCATTGTTTGGCCCAGCCTTGACGCTCGCGAAGACCACGAACTACTCCATGTTGCCGGTACTCAGTCCAAGTCACTCCTCGGTCTTTGCACCATTGTTTGACTCGACGATCCCGTTGAAACGTCCAATCGGGACCAGTTTCTTGGTGTGAAACCAGCGTCTGGAACTGATACCGACGATGCAATCGATCAAATACCTCCTCGACCTGACCGATTGCAGTCCACAATGGCTGGCCGCATTCGCTTAAGGCCTGATCCAGTGACAAGATCGAATCCTTCAAAAATAACCATTGGCGACCCGAGGTATATTCCATCGCCCAATACTCAGGCTCAACCACATAGATTGGGATGACTGGACCTTCACGAACAGCTGCATCCAATGGCTCATGATCGACGATGCGGAGATCTCGCTTGAACCAAACAACGACCGGCAGGGTCATGACAGCCAACGTCTTCGATACGACCCATCGGGATCGTAGCGGTCGGCCTGATCATTCAGATGGAAAATACGACCGCCTCGTGGATCAGGCCCGACACCAGCAATATAGGCCCAATTCCCCCAATTACTGGCCACATCAAAATCGACCAATTGGCTTTCAAAATAGGCTGCACCCAAACGCCAGTCTAAATTCGATTCATAAATGAGATGACTTGCAACCAGTTGTCTTGCCCGGTTACTCATCCAGCCGGTTTGATTCAGTTCTCGCATCGCAGCATCCACGATATCGCAATCGGTGTGACCGGTTTTCCATCGCTCGAAACGACGGGCATTCTGATCAAATCCAAAGACTTGATCACTCGGTCCAGTTCGACGAAACAAGGTCCAATCACTGGCTCTTGAGTACCACCGAAAATATTCGCGCCACAACAGTTCAAACCTCAACCAGTAAGTAGACTCATTAGCTTCGACATCCTGCTCATACTGGAGCGTATCCCACCAAATCTGTCGTGGTGAGATACAGCCATGGGCAAGCCATGCCGATAAATGACTCGACTGCATCGGTCCTTGAAATGCATTTCTCGTTTGCTTGTAATGCGATAAAGCTCTCGCATCAAGATAGGCCTTCCAATGCCCACTGGCTGATTCTGCGCCACCATGTGTTGGAACCTCGATACTCGGATCTAGTGGGATCTCAAGCGCCTCTTTCCATTCCGCGGGATCCGCCCAGACGGATGGAATACATTCCCCTATTGACCGGCTATCGATCGGCCGATCTGGTAACAGACTCGGTTTTTTCTCAACCACCTTTCGAAATTTTGAAAACGTTGCCGGAAGCTCATCTAAATCGAATGGAAGCTGTTCAAAGCGAAACAAATCATCCACGAAGACTGGAACCGTTGGGTAACCCTCAGCCTCAAGCCTTGCCACTTCTAATCGCTCTTCTGTCGCAACCGGTTCATCACAGACAAGGGTAATCACCGAGTACTGCTGCTGGATCCGGTTGACTGCATAAACAGGCTCTTCTGAACTCAACCACAACCCACCACCCAATGCCTCGAGCTCTTGTCTTAATGCACGCAAACTCTCCGCGCGGAATCGCATCCAATGCGATCCAACTCGGGACAGCCCAAATTGTTGATCAGCCCACCGCCTCGGCTCTAAACACGCCAATGCAAGGACCTGAGCTCCTCGGCTTTGTGCGATCTGACATGCACGATGGAGTGCCGGGTTATCTGTCACTCGGCAGGTATCACGAACTAACCAAATCACCACTTCAGACTTCAACTGGCACCCCCTGCCGACGGCAACGATCACTGCAATAGATCACTTGATCCCAATCTCTTTCCCATTTTTTTCGCCAGCTAAACGGCCGACTGCAGACGGGACAGACTTTGCTCGGAAGGTCGGATTTTTTGAGTGTCTTTCCGTCGCGCTTCACAACAATGACTCCTGCGAGGAGGCAATCACGTCAGATCCAGTGGACTCAACCCGCGCTCGAAATTCCATCGCGCGTGATCGAATTGCAGCCAATTTAGGCTCACTGAACCGATCGAGATTCCTCAAAATCATGGCCATTCTCGGGTTCGAGCGAAATCGCTCTTGATGTGTCATTAAGAAGTCCCAGTACAAGTAGTTAAAGGGACAAGCGTTTTCGGTCTCCGTTTCTTTCACTTGGTACCGACAAGATTTGCAGTAATCACTCATCCGATCGATATATTTGCCGCTGGCGCAATAGGGTTTCGACGCCATCACCCCATCGTCAGCGAATAACGCCATCCCAAGCGTATTTGGTAGCTCCACCCACTCATAAGCGTCGGCATACACTGATAAATACCACTCGCACACCTCAGTCACAGAGCAGCCGGCGATGAGAGCAAAGTTCCCCGTCACCATGAGTCGCTGAATATGGTGCGCATAGGCATTTTCGCGCGTATTTCGAATTGCCTCCGAAAGACACACCATCCCGGTTTTCGATTCATCCCAAAAAAAGGCTGGCAACGGCCAGGATGCGTTGAGTGAATTACGGGTTTGGTAGTCTGGCATATAGGCCCAATACAGTCCGCGGACATACTCACGCCAGCCGATAATCTGGCGAATAAAACCCTCGACCGCGTTGATTGGCGCATGCCCCTGACGATAGGCCTCTTCAGCAGCCTGACAGACTTCCATCGGACGTAATAAACCGAGGTTCAGACTGGTTGAAATGAGACTGTGAAATAAGGTGTCTTTACCGAGTACCATCGCGTCTTGAAAATCGCCGAAAGAAGGCAACCGCGCGGTGATGAAATGGTCAAGCATGAGAAGCGCTTGCTCGCGATTGACCGGCCACTGAAAGTTCGCCCCATCAAGGACGCCAAAGTGATCAGTCAATCGGGTATTCACCAGTTCAATGACTGCTTCAGTGATCGAGTCCAGCGGCCATTGTGGAGGATTGGGTGTGGCACGTTGATCCAGCGCCTTGCGATTATCATGGTCAAAATTCCATTGCCCACCAACGGGGTCACCTCCGTCCATCAGGATCCCAGTCGACTGCCTGATTTTACGGTAGAAGTGTTCCATCCGCGGCTGTTTCCTGCCCTTTAAAAAGGCTTGGAAGTCATCGTGCGAGCAGATAAATCGATCATCGTGAACAACCTGAAGTGGTACAGGAAGTGTCGCTTTGAGCTCGTCGAATGCGGCTTTTAAACGCCATTCACCAGGCTCTGTCAGTAACCATTCAGAAAAATGATGGGACCTTTGATGACGTTCGACTTCGCTGGTCAAACTCTGGGTATTCTCAGGATCGGTCAAGGGAACATAGATGACAGACCGACCATTTGCGCGTAATTCATCAGCGAAATGGCGCATCGCACTAAAGACGAGCGCGATTTTTTGCTTGTGGTGCTTGACATATGAGGCTTCCGACCAAACCTCTACCATAAGCACAACATCTTCCGGCTCAAGGTAATTCAGTGACGACAAGCGGTCCGATAACTGGTCTCCAAGGACGAGACAACAACGAGTCAAAGATGTACTCCTGTAACAACGAGGATAACATCCATGAACCTCAAAAAACTTAGCATCCAATGCTTATCAGTGGTGATCGGTATGACGACTTTAAAGGCGAATGCAACGTGCGCACCCTTGCTAGATCATTCGGTCCGGCAATTAGCAGGAGAACAAGTCGATCGCCTGTGTGAAGTGTATCAGGGTCAGGTTGTCTTGATAGTGAATACGGCCTCTAAATGCGGGTTCACACCGCAATTTGATGGACTTGAGGCACTTTACCGGAAATACCAAGACCAAGGGTTCACGGTCCTTGGCTTTCCGTCCAAGGATTTTGGTAATCAGGAATACGGAAGTGAGGAAGAAGCTGCCGATTTTTGTCGTCTGACCTACGGTGTGCAATTTCCCATGTATGCAACGACGCATGCAAAGAAAGGAAAAGCAGATCCACTGTTCCGTGGCCTTGCGGAAGCCGCTGACGGTGACTATCCGTCATGGAACTTCCACAAATACATCTTAAATCGCGAAGGACAGCTGGTTGGAAGCTTCGGATCGTTTACCGGGCCTTCCTCAAGCCGAATTGCGCGAGTCATCGAGGACGCGCTTTAGTGCTCAATGCGGGTGTTGCGCACCCGCATATCCCTCACGCCTGGCCGACAGCGTGATCGACACCGAATCGGAAAACCGCAGCGCATGCGGTTTGTCAATTGTCACGTCAGCCCACATCACTTGAGGATGATCCATCACTAAAGACAGCACTTCATCCGTCATCCGCTCCAGCAATAAAAAGCGATTGGATTCAACATGCTTGATGACTTTCTTGGTGATTGTGCGGTAGTTCAAGGCCTCATCAATCACGTTAAAGCTCACTGCCTTTTCCGCGTGATAATGGATGCGGATATTGATCACCACATCCTGCTGATTTTTCTTTTCGTCGTCATTGATCCCAATGTAGGTCCTGAGACGTAAATCCTGAATGTGAATTTTAGCGATTTGATCGCGTTGAAAGGCCGTCATCAAGATTTCCCAATTAAGCGCAAAAACTCACTGCGTGTCGCTTGATGCTCTCGAAAATCGCCTAACATCACCGAGGTTGCCATGGTCGAGTTTTGCTTTTGCACTCCGCGCATCATCATGCAAAAGTGTCGGGCCTCGATCACCACACCAACACCGCGTGCGCCAGTCACATCCTGCACCGCCAAGGCAATCTGACGCGTTAAATTTTCTTGGATTTGTAACCGTCTTGCGAACATGTCGGTGATGCGAGCAAATTTCGATAATCCCAGCACTTTGCCATCGGGCAAATACCCGATATGACAGCGACCGGTAAAGGGCAACATATGGTGTTCACACATGGAATACAGTTCAACATCACGGACCACGACCATCTCGTCGTTATCGGACTCAAAGACGGCCCCATTAACGATGGTTTCTAGGTCCTGACGGTAACCTGATGTTAAAAACTCAAGGGCCTTCGCTGCTCGCGCGGGCGTATCTAGCAGGCCTTCCCGGTTCGGATCTTCACCAATGGTTCCGATCACATTGCGGTAGGATTCAGTGAGTGAATCAATCATAGGGTCTCCAAATTTTTCAACGGCCCATCAGCAATCCACGAGATAACAAGGTACTATCCTCCCGTCACCGACCAACCAACCGATGCTCCTTAACTATGGCCCCTTTAAAAGAAAACAACAGGCTCCAGTCGATTCGATGGAAATTGATCATTGCCGTGGCTCTGTTCGGGGCAACCATCTGGATCTCGGCGACCGTTCTTGACTTGACTGCCGTTGTGACAGCGATGACGGCCTTACCCATGCAAACGGCTTTGGTGATCATGTTGCTCGGTGCAGCTAGCTGGCTACTCCGCGGATTGAGAACTTGGATGTTGTTCGATCAACTGCCCCTCTCCGAAGCACTCGGCTTAAGTTTTCTTCACAACACGGCCAATAATCTCGCGCCAATGCGATTGGGTGAGCTAGCACTTCCAATGCTCGCTCGCTGGCTCGGTGGCGTTGAATTTTCAATCGGTCTCACCAGCCTGCTGTGGATTCGCTTGCTAGACTTCATCAGTCTCATTGGAATCAGTCTTTGTATTATTTTTCTGCCAGTCGCTGGAACCGTCATGCTCGCACTGCTGGCTGCGCTCATCTTTCTCACGCCTTTGATCCTTGGATTTATCGTCCCTAAAACACAGCATATCCAACTGCCTGAGATCCTCGCCAAAGCGCGTGCGCAACTCATTTATGAAGCGCAAAACGGGAAACGCTTGCATCGGATGTGGCGTCTGACCATTTTGGCTTGGCTCTCAAAAATCATGGGTATGGGAGTGCTCTTAGCAACACTGTCAGGCATCCCAATGACCGAAGTCATCACGACCATTCTTGGCGCTGAGCTCTCCTCCATTCTTCCGATTCATGGATTCGCCGGAGCAGGAAGTTACGAGGCCGGGGGGATTCTTGGATCCGCTTTCATGGGACTTTCCCCGGTCGTTGCACTGGAAATGACCATCCAACTTCACATTTACGTACTGAGTCTGACTGCTGTCTTCGGTATACTCGGCGCTTTATTGTTATTGAAACGGACAATTCATGGCTGACACCCTGCCCCGCCTGTCGGTTGTTATTCCTCTGTACAAAGAGGAAGACAACGTTGAGCGCTTAGTCGACGAACTGCACGCAGCGCTTGAAACCTACCCTGGCGAATTCGAGCTTGTGTTGGTCGACGATGGGAGTACCGATCGGACACGCGAACTGCTCTTGGAATCTCGATCCAATCGCGGTGATCACATCATGGTGATCTCGCACAAGCGAAATCTCGGCCAGACACAAGCCATGCAAACAGGCCTTCAGGCCGCTCGCGGTGACGTCATCGCCTTTATGGATGGCGATTTACAAAACGATCCAGCCGATATCCCAAGCATGGTCGAAAAGCTTGAAACCGAACACTTAGACCTTCTTTGCGGATGGCGGAAAAATCGCCAAGATTCGTTGGATCGAACCTTGCCATCACAAATGGCGAACTGGCTGATTGGCCGGGTCTCAGGTGTTGCGCTGCATGACTATGGCTGCAGTTTGAAAGTGGGCCGCAAAGATGTCCTTGAAGGGCTTGATCTGCGCGGTGAAATGCACCGCTTTATCCCCCTGTGGGTTGCGAACTTGACGCATCCAAGTCGGATTGCGGAAATACCGGTCAATCACAGAGCTCGGGTTGCAGGCACCTCGAAATACGGGATTTCACGGACACCTCGAGTGATTCTTGATCTGTTAGCGGCTTGGTTTTTCTTACGATTCAGAGAACGACCCGGTCATTTTTTTGGCGTTGCCGGATTGATTACCGGTGGTCTTGGTGGGGCTGCATTGGCCTATCTATTGGTGCTGAAACTTTTCGGAATGGATATTGGCAACCGTCCCTTATTGATCACCGGCGTGCTCTTGGCTCTTGTTGGGCTGCAGTTGATTACCACAGGCCTGGTCGCTGAGATGCTGACGCGGCTCAGAAGTCGCGGACAACCACCATTGACCAAACAAACCGACGCCATGGGCTGGACCAAAGGCTCAAATGATCGCTCTGAGTAAGCTCGACTGGCGATTATTTCTGTGCCTATTGCTTCTTGGTTTTATCGGCACTTGGGTGCCTTTATTTGATCTGGATGAAGGTGCGTTTCTTGAAGCGACCCGAGAATTGCTCGATGGCGGGCATTGGGCAGCCACCACTTTGGACGGTGAGCCTCGCTACGACAAACCAATTCTGTCCTACTGGCTGCAAGCGACCGCACTGACGCTCTTTGGCTGGACAACACCCTGGGTTCCGATTGAGATGATTGGACGACTCCCATCGGTGATCGCCGGCGCCTTGTGGGCACTTGTCCTCGGTCGATTTAGTGCTGAAGTGACCAACAAACCAGCGCTTGGCGTCTTTGTCGCCTTTGCGCTTGCAACGACCCTCGGAACCCTCGTGATCGCTCGAGCAGCAACCGCTGATGCCATTCTGAATCTCTGGTTGGCACTCTTGTTTACCGATATTGCCCGCTATCTTAAGAATCCCACAGACTCGATTCGTCTTCGCGTCTTTTTATGGTTTGGACTCGGCATCCTGACCAAAGGTCCGGTGGCCGTGCTGATTCCAGCAGGTGCCTTTGGACTTTGGGTCCTGTTATCCAATCAATGGAGCCTCCTTTGGCAAGCAATGGCCTCCTGGCGTGCTTGGCTTTTGCTCGGAGCAGTCCTCACTCCCTGGCTAGTGGGCGTCTATGACGCACAAGGACTAGCATTCTTTGAGAACTTTATTCTGCGACATAACGTCGAACGTTTCTCAGGAAACCTTCACGGGCACGGCGGTCATCCGCTGTATTATCTGTTCGTCATGCCGCTGGTCCTTTTACCTTACAGTGGGCTGGTCCTAGCAATCCTATTGAGAGTCCGTGAATTTTGGCATTGTCCAGTCAATCGGTTTGCCTTGATCTGGATCCTGTTCGTCGTCGTGCTGGTCTCGTTATCAGGAACCCAGTTACCCCACTATGTTCTCTATTCAACAGCGCCCTTGTTTGTCTTGTATGCGCGAGTTTTGCCACGCATTGCTGGTCGCTTTTGGGCTCTACCAGGGCTTTTCGTTCCTGGGTTGATTCTGGCATTGGGGCTCTTTCACTCGATGATCCCAGAACCCAAACACCTCCGCGATCAAGAACAATTGGTGATACTCATGCAGCTACTCGCTCACTGGTGGTGGCCACTGGTCTTGGCTACTACAAGCCTCATGTTGCTTGCGTTGATCGCATTATTGGCGCCGGGATGGCGCTTGAGCCAGCGTTTGATTGCGATGGGCGGTGTGCAGTTGGCTTGTATCGCCTTGATTATTCTCCCGATCATTTCTGAAGCTCGCCAGCGACCGTTAAAGGAAGCTGCCATGATCGCTAAAGAGGCAGAAGCTAGCGTTGTGTCACAGGGGATCCGCATGCCAAGCTTTTCGTTTTATCGCCAGGCGATAACGCCTGAAACGGCACCTGTTGAAGGACAGTGGGTGCTGATTTCAGTGACGCGTCTTCATGAGTTGAAAGCGCTCAATGTTCCTCTGGAAATCCAAGCCGCGGGCCCTGGCTGGCGCTTGATTGCCTTACTTGGGCCTCGAACAATTTAAGCCTTTGGCTCAAGTCGAAGACTCGCTGAATTAATACAGTAACGGAGCCCAGTAGGCGTTGGTCCATCGTTGAACACATGCCCCAGATGCGCATCGCACACCTCACAGGTCACTTCTGTCCGCGGCATGAAAAATATGGAACGGTCATCGTGCTCACCGATCACGTCAGCATCTAGCGGTTTGAAGAAGCTCGGCCATCCAGATCCAGAGTCAAATTTATGGTCTGAATCAAATAAGGGTGTGTCACAGCAGATGCAGTGGTAGACCCCTTCCGTTTTCTCATCATGGTAGGAATTCTCAAACGGTTTTTCCGTCCCTTTTTGTCGTGTCACTCGATAGGATTCCGCGGATAATTCCGACTGCCATTCCTGTTCGGTCTTTTTTATCTTTTTTTCTGCACTCACAACTTGAACTCCGCCCTGAAACCAATATCTTCTTGTCTGACCCTATTGCCTTAAGGAGAGGCTCACATGTTACGGATAGCATTGTTTCTTTTAACTAACCTTGCCATCGTGCTTGTTGCAAGCATCACTTTGAGCCTTTTGGGCTTTGAAGGGTATTTGGCATCAAATGGTGTGGATTTAAACCTCTCAAGCCTTTTAGTGTTCTGTTTTGTCTTTGGAATGGCGGGCAGTGTGGTCAGTTTACTGCTCTCAAAAACCATGGCCAAAATGGGAACCGGCACACAGATTATTGAAAGTCCTCGAAATGCCGATGAACAGTGGCTGGTTGCCACTGTGGCAGAGTTGGCGAAAGATGCAGGGATCGGCATGCCTGAAGTTGGAATCTTTCAAAGCCAAACCAGTAACGCGTTTGCCACCGGTTGGGATCGAAACAATGCGTTGGTTGCAGTCAGTACGGGTCTTTTAAGTCGATTTAGCCGCGATGAAGCGCGCGCAGTCATGGCCCATGAAATTGGCCATGTCGCCAATGGAGACATGATTACGCTGGCCCTGATTCAAGGTGTCGTCAATACCTTTGTGATGTTCTTTTCTCGCGTCATTGGTCACACCATTGACCGCGCCGTCTTTAAAACAGAGCGCGGCCATGGGCCTGCGTTTTACATCACCACCTTTGTCGCCGAAATCATCTTGGGTATCTTGGCTTCAATCATCGTCTTTTGGTTCTCTAGGCAACGCGAATTCCGCGCTGACCAGGCAGGCGCTCAACTCGCCGGCGCTCCTGCGATGATTGGGGCGTTGGAACGATTGCGTGCCGAGCAAGGAACACCGTCAGAACTGCCAGATTCCATGGTTGCTTTTGGGATTCGTACCGGTGGAAATACCATGATGCGCCTGTTTATGACACACCCTCCGCTGGAGGAGCGCATCGCTGCTTTGAAAGCAGCCGCTTAAGACTCTAGCCTGCGAGCGCGGCCAGACCGCGTTCGCAGTCGCTGATGAGATCATCCACTGATTCCAATCCGACAGCGATTCGAATCATATTTTCAGAAATCCCCATCAACTGACGGTCAGTAATATCCAAACGGCCATGTGTACTCGTTGCCGGATGACAGACGGTTGTTTTGACATCGCCTAAATTGGCGGTCAACGACATCAAACAGGTCTGATTTAAAAATTTCCACGCGTGCTCACGCGAGCCATCTCGCAAATGAAAGCTCAGAACCCCACCACCGGATTTTGCTTGTCGGTTTGCCAATGCATATTGAGGATGAGATTCAAGGCCTGCATAGTTGACCCGTTCAATTTGCGGCTGCTGTTCAAGCCATTGGGCCAGCTCGAGTGCATTTTCACTATGTGCTTTCATCCGCACACTCAAGGTCTCAAGGCCCTTTAAAAACACCCAAGCATTAAATGGGCTCATGGTCACACCACCAGAGCGGATAAAAGACGTCACCGGTTCGATTAAATCTGCACGACCGAGGACCGCCCCACCCATCACGCGTCCCTGTCCATCGAGATACTTCGTCGCAGAGTGAATCACCAAATCTGCACCTAGCGCTAGAGGCTTTTGTAACACCGGTGTCATGAAACAGTTATCAACCACGAACAAGCAATCATGCGCACGGCAGAGTTCCGACAGTGCTTGAATATCGACAATATCAATCGTTGGATTCGATGGCGTCTCGCAATAGGCAAGCTTTGCCGGCTGAGACAGTGCCTGCTCCCAGGCCGACAGATCTGTTGGTGAAATCAAGGTCAGCTCAATGCCGTATTTCACAAAATAATTTTTCACCAAATTCAAGGTTGCACCGAAGACGCCTGTCGACATCAACACGCGATCACCGGATTGGCAATGGGCCATCAGCGTTGATAATACTGCCCCCATTCCAGTGGCTGTCGCTTCGCACGCGTCGGCGCCTTCCAAAACGGCCAGCCGTTTGCAGAATCCATCAATGGTTGGATTATCAACCCGCGCATAAATGGAGAGTCCCGAGTTGTTAACGAAGGCATCTGCCATCGTCTCCGCATCTGGGAACACAAAACTTGAGGTCGTAAAAATCGGCTCTGAGTGCTCACGTTCGGCGGTTCGATCAAGCCCAACCCGGATCGCCTGGGTATCTTCTGACAAGCCTGCGATCATCGCCTTTAAGCGGCGGTCACGATCCATCATGAAGCATCAGCTCGAAGATCAAGACAGGCATCCTCAGAATCGCCTAGTGCTTCTTGTTTGGCTCCGTCATTCCGTTTCGCTGCTAATGCTTCAAGATAGGCATCATCCACTTCTTTGGTGATGTAGCAGGCAGAAAAGACAGAATCTTCAAAGGATTTGAGACTTGGGTTGAGTTCGGAAACAGCGTCCACCAAATCATCAAGCTCCTGATAAATGAGGCCATCGGCACCAATCAATTGATTGATCTCTTGGGCGCTCCGTCCATGAGCAATCAGCTCACTGGCTGCAGGCATATCAATGCCGTAGACGTTCGGAGAGACAACAGCCGGTGCCGCTGATGCAAAATACACTTTCTTCGCTCCGGCATCTCGCGCCATTTCAACAATCTGATGGCACGTCGTGCCACGCACGATGGAATCATCCACCAACAGCACATTACGACCTTTAAATTCTTGCACGACGGGATTTAATTTCTGCCGAACAGATTTTTGCCGCTCGGTCTGACCGGGCATGATGAAGGTGCGTCCGATGTATCGGTTTTTGATAAACCCTTCACGAAAAAGGACGCCAAGTTTCTGAGCCACCTCGAGGGCACTGGTCCGACTGGTGTCTGGAATCGGAATCACGACATCGATATCGTGATTTGGCATTTCGCGCAGAATTTTATCTGCCAGTTTGCGTCCCATATTGATTCGGGCCTGATACACAGACACCCCATCAATGACAGAGTCTGGGCGAGACAAATACACATATTCAAACAGACAAGGGTGTGCTTCTTGCTTGCCCGCGCAGAGTTTGCGGTGCAAATGCCCATCGTGATCGACGAACACGGCCTCACCGGGCGCAAGATCGTCAATCAAAACAAAACCCGCGCAGTCGAGCGCAACAGATTCGCTCGAAATCATATATTCAACACCCTGCTCAGTCTTTCGCTGGCCAATACAGATTGGCCGAATCCCATAGGGGTCTCGGAAACCTAAGATTCCGTGCCCGTTGATGAGAGCGACGACGCCATAAGCACCACGACAGCGGCGGTGAACTCCCTCAACCGCAGCAAAGAAATCATCCGGTGTTGGGCGATAGTTTCCTCGAGCTTCGAGCTCATGGGCGAAGATATTTAATAAGACCTCTGAATCGCTGTCTGTATTGATATGACGCATATCGTCTTCATACAGCTCTTTCATCAAATCAGTGGTATTGGTCAGATTGCCATTGTGCGCAAGACTGATCCCGTAAGGACTATTCACATAAAACGGTTGAGCTTCAGCCGATGAGCTCGAACCTGCGGTGGGATAGCGCACATGGCCAATACCCATGTTACCGATCAGATACTGCATGTGACGCATTCTGAATACGTCACGGACTAACCCGTTATCTTTGCGAAGATAAAACTTGCCGTTTGCAGATGTGACCATGCCAGCCGCATCCTGGCCGCGATGCTGCAATACAGTGAGCGCATCAAATAGTGCCTGGTTCACATTACCACGGCCGAAAATACCCACCACTCCACACATGATCGAAATCCCTCTCGTCAGCTAATTGGCGATTGAAAGCCAGAGGCTGACAGTTGTTCTAAAGCCCATTGAGCCACCGTCTCAAAATGCGGCACGAGCGACGCGTTAGTGTACCAAGTGTCATTCACGAATGGGGTCAGATTTAACAATCCAATCACGACCGTCATAATCAATGCTCCACGCGCAAATCCAAACACCATGCCAAGCACCCGATCGGTCGACGATAACCCGGTTGCGTTAATCAAAGCGCCCAATAGGAAACCCAAAGCCGCACCCACCAATAAGGTGCCGATAAATAAGGCGGCGAAAGCTGCAATCGAACGCATCAATGGATCGATGATTTGAGCCTCTAACAACTGATCCATCGGTTCATGGAACTGCCGTGCAACAATAAAGGCCGCAATCCATGTGCCAAGACTTAGCGCTTCTTTTAAAAATCCACGACGCAGACTCATCAGCGTTGAAATCGTAAGAACGATGATAATCGCCCAATCAAAGGCCGCCAGGCCGAAACCTGAAGACACTTGCTCGGTCATGACTGCCCGTGCTCACGCACATCATATTGTTTGATCTGTGCTTTGAGCGATAACTTGGTCTGAATCGCTCCAGAAGCAGCCTCTGCGCGTGATCGGTCAAGGAGCGGACCCACATACACCCGGGTCAATGATTCTTCAGATCGTAAATACACTCGCCCAATATCCAAGGCTTCAAGCTTCGTTTGCAACGCTTTCGCGTTTTCCCGATTTTTAAATGCGCCCACCTGCAAAATGAAACTCGCTTGAGATTCATTGCCAACAGGCGCACCCATTAAGGCATCTAATCGCTCTCATAGGAGCTATACTCTCCTTTCCGAGCTTGTCTAAGCACATTAAGGGATAGATCAGAGGCCCAAATTTTATAATCAAAAGGATAAGACTTCTTTTTCTCCTCACACATGATGGCAAGAGAGTAAGGTTCCTGACCTGTTGAGCACCCAGATCGGAAGAGCACATCTGAACTCCAGTCACCTCAGAGTATCTCGTATGCCGT
>OBAL01000060.1_pt1 | contig 18709 bp, 19 predicted proteins | sample 1516331 | NCBI WGS metagenome assembly OBAL01 (sample SAMEA3275603, study PRJEB22092) | marine metagenome | biome: ENVO:00000038, "LAGOON"; feature: ENVO:00002042, "SURFACE WATER"; material: ENVO:00002019, "BRACKISH WATER" | collected 2014-06-21T13:56:00+00 | depth 0 m
TGGGCGGCAAGTTTCCTGCGGGTTACCCAGTTGCGAATATCAGCTCGATTAATCGAGACACCAATTCAGGCTTTGCTCAAGTCAGCGCGACGCCGACTGCATATTTAGAACGTAGCCGACAAGTCTTATTAGTTTGGCGTAACGATCAAAGCGCAGCGAGCAACTAACATGGCGCAAGATCAGAATCGTATTTGGGTTGTCTGGCTGAGTTTATTGGCGGCACTGCTTTTAACCATCGTGCCAATTCCATCGGCCATTGAAATCTATCGACCTCAGTGGCTAGCGCTGTTTTTGATTTACTGGGCTATTGCGCTACCTGAACGCATCAGTGTTGGTCACGGCTTTCTGTTTGGGCTTCTATTAGATGTCCTGACCGGAACAACTATGGGTGAAAATGCACTCAGTCTCTCGCTAATCACTTTTGTTGCCTACCAAGCGCATAAACGATTACGGATTTCCCCATACTTCCAACAAGCGCTTTCCGTATTGGCGCTTTTGTTTATCCAAAAAATTATCAGCTTCCTTGTAATGGGAATCACTTTAGGCATGACAACAGCGACTAGCTATTGGATCTCGCCATTTATTGGCACTCTCCTTTGGCCATCCATCTTTTTCATCCTACGCAAAACACGACGCCGCATGCGCGTGCGCTAATCTACTGACATGCGCATCAGTAACCACTACCAAGAACAACGTCAGTTTTTTAGTCGAGCTGTTATCGCGGCCGGCGTTGTGTTTATTGCCTTATGCGTCATCGCGGTCCGCTTGTATCAACTTCAAGTTGTAGAGCATTCGCATTTCAAAACACTTTCGCAAGATAACCGATTAAAACTTGAGCCCATACCACCTGTTCGAGGCTTAATCTATGACCGCAAGGGGCGCTTACTTGCCAATAATAGACCTGCTTACAATCTTGAAATCATTCCTGAGCAAGTGCCAAATCTTGATCAAACCATTGATCAGCTCTCTCAATTAATTACATTATCCGAACGCGATATCGATCGCTTCCATTCTTTACGCAAGCGCTCCCGCCGCTTTGAAAGTTTACCGATTCGCGTCAACCTCTCTGATGAAGATGCTGCAAAATTTTCAGTAGAGTCACATCGTTTCCCTGGCGTAGGAATACGTGCCAATCTTTTACGCGAGTATCCCTACGGCGATATCTCAGCTCATGTACTAGGTTACGTTGGCCGAATTAGTCTTAAGGATCTTGAAAAGCTGGATGAGGCAAATTATTCCGGCACCTCACACGTCGGCAAGATTGGTCTCGAGCGCTCTTATGAAGACACTTTGCACGGCACCGTAGGAAACCAACAAGTTGAAGTGAACTCGGTTGGTCGTATTGCGCGCGTTGTTAACCAAGAGGCACCCGTTAATGGCCAAGATATTCACCTACATCTCGATATTGATCTGCAAAAGATCGCAATGGAGTCTCTCGGAGAATTTAACGGTGCTGTGATTGCAATGGATGTAGTTGATGGTGGCATTCTCGCGATGGCCAGCAACCCAAGCTTTGATCCCAATCTTTTTGTTGAGGGCATCAGCACCAAGGACTACAGCGCATTACAACAAAATGAGAATCGGCCACTTTATGATCGCGCACTCAAGGGGGTCTACCCACCTGGCTCAACTGTAAAACCCTTTGTTGGCCTTGCCGGTTTAGAAACAGGTAGCATTCATTATCACGACAATATTTACTGCCCAGGTCACTTCAAATTACCCAATCATTCACACAAGTATCGTGACTGGAAAAAAACCGGCCATGGCGCCATGGATCTTAAAGGGGCGATCACACAATCATGTGATGTGTATTACTACAAACTCGCTTCAGATATGGGCGTCGATTCGCTGAGCAAATATCTTGAGCAATTTGGCTTTGGCGAAAAAACGGGTATTGATTTGATCGGTGAAGCGAGTGGCATTTTACCTTCGCGAGATTGGAAGCGTGCTGCCCGTAATCAGCCTTGGTATGCCGGCGAAACGGTGATTATGGGCATCGGGCAAGGCTATTTCTTAACCTCACCTCTTCAGCTGGCAACAGCGACAGCGGCATTTGCAAACAATGGTGACCGATTGACACCACGCTTAGTGAAATATACATCCGACATCAAACAAGCTAGCGCGCAAGCTATTGATACCGAACATCACCCCGTTAGCGTGACGAATAAGCGCAACTGGACAGAAGTGCATGATGCAATGGTGAATGTCACCGAAGGAAAGCGCGGCACCGCAAAACGCATTCGTACACCGCTTTATCGTATTGCCGGCAAAACAGGCACAGCGCAAGTCTTCACGGTAAAACAAGACGAAGAGTACGACGAAGAAAAGATTGCTAAGAAGTTCCGAGATCATGCACTTTTCGTTGCTTATGCTCCTGCTGATGCGCCACAGATCGCGGTAGCCGTTATTGTTGAGAACGGTGGTCACGGCGGTTCAACTGCTGCACCCATTGCAAGAAAGCTGATGGATGCTTATCTACTTCCAAAGCTTGGCATGTCACTGAACCAATCGACCAAGATACCCGCAGGTTTTATCTTGGGTGAGGAATAAACATGCGCTTTAATCGTGACCTCACACCAAGCAATCCGAATAAACGCCAAGGTAGTCTTGCACACTTGCATATTGATCTGCCGCTACTGCTTGGCATTCTCGCCTTGTGTATTTTTGGCTTAGGTATTTTGTACTCAGCTTCAGGCGGTGACCTTGGCCAAATCAATCGTCAATTGATTCGCTTTGGCTTAGCGTTTTTTGTCATGGTGATTGTTGCGCAAATCAATCCACATACCTTGCAACGTTGGGCGCCTTGGATCTATGGCTTAGGTGTACTGTTACTGATTGGTGTGTTGTTGTTTGGTGATATCGGTAAGGGGGCGCAACGCTGGTTGAATCTTGGCGTGTTCAAATTCCAACCCTCCGAGATGGTAAAGCTTGCGGTACCTTTAATGATTGCTTGGTACTTAGCTAAACAACCGTTGCCACCGAAGCTTAAAACCATCGCGCTCACTTTCATCCTGATTGCAATTCCTGTTGGCTTGATCGCAAAGCAACCTGACCTTGGTACTTCATTACTTGTCGGTAGCGCGGGGATTTTTGCCCTTTTCCTCGCGGGGATTAGTTGGCGATTCATCATCACCCTGTTTGGTCTTGCCGCTGCCGCTGCACCGGTGGTGTGGATGAATATGCACAACTATCAAAAGCAGCGCGTACTCACTTTTTTAGACCCCGAAAAAGACCCTCTTGGCTCGGGCTATCACATCATTCAATCCAAAATTGCGATCGGCTCTGGCGGCTTATTTGGCAAAGGTTGGTTCAATGGTACGCAATCCCAGCTCGATTTTTTACCTGAGCGTCATACTGATTTTATTTTTGCAGTTTTATCTGAAGAATTCGGCTTAGTTGGTGTTTTACTTTTACTTTCACTCTATCTCTTTGTGATTTTACGAGGCCTGTATATCGCCTCCCAAGCCCAAGAAACCTTTGGCCGCCTTCTCGCTGGCTCGCTGATCTTAGTGTTCTTCGTTTACCTTTTCGTAAACACTGGCATGGTTTCAGGTCTTTTACCCGTTGTTGGGGTACCCCTACCGCTTGTCTCATACGGGGGAACCTCCTTGGTGACCTTAATGGCTGGCTTCGGTATCCTGATGTCTATTCACACACACCGCAAACTGTTACCGCGATGAAAAAACAACTGACAACATTACTGATCACCAGCGTTCTTTTAAGTAGCGCCGCTTTAGCTAATACAGACGAACAAGCTTTCATCGATAAGATGGTGAAAGAGCATCAATTTGATGCCGCCGAAATCAGCTCCTTGTTAAATCAGGCAAAGAAACAGCAATCCATTATCGATGCGATGTCACGTCCGGCTGAAAAGCGACTGAACTGGGGTCAATACCGCAAAATCTTCATTACGGATAAACGCATCAAAGGCGGCATGAAGTTCTGGAAAGAGAACCAAGCCATTCTTGAGCAGGCCGAAAAAACGTATGGCGTGCCCGCACAAATCATTACCGCCATCGTTGGTGTCGAAACCTATTACGGCCGAATTACCGGCAAATACTCCGTTCTCGACTCGCTCTACACGCTGGGTTTTCACTATCCGCCACGCGCTAAGTTCTTCCGCAGCGAGCTTGAAGAATTTCTTCAGCTAGCCCGTGAAGAAGGCGTCTCCCCCACTGAACCTCTAGGTTCTTATGCTGGCGCCATGGGTCGACCACAATTTATTTCTTCGAGCTTCCGTGCCTATGCGGTGGACTTTGATAAAGATGGCAAACGCGACATCTGGGAAAACAATGCCGATGTGATTGGCAGTGTGGCGAACTACTTTAAACGTCATGGCTGGAAAGCAGGAGAACCTGTTGCACAGCTAGTCACTGGCGCGAAAAAAGGCTTTGATGAAGAAATCAAAGCTGGCTACAAACCTAGCTTGGACGTGAAAGCTCTCATTGATAAAGGCATCATCCTAGGCAGCTCCTTAGACAAAGACGCCAAGGTTGCTCTTCTCGAAATGGAATCTGATGACGGGAATGAGTATTGGGTTACTTCACCTAACTTTTATGCAATCACGCGATATAACCATAGCCCACTCTATGCAATGGCTGTTTTCCAGCTAAGTGAAGCCATTCGCCAACGCATGGGGCGTTGAGATGCGGCATTGGCTGAGAGCTAGTGCACTACTCGCGTTAGTTTCTGCGCTCGGGGGTTGTAGCTTTGGCTTACCTTCCATGCCCTCTATCTTTGATGAGAGCGACAGTGCCCCGAGCGGCCTGCCAGACATGAGTCATGTGCCCGATGCCGTGCCTAAAGTTGAGCGCATTTATCCATATAGCCTTCGCCCGTATAACGTTTTAGGTAAGCACTACACACCACTACGTACAGCGAAGGGCTATGTCGAAGAAGGCGTGGCGTCATGGTATGGCAATAAATTCCATGGCAATAAAACCTCTATCGGCGAGCGTTACGACATGTACGCTATGACAGCCGCACACAAAACCCTGCCGCTTCCGACTTATTTGCGCGTCACCAACTTAGAAAATGACCGAACAGTGGTTGTGCGTGCCAATGACCGTGGCCCTTTCCATAGTAACCGGATCATTGATCTGTCCTACTCAGCTGCCAGTCGACTGGGTATGCTTGGGAAAGGCACTGCGCTTGTCGAAGTACGTGCTATTGATCCGCGCAACCCTGAAGCGAGCCAAAAAGCCGCGAGCAAGCATGCAAAAGTCAGTAAATCGACCCGTTTATACCTGCAGGTCGGTGCTTTTAGCGACCTTGAGAATGCTCAGCTTCTACAAGCACGTCTTAAAACCCACCTGAATCGCCCGGTTCGACTTGAGTCTGCTGACACAACCAATTGCATGATCCATCGCGTGCAAGTAGGCCCGCTTGTTTCGGTTGAGATTGCCGACCAGGTTACCACCGAGCTTGAACCTTTGAATATTTACCACATCCAATTACTGCTTCAGTAGCGCATCTCATTGCAGAAGCACGTAAACTAACAACCACTAAAAACAAACGAAAACAGGCCTTTTCATGCAACTGTTCCGCACGCTTTTACTCGCTCTCTTCTTTATTTCTAACGCACAGGCTGTTGTGCCAGAAGCTCCAGAGATTAACGCCTCTGGTTATTTATTGATGGAAATGCACAGCGGCAAAGTCTTGGTTGAAAAAAATGCTGATCAACGCTTAGAGCCCGCTAGCCTAACTAAGATTATGACAGCGCATGTCGTGTTTGAAGAGATTGCAAAAGGCAAACTCAAACTAAGCGACATGGTGCACATCAGCGAGAAAGCTTGGAAGACCGAAGGCTCACGCATGTTTGTCAAAGTGAACTCGGATGTTTCGGTTGAAGACCTACTTCGCGGTTTGATTATTCAATCAGGTAACGACTCAGCAGTTGCACTTGCAGAACATATTGCCGGCAGTGAAGATGCGTTTGCAGGGTTGATGAATGCACACGCAGCACAGCTGGGCATGACAAGCACTAACTTTGTAAATTCAACTGGCTTACCACATCCAGACCACTACACCACACCTAGTGACATCGTTAAGGTCACAGCAGCAACCATCCGTGACTACCCTGACTTTTATCCGATGTATGCGGAAAAGCAGTTTACCTATAACGAAATCAAGCAATACAACCGCAATAATTTGTTATGGCGCAATAATGCCGTTGATGGCGTAAAGACAGGCCACACTGAAGCCGCGGGATTCTGTTTAGTGTCATCAGCTAAGTACGATCAGATGCGTTTAATCGCAGTGGTCATGGGCACTGAGAGTGCTAAAGCACGCATCAAAGAAAGCCAGGCCTTGTTGGCGTTTGGCTCACGCTTCTACGAAACACATCGTTTATATGAAGCTGGTCAAAAACTCACCGAAAATCGCGTCTGGTTTGGTGATCAAAAAACCTTAGCACTGGGTATTGATGAAGATGTTTATGTGACGATTCCACGTCGCGATTACGACAACCTCAAGCCAACACTTGAAGTAAAGGCCAAGCTTGAAGCGCCCATCAATAAAGGCGACTCATTGGGTAACGTCACTGTGATGCTAGGCAATGATGTTGTCACCACTCGACCCTTAGTTGCTTTGGCGCAAGTTGAAAAAGGTAGCTTATGGCGTCGCTTCCTTGACTTCATCTATCAGTTACTTGGCATGGAATAAACTAGCGCTGATGACAGACGAGCAAGAACCAGAAGGCTTTGTTTTTCCCTGCGACTACCAAGTCAAAGCCATGGGCTTAGATGATGGTCTATTCAAAGATGTCGTGGTTGAAATTTTAAGCAAGCATTGTCACAAGATTGATCACGACCGCATCGAATGTGTTGCGAGCAAAAACGGGAAATACGTTTCAGTTCGCGTGACGATCGAAGCGCAAAGCAAAGAACATCTTGATTGCATCTATGACGAGCTCACCGCTCACGAAAAGGTCTTAATGCGTCTGTGAATGACGTGCACACCCTGCTCGTTAAACATCTAGGGCGAGTTGAGTACGAGCCGACTTGGCGCGCCATGCAGCAGTTCACCGAGTCGCGCGAGCAAGGATCCACATCTGAAGCTTGGATCGTCGAGCACCCCCCTGTTTTTACCCAAGGCCAAGCCGGCAAGCCCGAACACCTTTTAGCGGTTAAAGAGATTCCGGTGGTGCAAAGTGATCGCGGCGGACAAGTCACTTATCACGGTCCTGGTCAGGTGGTTATCTACTTGCTCCTCAACCTACGTGATACCGGCATGGGTATTCGTGGTCTAGTCACCGCAATTGAAGACAGCATTATCGCGATGCTTGCCGAGCACAACATCGATGCTGCTTCACGTCGAGACGCGCCAGGCGTTTATGTGGATGAGGCTAAGATTGCTGCACTTGGTTTGCGCGTAAAACGTGGATTTACCTATCACGGGCTCTCTTTTAACCTCGATATGGACCTGTCACCTTTTCGGCAGATAAACCCCTGTGGCTACCAAGGCCTGGCCGTGACACAAGGTTCTGAATTAGGCTTATCGCTGTCATTTGATCAAGTGGCTAACGCTATTCTTAAGGAACTATGTTCTCGTATCCATCATCAAGCGAAAGTCGTGGAATAAACATTTAAACTCTTTTGTTTTCTCCTGCATAGAAACCGCTAAACTGCCGCCATGTCAGAAAAAGAGCTCAACGCGCCTTCACGCGCCACACCCGAAACCCATCAGCGCGGCCACGACAAAGTCAGCCGTATTCCTGTGAAAGTCGAAAAGACTGGTGAGCTCTTACGTAAACCCAGCTGGATACGCGCCAAGCTACCGTCAGGTCCTGAAGTCTCGCGCATCAAACGCATTCTGCGTGATCGCAACTTAAGCTCAGTCTGCGAAGAAGGTCAGTGCCCGAACCTAGGCGAATGCTTCAGTCACGGTACCGCCACCTTCATGATCATGGGGGATATCTGCACGCGTCGCTGTCCATTCTGCGATGTGGCACACGGCAAACCGCAACCACTCGATGAACAAGAGCCTAAGCAACTCGCGGAAGCCATTGCTGACATGTCTTTGAAGTATGTCGTGGTGACCTCGGTTGATCGTGATGATCTACGCGATGGTGGTGCTGCACATTTTGCCTCGTGTATTTCAGAGACACGCCGCTTATCACCACAAACGACCATCGAGGTCTTAGTGCCTGATTTTCGCGGTCGCATGGATGTCGCACTAGAAGAGATGGCGGTAGCCCCACCTGATGTTTTTAACCACAACCTAGAGACGGTGCCTCGCTTATACAAGCAGGCCCGACCTGGCGCCGATTACCAGTGGTCATTAGACCTGCTAAAGCAGTTCAAAGCACAGCATCCTGAAGTGCCGACCAAATCCGGCATCATGCTTGGCCTGGGTGAAGAGATGGATGAAGTCAAAGCGGTCATGCAAGATCTTCGTAACCATGGCTGCGACATGCTGACGCTTGGCCAATACCTTCAGCCAAGCCGAGATCACCTGCCGGTAAAGCGTTACTACACCCCAGAAGAATTTGATGAACTTCGTGTGCTAGGCGAAGCGATGGGTTTCTCAAATGTGGCGAGTGGCCCGATGGTCCGCTCGTCTTATCACGCCGACCTTCAAGCTAACCCGCTACTCGGTAGCTAAGCCATGGATCTTGTTGAGCTTCTCAAGGCAATCAAGCCTTTGCTCAAACTCATGCTCGAATTACCTGTCCCTTTTTTACTCTTGGGACTGTTTGGCGTCTTTTTTTACAAACACTGGATTGGCAAATTATCAATTATCAGCAGCCTTGCTTTGTTATATGCCTCATCGATACCAGCCACTGTCCAATGGCTCGGTGAAAAGCTGGAAACAATTACTCCACTGACCAACGAACAGCTTAGCGACTTCAAACCACAAGCCATCTTATTGCTCACAGGTGGCAACACCGGCAGCAATCCTGAGCTCAACGGGGCTGCACGTGTAAATGCAGCCACCATGCAACGTGCCAGCTACGCCGCACGACTCCATCGCGAGACCGGCTTGCCTATCATTGTGACCGGTGGCGTTGTGTACAAAGGCCAAACCCATGAAGCTCGAAGTGCCGCCCGATGGTTACTGGACGTGGTTGGCATTCAACCGATTGCGATTGAGGATCGCGCAACGAACACGCTGGAAAATCTTCAGTTCAGCAAACCAATCATCGAGCGCCTGGGCTATCAACGCGTTGTGCTTGTGACCCATGCTTACCATATGCCACGCGCTCTTCAGTCTGCAGAAAGCGCTGGCGTGAATGCTATTGGGGCTCCTTTCGGTTATCTCGCACGCTACCCCTTCCCAAATGATCACCTACCCACTTGGAAAGCCTTTGTGCCTGAGAGTGTGCACATCAGCTCGACCGATGCGCTGCTGCATGAGTGGATTGGACAATGGTGGTATCAACTAAGCCAATAACCAGACAAATTTCACGGCCGTCAGCGCAACATCAGATTTCAGGGTCGTTACAATATAAATCTATTTTTAGCCGCATTAGCTCCCCATGAAACACATTAAAAAAGCACTCTCTTTATCCATTGCCGGTGCACTCGGTGTAACGGTTATTGGCAGCCTTACCGGCTGCGAACAGGTTACGCCTCCCAATGATATGCAAAACATTGGCAGCGAAAATACGTTCATGGTGATTGAACAAACAGGCACTAACCCTGACACATATAACGTTATCGAGCAGTACCCTACATCAGGTGCTACCCGGGCCATCCTACGAGATAGCAACGGTATCGAACGTTTTTTAAGCGAAGCTGAATTAAAGGCTATTGCCGAAGAAGAAGCTCGAAAGGTAGAAGCCGGCACATCACGTCTTGCACAAGAAGGCGCGCAAATGAGTGATGGCGGACTATCACTTGGCGAAGTTTTACTCTCAGCAGCAGCTGGCTCACTCATTGGCGGCATGCTTGCTAATGCATTGATGGGTAATAAAAACTTTAAAGCCAACCAATCCCGTTACCAATCCTCAAGGCCCGCCACCTCCTTAAGCTCACGAGGCAATACGAACCGTGCCCGCAGTGGGTTTTTCGGTAGTCGTAGCGACTCATCATCTAGAAGTAATCGTAATTTTAGTTTTGGTGGCTAATGGTAACGACAACTCAAGTTCAACCGATCCCACAAACCACTCTCGAAGATATTGGTATGACGTGGCATACCGATACGGATGGCAGTGCTTACCTTGTGCCTGAATTAGTTAATGTGAGTGAAGCTGAGGCACAAGCTTTTTACGATGCCAGTAACATCCTATACGACCACTTTGTAGAAGCTGCTGAACATGTCATCAATGAAAAACGATATGCCGAGTTAGGCATTGACCCTGCCCTCATATCACTTATTGAAGACAGCTGGGAACGTGATGACTGGCACCTCTATGGACGATTCGATCTTGCCGGTGGACTTGATGGCAAACCCATTAAGCTGATTGAATTTAATGCAGACACACCTACATCGCTTTATGAAACAGCCATTCTTCAGTGGGCTTTACTTAAAGCAAACAACATGGATGAGGCAGCTCAGTTCAATAACATCCACACGATGTTGCAAGAGAACTTCCGTCGCTTGATCACCAAAGACCAGTCTGACTTTGCTACTAGCTATCACTCAGAAAAGTTTCTCTTCTCAAGCATTGCCGGTCTTGATGAGGATGAACGTACTGTTCGTTATCTGCAACACGTTGCTCATGAAGCAGGACTTTTTACTGACTTTTGTTTCTTAGACGAAGCCGGTTTTTTGGAAAATCAGGGTGTGTTTAATCGTGATCAACAGCGCGCCGACTTTTGGTTTAAATTATTTCCCTGGGAAGACATCGCCTCAGAAGAACCTGAGCTTATTTCAATCTTCCAAAGTTTCAGTCAGCTCAATAGCACCAGCATTATCAATCCTGCCTACACCCTACTTTTTCAAAGTAAAGGCCTGTTACCTATTCTCAGTGAACTTTTCCCAGATTCACCTTATCTACTATCTGCAAGCTTTCAACCGATTGAAGGCATTGCCCAAGTCGAAAAAAAATTGTTTGGACGCGAAGGCCAAAATACTCGCATTACTGATGCCTCAGGCAATGTCATCAGTGAGACACCAGGCGAATATGCTCATCACCCTTCTATTTACCAAGCTTACACCGAGCTTCCCGTAGATCACGATGGCAATGCTTATCAAGCCGGCGTGTTTTATGCCTACGAGGCTTGCGGCTTAGGTTTTAGAAGAGGCGCCAAAATTCTCGACAATATGAGCAAATTTGTTGGTCATCACATTGTGTAAACATCATTCCGATTGATCTTGCACAAATACCGTCCGAATTTGCGGTATTAGTCCAAACTATTTCAGTATCCTTCATAAAAATAATTTAGGAATCATTCAGTGATCAGCCAAGACACTATCGCTCACTTCAAAACCCAGCTCGAAAATCATCCGATTTACGATGCGGTTTCAAGTCTCGAGGATTTACAAATCTTCATGCAGCACCATGTCTACTCGGTATGGGACTTCATGTCGCTGATCAAATATCTGCAATCGCGTGTTGCGCCAACGATTTATCCTTGGATGCCACAAGGCGATCCCGACGTACGCCGATTTATCAACGAGCTGGTGCTTGAAGAAGAAAGTGATGAGCGTCCTGACGGCAAAGGCTTCACCAGTCACTTTGAGCTATACCAACAGGCGATGAAAGAAATCGGTGCGGACACATCGGTTATCGAAAGTTTTATAGCCGCGCTTCCAAGCCAGGACATTCAGTCTGCTCTTGCATTACCGGGAATTCCAACCCCCTCTGCCAAATTCACAGGATTGACCTTTAGCTTCATCGAGGCAGACAAGCCACATAAGGTAGCAGCTGCTTTAGCACTGGGACGTGAACACATCATTCCGTGCATGTTCCGATCGATACTTTCCAAGACAGGTGTTACTGAAGCTCAAGCACCAATATTTCATTGGTATCTTAATCGCCACATCCATTTGGATGAAGATTTCCACGCGCCACTCTCATTGCGCTTACTAAACGGCTTATGCCAATCTGAAAGCGATAAAGAGGAAGCAATTGAAGCAGCTGATCAGGCCGTTAATGCTCGACTGGCTTTTTGGGATGGTGTGCTCGAGGCTATCGAGCGCTCGCGTTGATCTCTGCAAGTCGCTCTGGCGTACCTACATCCGTCCAGATACCTTGATGATGTTGTCCACTGACCGTGTTCTGTGACATAGCGTTTCGCAGCAAAGGCGCCAAAGGAAAACGCTCTTCCGACTGACCGGTAAATAAGTGTGGTTGATAAAGCCCGACGCCACTGAAGGTCAACTTATCCAAACCATCAACTGCGACTCGACCCTTGTTTAACGCAAAGTCACCATTTGGGTTATGGCTAGGGTTATTCACCAACACGAGATGCGCGGCATCCCCTTCATCTAGCGCTAGCGCTTCGTAGTCGATATCCGTCCACACATCACCATTCACCACCAAGAAAGGCTGCTCACCTAATAAAGGCAAAGCGCGAGCAATCCCGCCACCCGTTTCTAAGGCCGTCTCTTCGGGTGAGTACGCAATGCTTACGCCAAACGCCGAACCATCGCCAAGTGTGTGCTCAATCTGCTCGCCGAGATACGCATGATTAATCACCAACTGAGAAAAGCCTGCCTGTTTTAATCGCTCTATGTGCCAAACAATCAGTGGCTTATCGTGAACCGTCAGCAGGGGTTTGGGAGTGTGGTCAGTTAAAGGCCGCATGCGCTCACCACGCCCTGCGGCCAAGATCATCGCGACAGTCGGTTTGATCAACATCGCGATAGGTGCAAATTACTTCGACTTCATCGCGTCGAAGAATTCACCATTCGTTTTGGTTGCTTTGAGCTTATCGTACAAGAACTCCATTGCAGCCAACTCGTCCATCGGATGCAGAATCTTGCGTAGAATCCAGCTCTTCTGCAGATCCTTCTCACCGATCAAGAGTTCTTCACGACGCGTGCCAGAACGATTGATATGGATCGCAGGGAAGATACGTTTTTCAGCGATACGACGATCCAAATGCACTTCCATGTTACCCGTGCCTTTAAATTCTTCGTAGATAACATCATCCATACGAGAACCGGTTTCAACCAACGCTGTGGCGATAATGGTTAATGAACCGCCCTCTTCAACATTACGCGCCGCACCAAAGAAACGCTTTGGTTTTTGTAGTGCATTTGCATCGACACCACCGGTCAACACCTTGCCTGATGATGGAATAACCGTGTTATACGCACGTGCCAAACGGGTAATTGAGTCGAGCAGAATCACCACATCACGCTTGTGCTCAACGAGACGCTTCGCTTTCTCAATAACCATCTCAGCAACCTGAACGTGGCGCGCCGCTGGCTCATCAAAGGTCGATGAAATAACTTCGCCGCGAACAGAACGCGCCATCTCGGTAACTTCCTCAGGACGCTCGTCAATCAACAATACGATCAAGTAACACTCTGGATGATTCATTGCGATGCTTTGCGCAATATTTTGAATCAACATGGTCTTACCCGCTTTTGGTGGAGCAACGATCAAGCCACGCTGACCTTTACCAATCGGCGAAACCAATTCGATCGTACGTGCAGTAATGTCTTCACTACTACCGTTACCCATCTCAAGATTAAACTTTTTATTGGCGAACAACGGCGTGAAGTTTTCAAACAACACCTTGTTCTTGGCATTTTCTGGTGTGTCGTAGTTGATTTCGTCAACTTTCAACAAAGCAAAGTAGCGCTCGTTATCTTTTGGCGGACGAATCTTACCGACGATCGTGTCACCGGTACGTAACCCAAAGCGGCGGATCTGGCTTGGAGATACATAGATATCATCCGGCCCCGCTAGATAAGACTGCTCACCTGAACGCAAGAAGCCAAAACCATCCTGCAAAATCTCGAGAACGCCATCACCACCGATGTCTTCGCCTTTTTTAGCGTGTGACTTCAAGATGGCAAAGATAAGGTCTTGCTTGCGCGAGCGACCCATATCCTCAATACCCATAGACTCAGCGAGCGCTTGCAGTTCTGGAACGGGCATTCTTTTCAATTCAGTAAGATTCATAGTTGGCCTTTGTAAGAAATTTATGAGGCGTGTCTGTTAGATAAACAGATCAGGTGCGGGATAAAAAAGTTTGAAAATGAACTCAGCCCCTCAAAAGGGGCTGATGAAATGTTAGAGATTGCTATCAATGAATGCGGTCAATTGTGACTTTGATACTGCACCAACTTTAGTTGCTTCAACGTCACCGCCCTTGAATAACATTAAGGTTGGGATGCCACGAATACCATAGTTTGGTGGAGTCTTTGGGCTCTCATCAATGTTTAGCTTCGCGATCTTTACTTTGCCGTCATATTCGTCAGCAATCTCATCAAGGATCGGAGCGATCATTTTGCATGGACCACACCAGTCTGCCCAGTAATCAACTAAGACAGGTAAAGACGATTGCAAGACTTCCGCATCAAAAGTGTCATCGGTCACATGAACGATTTTGTCACTCACTAGAGTTTCTCCAATTTTTTTAAAAGGGGATGTCGAGGCGGCAAATTCGCTCGCATGGATTGGCGTTGGAATACCAATTTCGACAACTGATGATGTCATTTGAGCTCATAAGTCATTTATTTTCAAGCCCCTGAGCGCTGCAAAGCACTGATTTCCGGTATGCTTCGGCCCCATGAGTAAAAAACACCTAACAGAAACCCGTTTCGACAGCTTTTCACTACCTGAAAATGTGCTCCAAGGCCTACAAGAAGCCGGCTTTGAATACTGCACCCCGATTCAAGAAGCGACCCTACCCCACATCCTGAATGGCGAAGATATCGCTGGCCAGGCACAAACCGGCACCGGCAAGACCCTCGCCTTTTTAGTCGCGACATTACAGCTACTCGCTGAGCGTCCAGCCGCCGAGAATCGCAAGATTAATCAACCTCGCGTGATGATTCTTGCACCAACGCGCGAACTGGCCATCCAGATTGGTAAAGATGCCGAAGTCGTCACCAAACACACCGAGCATAAAGTCGCGGTGGTGTACGGCGGAACCGGCTACGAAAAACAGCGCAATCAAATTGAACAAGATGGTGTAGATATCCTGATTGGTACCCCTGGTCGCCTAATCGATTATTTCAAACAACACGTGTTCGATCTCCGCGCCCTCCAAGTTTTGGTGATGGATGAAGCTGACCGCATGTTCGATCTCGGCTTCATTAAAGATATTCGTTACTTACTACGTCGTTGCCCTCAACCCGCTGATCGTACCAGCATGTTGTTCTCAGCAACCTTGTCATATCGCGTACTTGAGCTCGCTTACGAGCACATGAACAACCCAACCAAGGTGACCATCGAATCTGAGCAAGTCACCGCTAAAGCAATTCGCGAAGTCGGCTACATGGTCGCCAATGATGAAAAGGTTAACCTTCTGATTGGCCTGATGCGCAAAGTTGGTGAAGCTCGCAGTATTGTGTTCGTGAACACTAAGCGCCAAGCCGAAAACGTTTGGGGCTTCCTTGAAGGTAATGGTTTTAAATCAGCCATCCTGTCTGGCGATGTGCCACAGAAGAAACGTGAGCGCTTGCTCAAAGAATTTGCAGCCAATGAATTATCTGTTTTAGTTGCCACTGACGTTGCTGCACGTGGATTGCACATTGATGGCGTCAGTCATGTGTACAACTACGATCTACCGGACGATCGTGAAGACTATGTTCACCGTATTGGTCGTACCGCTCGCGCTGGCGCAGAAGGTGATGCGATTTCATTTGTTTGTGAAACCTATGCGTTCTCACTTCCAGATATTGAAGATTACATCGGTCATAAGATCCCAATGGAGCCTGTAACGGGTGAGTTGATCGCTGAGATTGACCCAGGTAGCAAGGTCAAGATGGAGCGTAAACCTCGCCCACCTCGTAATAACAATCGCTCGGGCGGCAAAGGTGGTAACAGCCAAAAACGTCGTCATCACAATAAACCGCGAAGCGATAAGCCTGCGGCTTAAGCTTAGCCATCACGCATAAAAAAGCCCGGCAATGCCGGGCTTTTTTTGGTTCTTAAGAACTTATTCAGCGTGATATGACACCAAACGCTCAACTTCATTCTTAGAGCCCAAGATCACTGGCACACGCTGGTGTAATGACTTTGGCTTTAGGTCCATGATGCGCTCATAACCAGTGCTTGATGCACCACCGGCCTGCTCCACAATCATCGACATTGGGTTTGCCTCATACAACAAACGCAACTTACCTTCAGTACCGTTATCTTTCATTTTCTGATCGATTGGGTACATGAAGATACCGCCACGAGTAAGAATACGATGAACTTCTGCCACCATTGAAGCAATCCAACGCATGTTGAAGTCTTCACCACGTGAGCCTGTCTTACCAGCTAAGCACTCTTCAACATAACGCTGAACAGGCTTTTCCCAATGACGCATGTTCGACATATTCACTGCAAACTCACGTGTATCTTCTGGGATCTGCATGTTTGGATGGGTCAGGATGAACTCACCAATGTTCATGTCCAAGGTAAAGCCATTAACACCATGACCGGTGGTCAAAACCAACATGGTTGATGGGCCGTATAAGGCATAACCTGCTGCAACCTGCTTGGTACCTGGCTGCAAGAATGCACCTTCTTTATCACATGTGCCTTCTTCACCATCACAACGCAAGATTGAGAAAATGGTACCCACCGATACGTTAACATCAGTGTTTGAAGAACCATCTAGCGGGTCGAAGGTAAGCAAGTATTTACCACGTGGGTACTGCTTCGGAATCATGTAGATGTCATCCATCTCTTCTGATGCCATTGCCGCCAAATTACCTGACCACTCGTTTGCTTCAATGAACACTTCATTAGTCAGGATATCGAGTTTCTTCTGTGTCTCACCTTGAACATTCTCGCTACCGGCAGAACCGAGTACGCCAATCAGCTCACCTTTATTAACTAGGTTTGAGATCACCTTACAGGCGGTCACAACGTCACTGACAAGCTCTGAGAACTCACCGGTCGCACCTTCAATTTGGCGCTGCTCTTCAATAAGGAAATGGGTAATGGTTTGACCCGGCTTCATATTCATGGGGAGGACTCCTTAGTCGCTGCCGAAGCGGTTGCCACTGCAACCACATAGGAAATTTATGACGCAATAGTATATAAGTATTAACTTATTAATTAAACGCTAATAAAGGATTAATTTAAGCCTTCAGCAACCCAGGAAGCAGCTCAGAGAACCCTTCAACTGGAATAAAATCAGTTACTTGGCGTTTTTCTTGTCGCGAATCAGGGAAGGTAATTGCCACGATATTTGCAATGCCATAGCGTTCTGCTGACTTCAGTACATGCAATGAATCATCAACAAAAAGCGTTCGATTTGGATCAAACGGCTCAATTTGTTGTAGCGCTGGCCAAAATTCATCAAATTCTTTCGCATGACCAAAATCATGTGAACTAATCAAGCAATCTAAATGCTGATCCAGATGGGTTTTACGCATTTTTAGATCAAGCGATTTACGGTGTGCATTGGTCACCAAGACACGACGTTTGCCTCGCGCAGCCAATGCATCGAGGAATTCAGTCACATCCGGTAGGACATTGATCAGGTGGGCTACCTCCTCTTTCAGCTGCGGAATATCTAGCCCGAGTCGATCTGACCAGTAATCCAGACAATACCAATCGAGGGTACCCGCAACCGCCGTGGTTTGAGCCGTACAGTCAGCCTTAGCTTCTTCTATGCTTAGCCCCTTAAGCTCGGCATATTTATGAGGTACAAATTCAAGCCAGAAATGATTATCAAAATGTAGATCCAGCAAGGTGCCATCCATATCGAGCAATACTGTATCTATCGAATCCCAGTCCAACACTTGATCTACCTCACTTGCAATTAGGCCCACTCTAGCGAACACTTAGAAAGATAAAAAGAAAAAACCTAACACCCTGAAATGTTAAACAAAATCGTCTCGCTGATTTTCATTCTTGTGCTCTCACTGACTGTGAGCATGGCACTCGCTGCGGGTGATGATTTTAGTTTTGATGACCAACCCACTAGCGATCTAGTCACTTATCCTGACTGGTTTAAACAAAACTTTCTCGAGCTTGATGAAGATCTCGCCGAGGCAAATAAGAATGGGAAAGTTTTGGTGACCTACTTTGGTCAGAAGCGATGTGCTTACTGCAAGCAGCTCATGGAAACTAATTTCAAGCTTCCAGATATCGTGAAATACACTCGGAAACATTTCGACATTGTTCCTTTAGATATCTGGAGCCCTGAAGAGTTAACCACGCCTAAAGGACAGGTTATGAGTGAGCGAGATTACTCAATCAGTCTTGATACTAACTTCACGCCCTCTTTGGTTTTTTATAAACCTAACGGTGATATCGCACTACGATTACGTGGCTACTACCCTGCGTATCAATTTAGAGCAGCTCTCGAATATGTTGCTGACGAACATTATCTGGTCGAATCTTTTCCAGACTATCTCGCACGCGGAGATTCAACCTTACGCTTTGAAGCTGAAGACATGGTCGAAGAACCCTTCTTCGAAAAGCCACCCTTCCATCTGGATCGAAGCGTTATTCCTGGCTCAAGACCACTAGCCGTGTTTTTTGAACAAGGCAATTGTCATGCCTGCGACATCTTGCATACCGATCCACTGCGTAAACAACAGATTCAACGTCGCATGGACCAATACTTTGATTCTGTACAACTCGACATGTGGAGTGATGTGCCAGTCGTCACGCCAAGCGGCAAAGCGACAACAGCAA
>OBAL01000061.1_pt1 | contig 18657 bp, 16 predicted proteins | sample 1516331 | NCBI WGS metagenome assembly OBAL01 (sample SAMEA3275603, study PRJEB22092) | marine metagenome | biome: ENVO:00000038, "LAGOON"; feature: ENVO:00002042, "SURFACE WATER"; material: ENVO:00002019, "BRACKISH WATER" | collected 2014-06-21T13:56:00+00 | depth 0 m
ACACAATCTTCGACGGATGAACGTTCTTGTTAGTCCAATCCATTTCAGAGACGTGAACAAGACCTTCAACGCCTTCCTCAATTTCAGCAAAACAACCGTAATCTGTCAGATTCGTGATACGCGCGTTGACACGAGTATTCACTGGGTAACGGTTCTTAATTTCGATCCATGGATCTTCGCCAAGCTGCTTCAAGCCAAGTGAAACGCGGTTACGCTCACGATCGAACTTCAATACTTTCACATCAACTTCATCACCGACACCGACGACTTCTGACGGATGCTTGATACGCTTCCATGACATGTCAGTGATGTGTAACAGACCATCAACACCACCGAGATCTACGAACGCGCCGTAGTCAGTCAAGTTCTTGACAATACCCTTGACTGCCTGACCTTCAACAAGGTTCTCAAGAAGCGCTTCGCGCTCTTCTGAATTCTCCTGCTCAAGCACTGCGCGACGCGAAACAACAACGTTGTTACGACGCTGATCAAGCTTGATCACTTTAAATTCGAGGTCTTTACCTTCCAAATGAGCAACATCGCGCACCGGACGAACATCAACCAAAGATCCTGGTAAGAAAGCACGGATGCCTGCGAGGTCGACTGTAAAACCGCCTTTGACCTTGCCGTTGATGATACCCATAACAACTGCATTGTCTTCATGTGCTTTTTCGAGGTCGATCCACGCTTCTGCACGCTTCGCTTTTTCGCGAGACAGACGTGTCGCACCGAAACCATCTTCAACTGCATCCAAGGCAACCTTCACTGAATCGCCAATTGCGATAGCCAGTTCACCTTGTTCGTTGACGAATTGTGATTTCGGGATCGCTCCCTCAGATTTCAGACCTGCGTTAACAATAACGAAGTCTGGTTCGATTGCGACTACTGTGGCGTCGACAATGGCGCCTGGAGTCATGTCGATGTCGTTAAGACTCTGTTCAAAGAGTTCTGCGAAAGTTTCGCTCATTCAAATATCCTATTTTTTCGGCTTTAAGCCGTCCGCCTGATCAGCCCAAACGGAGTTGGTTTCTGATTTCAGTGCGCGTTGTTCGCTGATGTCGCCACTGAAATCTCACATGTGCTATGCCAAGCCCTTTGCTCGACATAGGTCTCGTACATCTGCTAGTACTTGTGCAGCTGTTTTATCTGAACTATCAATCACGTACGCGTCACTGGACGGCACCAGAGGTGCAACCTTTCGCGTCCGATCCCGGACGTCCCGAATTTCGAGGTCGCGTAGTATAGCGGAACGCTCAACTGTTTGACCAGACTGAATTAATTCTAAATATCGACGCTCTGCACGTACTTCGACACTCGCATCCAAAAAGATTTTTAAATTGGCGTCGGGAAATACAATTGTTCCGAGATCGCGACCATCTCCAACAAGCCCGGGATCCCTTGCCTGGCGCCGCTGTAGGCCCATTAAAGCATCACGCACAGGTGGATGAACGGCAACTTGACTTGCTGCATCAGCGACCGCTTGCGTTCTCAACTGATCGCCGACAGAAACGCCATTCAAGACGATTTCAGTACCTTCAGCATCGTACGGAAAACTCAGATCGAGGGAGTTTGAAAGCGAAACTAACGAATCAACATCATCAAGTTCAATCTGCGCATCTGTAGCAGCCAACCCTAAAATTCGATAAATGGCTCCGGAATCCAGCAAATGAAACCCGAGTTCCATTGCAATCAGACGCGCTGCAGTGCCTTTGCCAGCACCACTCGGTCCATCGATTGTAATGATAGGAACCGTCACGATGAGACCGTTAGCGGGAATCCTGTTTCACGAGCCAGCCCAACGAAATTCGGAAAACTAGTCGCGACATTGGCGCAGTCATTGACGACAACACCGCCTTCACTCAATAAGCCAGCCACGCTAAACGCCATTGCAATTCGATGATCCTCATGCGCCTCCACTTCGCCACGTCCAAAGCGGAAGTCAGGACCACCACCTTGAATCACTGCACCATCTGGAGTCCCTTCAATCGATACTCCAAGAGCCTTGAGACCATCAACCATGCTTTGAATACGATCAGACTCTTTAACCCGCAACTCTTCGGCACCGGTGACACGTGTCTGACCGCTTGCACAGCAGGCAGCGACAAACAATACTGGAAACTCGTCAATTGCCAGCGGAACTAGGCCTTCAGGAACATCGATACCTTGCAAAGGCGCATAACGAACACGCAAATCAGCAACAGGTTCACCGCCGACTTCGCGCGCATTTAACACATCGATATCAGCACCCATGAGCTTCAGAATCTCGAGGATTCCAACGCGTGTTGGGTTGATCCCAACATGGGACAGAGTTAAGTCTGACCCTGGAACGATCGATGCCGCAACCAAGAAAAATGCTGCCGATGAAATATCTGAGGGCACATCAATATGGCAGGCAGTCAATCGCCCTCCACCAATCACAGAAGCAGTCGCCCCTTGACGTTTCACAGGGTAACCAAATCCTTGCAACATACGCTCTGTGTGATCCCGTGTCGGCGCCGGTTCAGTCACACTTGTCTCGCCGTCAGCATACAATCCAGCCAATAGCAGTGCAGATTTCACCTGAGCACTTGCCACTTGCATATCAGTGTGGCAACCCGCCAACGGTTTACCACCCTTAATCTTCACGGGCGGAGTACCGTCCTCTGAAGTCGTGATCACAGCGCCTAACTGAGCCAATGGCTCACTCACGCGGCGCATCGGCCGACGAGATAACGATGTATCTCCTGTGAGCTCTGAATCGAATACCTGGCCAGCCAAAATACCTGAGAGTAGACGCATCGACGTACCTGAATTGCCCATGTAGAGAGGTGCTGCAGGTGCTTTAAGACCATCTCGCCCGACGCCATGAACCGTGACTCGCCCCTCAGTCGGACCGTCGATTTGGACCCCCATATCGCGAAACGCTTGGACAGTTGCAATCGCATCTTCGCCTTCAAGAAATCCATCAACAGTAGTCACGCCATCAGCGAGCGCCCCCAACATAATTGAACGGTGTGATATTGATTTATCACCCGGAACACGAATTGTTCCACGAATTCCTTGGTGTGCTTCAGTAATTGTAAAAACAGAAGGATGAGTCTCCGTCACCGGATGAGCTCCTTGATCAGTCAATGATGAAAATAACGTACGCGCAGCTCGCGCCCGCTCAAAACTCCGCATGATCCACTCACCATCGCCTTGAGCGATCGCATCACGCATTTCGTTTAGCCGTTCTGCAAATCGATCGATTCCCGAAAGAATTGCCTGTTGATTTGCGAGACTAATATCTCTCCACATCGTCGGGTCACTCGCAGCGATTCGAGTAAAGTCTCTAAAACCACCCGCCGCGTATCGGAAAATCTCTAAATGCTCGTCGTCATCGGATAATGCGTGCACAAGATTGAACGCCAACACATGTGGTAGATGACTCGTTAAGGCGAGTACTTCATCATGGCGCTCGGCATCCATCTGTGACACGGCGGCACCTTGGATTTCCCAGAAAGAAGACACCATGCGAATGGCGTCAGAGTCAGTATTCGTGTCTGGCGTCAAAATCACCTGATGATCGACATACAAATCTGGATTAGCCGCATCAACGCCACTTTGCTCACTTCCGGCAATGGGATGACCTGGCACAAACCATGGTGGTGTTGAGCCGCATACTGAGGCGATATCTCGAATCACACTGCCTTTTGTTGACCCTGCATCTGTGACAAACGAATTGGGATGACGCGCGACTTCAACGTCTCTAAAAACAGAGAGAAATTGGCCCATTGGCACTGCAATTAAGATGAGATCAGCGTCTTTGACCACATCAGCAATGGAATCAAAACTTTGATCAATCAGCCCTTTGGCCAAGGCTTGCTGACGAGTCGCTTCAGTCCTTGAGTAGCCTAAAATAGTCCAGTCTTGCGTACGCTTTCTGATGGCTGCACAACAGGATGCTCCAATCAAACCGAGCCCAATGACTGCGAGTTGTTTCATAAAACAGCTCTTGGATATGAACCTAATATTTTCAGCTCTGCTGATTGCGCGCGAATATCATCCAAAAACTTCTGAATTGGCGCGTCGTCCGCATGCCCTTTGAAATCAATAAAGAATCGATATGACCAGATCCCTGAATGGGAAGGACGTGATTCTAAACGCGTCATATCGATGCCGTGGCGCTCAAATGGTTCGAGCAATCGATACAGCGCACCCGGTTCATTCTTAACCGACACGATCAGCGATGTTTTATCGCGTCCAGAAGGCTCTGTGGTTTGCTTGCCGATCACCAGAAAACGCGTCGTATTGTCCGGACGATCTTCAATCGAACCCGCAACGAGGGTTAAGCCATATGTCTCCGCAGCGCGTTCTCCCGCAACTGCAGCAAACCCCTCATTCGGATGAGACTCAGATACTAATCGAGCTGCCTCAGCATTAGACGAGACCGTTTGACGTTCTGCATCTGGACAGTTCGCATCAAGCCACAGACGACACTGCGCCAAACTCTGTTGGTGCGAAAATATTGTTTTCACGGCCGAAACATCGGTACCCGGCTTCACCATGAGGGCCTGGTGAATACGCATTTCAACTTCGCCACAAATCACAAGTGGTGAATCGAGGAAGCATTCCAATGTGTGCGTCACCATTCCTTCGGTCGAGTTCTCGATCGGAACGACACCGTAATCCAGATTGCCAGCATCAACATCTCGAAACACTTCTGAAATTGTTGTCAGTGGACGCGTATCCACCGCATGACCAAAATGCTTCAGAGTAGCCGCTTCTGTGAATGTTCCAATCGGCCCCAAGTATCCGACTGCCAACGGCCGCTCAAGCGCCAGACACCCCGACATAATTTCCCGAAAAATACGGGCAACTTCTTCCTTCGGTAACGGACCTTCATTACGGTCCATGACTCGTGCGAGAATCTGCGCCTCACGCTCTGGGCGATAGTAGACAGGGACCTCCCCAGAGGTCGCCATTTCAGCTTTTTTGACTTCAGCCACTCGCATTGCGCAATCGGCGCGCGCATTAATCAACTGCTGAATCTGCTGATCAATCGCATCAATTTCTTCCCGAATCTTCAAGAGCTCTGGGTTAATACTCACGCGGACACCCTCTCAAATTCACGCATAAATTCAATCAATGTATCGACGTCAGTCTGCGTAATTGCGTTGTAGATGGATGCTCTCATACCACCAACACTTCGATGCCCTTTCAGGTTAAGAAGGCCAGCATTTTGAGATGCGTCGATAAACTTTGAATCCAAGGAATCATCCGACAACACAAACGGAATATTCATCCAACTTCTACAATCCTTCGCGACTGGATTTCGGTAGAAAGAACTTGCATCAATGGCTGCATAGAGACTTTCAGCTTTCTGACGATTGATTTTCTCAACAGCCGCCACTCCGCCGAGTGATTCCAGCCACTCCAAAACCAGCGAAAGAACCCAAACTGGGTAAACAGGTGGCGTATTAACCATCGAGTCATTATCAATCTGACTTTGATAATCCATCAGCCCAGGCGTCAAAGGCTGACACCCTTCAAGCAAATCCTCTTTCACAACGACGATAGTCACACCGGCTGTTCCCAGATTTTTCTGAGCACCTGCATAGATCAAATCAAATTCATCAATTGGCATCGACCGAGACAAAAGATGCGATGACATATCAGCAACCACTGGCATCCCAAGATCTTCCAAAGAATCAAACCATTCCACTCCATGGATCGTTTCATTGGTGCAGAGATGAAAATACTTGGCATCAGCCGGTAACTGCCAGGTGTCACGTGCAGGCATTGTCGTGAAATTGGTCTCTTTGGAAGACGCAACTTCAACGATATTTCCGTATTTTGCCGCTTCTTTAATCGCTTTCTGAGACCATGCTCCGGTCGTGAGATAGGCTGCCGACTCATTGGGAGCAAGAAGATTCATTGGGACTTGTGAAAACTGAAGAGTCGCACCGCCCGGCAAAAATAAAGCCCGGTAGGCGTCGCCGATACCCAGGAGCGACTTCAATCGCGCCTCTGTCTCCTCAAACAGACGAACGATTAAACGATCCCGATGGGAATGTTCCATCACCGATATTTTCGAGCCCTGAAAATCATGGAGTTCAGCACTGATTCGATCCAGAACTGGGAGCGGCAGAGCCGCAGGCCCAGAGCAGAAATTAATCGGCCGACTCATCGCCTGTCTCCACATCAGACTCATCAATCACGACTTCATCATCAGATTCAATTTCAGACAACGGATCAACCGGTGGTTCCGAAACCGCGTCAACACGAACCAGTTGCTCGCCATCAGTCAGTCGAATCAGCGTCACGCCCTGCGTATTTCGGCCGAGAACAGAGATATCCTGGCACGGCGTACGAACCATCGTCCCACCATTGGTGATCAGCAATAAATCATCGTCATCGATCACTTGTGCAGCACCAACAACCTGGCCATTACGGTCGGACGTCTGAATACCAATCACACCCATCGCACCGCGGCCTTTACAAGGGAATTCACTGACCAACGTCCGTTTCCCATACCCGTTCTCACAGGCTAGTAATAGTGTTGCTTCATCATCAGCAACGATCATTGCAACAACAGTCTCGCCCGTTTCTTTCAGTCGAATACCACGGACACCACGGGCCTCACGGCCCATTGGACGTACTTCGGTTTCATCAAAGCGCGTGACTTTACCATTTGAGTTCACCAGGATGATGTCTCGGGTGCCGTCAGTAATTGACGCCCCAATCAAGGTATCGTCTTCATTGAATTCGATCGCCCGAATACCTGACGCTCTCGGTCGTGCAAATCGCTCAAGAGGTACTTTCTTCACAGTACCGCGGGCTGTTGCCATGAACACATAACGACCTTCACCCTGATCATCTTCACCCAATGGCAACACCGCAGTCACTCGGCCGCCACTTTCAAGTGCATCAATCATGTTCACAATGGGTTTACCACGCGCGTTACGGCTTGCCTGCGGAATCTCATACACTTTTAACCAATGTAAGCGACCTGTGTCTGTAAAAAGCAGTAAGGTGTCGTGAGAATTTGCAACAAGCAGCAAATCGACGACGTCCTCATCTTTCAAGTTGGTGGCACTCTTACCTCGGCCGCCTCGACGCTGCGATTGATACGAAGCCAAAGGCTGCGTTTTCGCATAACCGGTTTTTGAGAAGGTAACGACCATATCTTCGCGAGGGATCAAATCTTCTGTAGACAACGAGAGGTGCGACTCGATGATTTCAGAGCGTCTCTCATCACCGAACTGATTCCGAACGGCTTCAAGTTCTTCACGAATCACTTCAGTCAACTTTGCAGGATCCGCCAAAATTGCTTCACGTTCAGCAATATCCTCAAGAATTGACCCGTACTCTTCGAGTAATTTCTCAATTTCCAGACCTGTCAAACGATGGAGGCGTAAATCCAAAATTGCCTGAGCCTGCTGTGGGCTCAAATGATATTGACCGTCAATCAGACCAAAACCTTCCGGCAGATCATCTGGACGGATACCTCCCGTACCAGCGCGTTCGAGCATTTCAGTCACCGAGCCAGGCGCCCATGACGTTGCGATCAAACGCTCTTTTGCGATTTGAGCGTTATCTGAATTCTTGATCAACTCGATCACAGGATCGATGTTTGCCAAAGCGACAGCCTGCCCTTCAAGGATATGGCCACGCTCGCGTGCTTTTCTCAACTCGTAAATGGTACGGCGCGTAACAACTTCGCGACGATGGCGGATGAAGCATGAGAGCATCTCTTTGAGATTCAACGTCTTCGGTTGACCATCGACGAGCGCGACCATGTTGATGCCAAAGCTCGACTGCAATTGCGTCTGACTGAAGAGATTATTCACGATTACTTCAGGCGTCTCACCGCGACGCAAATCGACGACAATCCGCATTCCATCTTTATCAGATTCATCGCGCAGCTCAGTGATACCCTCAATCTTCTTGTCTTTAACGAGCTCCGCGATTTTTTCAATCACGCGAGCCTTGTTGACCTGATAGGGAATTTCAGTGAATACGATCGACTTTTTGTCCTCGCCTTCGATATGGAATTTCGAGCGCATGATCACACGACCACGGCCTGTGGAATACGCTTCGCGCAAACCTTCCAAGCCGTTAATCAGTGCGCCAGTCGGAAAGTCAGGCGCGGGAATAAATTCCATCAAATCAGTAACTGAAAGCGTCGAATCGTCAAGATATGCCAAACAGCCATTAATTACTTCTGTCAGGTTGTGAGGCGGTATATTTGTTGCCATACCAACAGCGATACCAGCCGATCCATTGACTAGAAGATTCGGTATTTTTGTTGGAAGTACATCAGGAATTTTTTCCGTTCCGTCATAGTTTGGAACGTAATCAACGGTCTCTTTATCCAGATCCGCAAGTAATTCATGCGCGATCCGCTCCATCCGAATTTCGGTGTAACGCATCGCAGCCGCACGGTCACCATCGACTGAACCGAAGTTACCTTGACCATCAATCAGTGGATAGCGCATCGAGAAAGGCTGAGCTAATCGTACGATCGTATCGTATACAGCGGAATCGCCATGCGGGTGGTATTTACCAATGACGTCACCGACAACACGCGCAGACTTTTTGTACGCAGCATTCCAGTTATTACTTAACTCACTTTGCGCAAAAAGTACTCGACGGTGAACCGGTTTTAAGCCGTCGCGCACATCCGGTAACGCCCGCCCAACGATGACACTCATCGCATAGTCGAGGTAACTGGTTTTGAGTTCGTCTTCAATATTGATTGGTAAAATTTCGCGTGCCGAATCTGACATGGATTGTGGGCTATCCCTAGAATGTTATTAAACGTTGGATGATACCATGAACCGTCCAAAAACGGTCTTCTTCTGTGCGTATTCAGATACGCCCTGTATCATCGCAGATACGATGCAAACAAAACCCGAATTCGAACGCTTGGAACCTGCATGACTACAGTGGTTGACCCTAAAGAAGTAACAAAATTCAATCAAATAGCTCGAAGCTATTGGGACCCAGAAGGACCGATGCGCGCTGTGCATCAAATCAATCCATTACGGATTGACTTCACAGAGTCTTTTTATCCGCTTCAAGATGCCAAGGTTTTAGATGTAGGTTGTGGCGGCGGACTCGCGTCTGAAGCAATGGCAAAACGCGGCGCGTCTGTCACGGCGATTGATGCTTCCCCTGACATGTTAAAAACTGCGAAGCTCCATGCGCTCGAGAGTCATTTAACTATCGAATATATCGAGTCACATGCAGAAGCAATGGCAACGTCCCATGGTGGCATATTTGACATAGTGACCTGCTTTGAAATGATCGAGCACGTACCCCAACCAATGGAAACGCTCAAAGCGCTCTCAGCACTTGTCCGACCAGGCGGATGGCTCATATTATCAACGATTAATCGAACTCCAAAAGCCTACCTTGGCGCTGTCGTCGCTGCCGAATATATCCTCAACTGGGTACCCAAAGGCACTCACGATTATGCGCGTTTCTTAAAACCATCCGAACTTGCGGCCGGTTTAAGACCCCATGGTCTCGATATCGAATCCATTGAAGGCGTTGTCTATCAACCCTTGTATCAACAGTTCACCCGCTCGACCAAAGATCTCGACATGAACTACCAACTCGCTGCAAGGAAACGTGCATGAGCCCGCTAATTGATGCAATGGTTTCAACACTGAAATCAAACCCAAAGTTCACAGATCGGGTCATTTTGGTCACAGGAGCAACAGCCGGGATCGGGCGTGCGCTTGCACTCGAGCTTGGCAAACGTGGTGCGACCGTCGTCTTACTTGGCCGCAATGAATCAGAACTAGACGCTGTGTATGACGAAATCATCGAGTCGGGTGGCCCAACGCCTGCAATTGTTCCCTGTGATCTCGCGACGCTCACAATTGAGCAGTCAGAAGCGCTTGCAGAACACATCAAGACTCACTTTGGCCGACTCGATGGATTGGCTCATATCGCGGGCATTCTAGGGGGGCGCGAACCGATCCAATCGCATCGTCCCAAACAATGGAATCAAGCGATCCAAATTAATTTGACCGCGGTGTTCCAACTCACACAGGCTCTACTTCCATTACTCGACGAATCTCCGTCGGGACGAATTGTATTTGCAACATCCAGTGTGGGAGTTCGTGTCGAGGCCTATTGGGGAGCGTATGCCGTCTCAAAAGCTGGGCTTGAAATGTTTGCTGGCATTTTGAGCCAGGAGCTTGAAAACACTTCGAACACACGGGTTTTCATAGTCAATCCTGGTGGCACACGAACCAAAATGCGAGCAGAAGCAATGCCTGGCGAGAATCCAGAGACACTCCCAAGCGCGGAAGTTGTCGCTGATGCGTTCTTGTATGGATTAACCGAAGATGCGGGAGACTTCCATGGAGGCCGCGTTAACGCCCGCGACCTGATGGACGCCTTGGGGACATGGACGGCTTCGTAGCTCCCTGCGTTGGTTTCCGAGAGGCTGCTTTTTTCGACAAACGACGCCGCACATCTTTCAGTTCCTGCGGCGTCATTTTGGGCACAGGCAAACTCGGAAGCTCCACTAGCTTACTCAAATCATCGACTTCTTTTTGCCCAAGTTCCACGAAATGACCCTGTTTCAAAAAAGATGGCAGAAAGATGCATCCGTAACGCACGCGCTTTAGCCGGTTTACCTGCAATCCTTGGCTTTCCCATAGCCTACGTACTTCGCGGTTGCGGCCTTCCATCAACGCAACATAGAACCATTGATTTCGACGATCTAGATCAGCTTCTGGGTGCCTAACAATGTCAGTAAATCGCGCTGGGCCATCATCCAAGATCACGCCCTCAACCAAACGCTCAAGCTGCTCTTCTCTCACATCACCGTGCACGCGAACGAGATATTCACGATCAATACCGCTTGAGGGGTGCATCAACCGATTCGCTAATTCACCATCTGTGGTGAGGATAATCAAACCCGATGTATTGATATCTAAACGTCCAACTGCGATCCAGCGGCCTTGGGCAATTTTAGGAAGTCGATCAAATATCGTCGGACGACCTTCCGGATCACTCCGTGTACACACCTCGCCCTCAGGTTTGTGGTAAGCAATCACCAATCGTGCTTGTTCAAACAATTTCTCTGTCGGTACCGGCTTACCATCAAAGACAACTTTGTCGCCCTTCTCGATTTTGGTTCCAAGTACAGCAATCGACCCATTCACCGATACTCGTCCTTCGGTAATGGCTGTCTCAAGCATCCTGCGAGACCCATAGCCTGCTCTGGCTAGCGCTTTTTGAAGTCGTTCACTCACTCTAATTGTCCATTTGGTCGAGAAGATCCTCTGCCGGTGGGGCTACGAGATCTTCTGCATTCGGTAATTCTTCTAGAGATTTCAATCCGAAATCATTCAAGAACTGGGTGGTAGTCGCCAGCAACGCTGGGCGCCCTGGTACCTCTTTGTGCCCCACCACTGTAATCCATCCGCGCTCTTCAAGCGTACGGATAATTTGTGTATTTACAGCAACACCGCGTACCGCTTCGATTTCACCACGTGTAACCGGTTGGCGATATGCAATCATCGCAAGCGTTTCCAGAGTCGCTCGCGAGTACTTCCCAGGCTTCTCATCGGTTAGGTTCATTAGGTATGGGGCGAGCGCGTCAATGACCTGGAACCGGAACCCGCCGGCCACCTCAACTAATTTGACCGCTCGGTCTTGATACTCATCCGCAAGACTCTCAAGTGCCTCACGCAACATCCCCTCAGTTGGCGCTTTTTGATCACCAAAGAGTTTTTTCATTTGGTAAATACTCATCGGCTCTCGACTTGCGAACAGGGCACCCTCAAGAATCTGCTTCAAATCGATGTCAGACATCTTGGCTCGCCCTACGGATGTAAATTTGGCTGCCAGGAACAGCTTGGATCAAGGCACACAATCCTTCGCGAACGAGCTCTAAGATCGCGAGGAATGACACAACAACGCCAGCCCTGCCTTCATCCGCTGAGAACAAATCTGACAACGTCAATTCCGCATGATCTCGTAACTTCATCAACACCTCGCTCATACGTTGCCGAGTTGAGAGTGGTTCCCACTCAATCTGATGCGCCGACGACAAGCGTGCCCTCGCCAATAACTCACTAAAAGCGAGCACTAGTTCGGACAAATCAACCTGAGGTGGCGCCGTGCGCTCATCGATGTCTGGTTTTTGCGCTTCAGCCACTTGAAAATCACGCTCGATGCGAGGCAACTCATCCAATACCTCGGCTGACATTTTGACTTTTTCGTATTCCAACAGCCGTCGAATGAGTTCAGCTCTCGGATCCTCTTCGTCATCTTCATCAGCACCCACAGGTCGAGGTAAAAGCGCACGAGATTTGATTTCGGCAAGCATCGCTGCCATCACCAAATACTCTGCTGCCAACTCAAAGCGCATTGCTTCAAGCAAGCCGATATACCCCATGTACTGCCGAGTAATCTCAGCAACATTAATTTGAATAATATCGAGGTTTTGACGACGAATCAGATACAAAAGCAGATCAAGTGGACCCTCAAATGCATCTAAAATAACTTCGAGTGCGTCTGGCGGAATGTACAGGTCTTCGGGAAGCTGTGTTAACGGCGAACCGTCAACCACAGCTAATGGAAGTTCACCCTGCACATGAGTGATCACCGGTAACTGAGCCCCATCGCTTGACGCACTTCATTCAAGGTTTGCCGTGCATCGTCTTCGGCCTTTTCTGCACCCTCGATCAGGATCGATCGAACCATGTCTGGATTCTCTTCATACGGCGCTGCCCGCGCGATGATCTGATCTTGCTCTGCGATCACTGCATCAATTACCGGCTGCTTGCACTCAAGACAACCAATTCCAGCGGATGTGCACCCCTTTCGAGCCCAATCTTTGGTCTCTTGATCTGAATACACTTCATGGAATTGCCAAACAGGACATTTCTCAGGTGTACCTGGATCTGACAAGCGGACACGCGCCGGATCTGTTGGCATCCGCTTCATCTTTGTTGATACAGAATCAGGATCCTCACGCAGACCAATTGTATTGCCATAAGACTTCGACATCTTCTGACCATCAAGACCTGGCATTTTGGCGGCCTCGGTTAACAACGCTTGTGGTTCAGGAAGGATGACTTTGCCAGTACCTTCGAGGTACCCAATCAAACGCTCTCGATCAGCCAGCGTGATGTTCTGCTGCTCTTTCACCAGCGCTTGAGCCCGCTGCAAACCTTCTTGATCACCACTCTCTAAGTACGCCTTACGCAGCGAGCGATAGAGTTTCGCGCCTTTCTTGCCCATTTTGTCGCAAGCCGACTCAGCCAGTTCTTCGAAGTCTGGTTCACGGCCGTAGATGTGGTTAAACCGACGCGCAATTTCTCGCGTGATTTCAACGTGAGCCACTTGATCTGCACCCACAGGAACGTGGCCCGCACGATAAAGCAAAATATCTGCACTTTGCAGAAGTGGATAACCAAGGAATCCGTATGTCGTCAAATCCTTATCTGCAAGCTTCTCTTGCTGATCTTTGTATGTCGGAACTCTCTCAAGCCAGCCGAGCGGTGTAATCATCGAGAGCAGGAGATGAAGCTCAGCGTGCGCGACGACTTGGGACTGGACAAACAAGGTTGCAGACCCAGGATTGACTCCTGCCGCGAGCCAGTCGATCACCATATCGGTGATAGCCTGATCAATACCACGTGTATCTTGGTAGTGAGTCGTTAAAGCGTGCCAGTCAGCAACGAAGAAAAAGCACTCATACTCGTGTTGCAACTGAACCCAATTTTTTAAAACGCCATGATAATGGCCCAAATGTAACCGGCCGGTGGGACGCATGCCTGATAGCACGCGATGGGACGGATCGACCCCGCTCAAATGTCACTCCTCAGATTGTGATCAAAAATAGATGATACCAAGGTTATGCCAGTTCGGAAAAAGCCGAAGCATCTCCCGCCCCTTGACGCGTCACCAATGGTATATCTTGTGTTAGATCGATGACGGTTGTTCCTTCAAAACCACAGAACCCACCATCAATCACCAAGTCCAACTGGTGCCCCAATACTTCGTTAATCTCGTATGGATCGGTCATCGGAAGGTCCTCACCGGGGAGCATAAGAGTTGATGTCATCAGAGGCTCACCGACGTTTTCCAGGAGATCCAGGGCAATCCGATTGTCTGGAATTCGAATTCCGATTTGCTTCCGCTTGGGATGCAAAAGACGTCGAGGCACTTCACGCGTAGCCTCAAGAATAAATGTATATGCGCCGGGGGTGTGTGATTTAAGCAAACGGTATTCTTGGTTTTCGACACGCGCATACACTGAAATCTCAGATAAATCCCGGCACAATAACGTGAAATTGTGTTTGTCATCGAGCCGTCGAATCTGCCGAATGACATCCACACCGCGCTTATTTTCTAATGCGCACCCAAGGGCATATCCTGAGTCAGTCGGAAGCACCACAACGCCACCTTGGCGAATGGCGTCGGCAGACTGTTGAATGAGTCGTGCTTGCGGATTCTCGGGATGAATTGCGAAAAACTGTGCCACAGATGGCCTAACCCTTTGCTGTAAAAACGGTATGATGCCAGAAATTAACGGAAGCGCTTGATGAAACTACTACTCGATTTTCTACCAATCCTGATTTTTTTCGCTGTCTACAAGATAACGGGTGACCTAATCACGGCAACAGCGGTGCTCATCCCAGTCACCATAATCCAAGTTGCCGCCGTGTATTGGTTAACCAAAAAACTGGAAAAAATGGCGCTTGTGACGCTTGCTTTGGTCGTGGTGCTTGGCGGTCTGACAGTTCTTCTCAACGACGGATGGTTCATCAAATGGAAACCCACTGTGGTGAATTGGCTATTCGCAGCAGCCTTTTTCGGCAGTCATTTCATCGGTAACAAACCTATTGTTGAACGCTTACTCGGTCATGCAATTGCACTCGAGTCCAAGCAATGGCTCACACTCTCATTTGCTTGGATCGCGTTCTTTATTCTGTCAGGCGTGCTCAATTTGATTGTCGCATACCAATTTTCAGAAGATGTGTGGGTCAACTTCAAACTCTTTGGTCTATTGGGTCTCACTTTCATCTTCTTAATCATCCAAGGCGTATGGATCAGTAAGCACGGCTCAGAAGTTAAAGCTCAATCTGAGGACGACCACCATGCATAATCAATTGAAATGGCTGCTCGCATGCTTGGTTAGCCTCCCATTAGTCGCCTTTGCAGAAACGGCATACATCACCGAGAAGCTAGAGATCCCGGTACGTTCCGGTGACTCTCGTGATTACCGAATCATTCGCTATCTCCAAGCTGGCGCACAAGTCGAAATTCTTGAAACCTATGAATCGGGTTACACGAAAATCAAAGATGAACGCGGACGCGAAGGTTTTGTCCTCGGGCGCTACCTTGTCGATCGCGCACCATCGTTCGTCATTGCGGGCAGATTGGAAGCGGAAGTTGCCAAACAAAAAGAGACGATCAAACGACTACGACAAGATATCAAAGCGCTGACCTCGCAAAATGAATCATCTGGTGAATCAGTCAAAGCGATCAAAGATCAGCTCGCCAAAAAGGAAGCTGAACTCAATGAATTTTTGGCGACAGCAGGCGATTCGATCACGCTAAGAAATCGTTTAGTGGCTCTCGAAACTGAACGCCAAGTATTGCTTGCTGATAATGAAACGCTACGCGCTGAAAAACTTGCTGTTGGTGATGATTCATCGAAGAGTTGGTTTGCATTGGGCGCACTCACTTTAGCCGCCGGTTGGTTTGTCGGTCTACTGATGCCTCGCGTCAGACGGTCGCGAGTTGATACGAATTTGTGAGACGCTACTCAACAATTACCCAAGCAGAGATCGATGCGAACGATGCGCATCGATCGACAGCATTTAATGACTATTACTTCTCGATTACTGATCCCATTGGTGAACGCCAAACGATTTTTATCGAGGGAAATCAACTTCCTGACCGTTTTCGATTACTTGAAACAAACCAGACGATCCGCATTGGTGAAACCGGATTCGGTACAGGCCTCACCTTTCTAATCGCTTGCGATCAATTTTTAAAATATGCACCTCAGACCGCCCGCCTGCAGTGGATTTCGACTGAACGTTATCCAATGGGACAGGCCGGTATCACTAAAGCACTTGACTCACTCCCCCTCACTGCTGATTTAAGGCAACTTGCTGACGATCTCTGCGATAACTGGCCTCAACTGATTCCGACCTGCCATCGACGGCTTTTCAAGGATGGACGCATCACTCTGGATCTCCACTTCGGAGACTCTACTGAGGTATTGTCCGATCTGTCTGGAATAGTTGATGCTTGGTGTCTCGATGGCTTTTCGCCTGACAGAAATCCTGAATCATGGACTCCAACACTCTTTCAAGCGATTGCTGAACACTCACACAGTGGTACAACGCTGAGCACCTTCAGTGCCGCTCGAGTTGTTCGCGATGGACTATCCGCAGCCGGTTTCTCCGTCAGCAAACTACCTGGATTCGGAGGCAAGAGAGAACGACTCGTTGCACAGTACAAAGGCTTAACCAAGCAACTCGTATGGGCTCCAAAACAGCATGTCGGTGACATGGCTCGCATTGCGATCGTGGGTGGAGGCCTTGCTGGTGCGTGGGCGGCTCACGCATTTGCTACACGCGGTATACCGGTTACCGTCTTCGAGAAAGAGTCTCCTGCATCAGGTGCATCAGGTAACCTCCAAGGCATCACCTATGCCAAATTAAGTATCGAGGCCACCCCAAACAGCCTTCTTCAACTGCAAGCGCTAGCGCACTTAACCACCTGGTTTCAAATCTTGCCCGACAATGTATGGCAACACACAGGCGTCTTACTTCTCGCGCAAAGCCCGAAAGAACAAGCGCATCAAGACAAATTGTTAGAGGCACTCCCAAAAACTGCCCCACTTTTGGTATCTGTATCGCGATCTGAGGCCTCAGACTTGTGTGGACAGAAACTCCGTTTTGGGGGGATGCACATACCAGCCGGCGGCTGGTTAAACCCAAAACAATGTGTCAACACATTACTCGATCATCCGCTTATTGAAGTGAAGTTGTATCACCAAATTCAATCAGTCGAATCTACTGACCATGGCTCAATACTTCAGATCACAACATTGCACGAAGGGTTGGTAAGCCATCTATTTGACCTTGTGCTCTGGGCAAATGCGCGAGAGGCGAGTCAATTCATTCAACTGCCATTACCTCTGAAACCCGTCCGCGGACAAGTCACAACGCTCAAGCAGACAACCAATATCAAGATGCCAATCTGTGGTGATGCCTATGTTGCTCCGGCATCGAACGGCGCCATGACATGCGGCGCAACCTACAGACCCAATTCAGACGATCTAACGGCCGACCCACAAGACGATCTAACCAATCTCGATGCAATCAATCGACTCATGGATCGCCCCTTATGGAGTACAAACGACATACTCGATCATCGAGTCAGCATCAGAACCGCAACACCTGACTACGCTCCTGTGATTGGCCAAGTAGCAGCTCGTAACGCATGGATCGAGTCACTCGAACGACTGCGTCATGACGCAAGCTTTATACCCGAAGACGATCTTCCGTTTATCCGAGGCCAATATGTGCTCGCCGGCCTTGGGTCGAGAGGCACTCTCACAGCACCAATAGCCGCAGAAATCCTCGTAAGCCAAGTCTTAGGAGAGGTCCTTCCGGTGGCCGAACATGTGCGTCATGCTCTTGCTCCAGATCGTTTTTTAAGACGTGATCTTATTCGGAACCTTAGCTAAAGGGATTCCACCACGATCCGCTATCCAGCTTATCGCGACATCCATTCAACTGGCTGTCGTAGGTTTTAGCAACTTGATCAACCCGCTTGGCAACACCCATCAACCAACGCTTGGACTTAAATGTACCGCGCTGAAATCCCCCAACACCCTCGTGATATGCCAAGTAATGTCGGTAGGCATCGGATTTTGGAATTCCCGCAATCCGATACGCTCGATCGACATACCACCCCACAAAGTCTGCTGCATCACGAAAATTATCGCGCTCAGCGAGGTACGAATTGGTATCTCGACGGTAATCACCCCAAGTACCATCCTTCGCTTGAGGATAGCCATAAGCTGAACTGGCTCTTGGCCCAGGGAGTACCCAAAGGATTTTTGTACGGGGCGGCTTTGCATCAGCCACAAACGACGACTCTTGGCGGATGAATGACAAGATCAAACCCTCAGGGACGTCCCATGAATCTGAAGCGTCATTAACGGCATCGTACCAACCTGGCTTTTCAGCCAACATGTTGCATGCATTCTCAGTATTTCTTGGAGGTGAGACTGCGCACCCGCCGAGGGTCAGTATCACCAAAAAAATGAGCAGATTTTTCATGACTCACCCAACAATGTAATCAACGCAGCCTCATCAATAACGTTAACGCCCAAGCTTTCCGCTTTTGCCAACTTGCTACCGGCTCCAGGACCCGCAACCAGCATCGTCGTCTTTGCGCTCACCGATCCAGAAACTTTCGCTCCCAATGCTCTCAACTTGTCCGATGCTTCATCCCGGGTCATGGTTTCTAATGTACCAGTTAAGACCCACGTCTGCCCGGTGAGGTCCGGTCCATCTTGCGATACCTCGACAGTGACGCTTGGCCAATGAACGCCTAAGTCGATCAAATCCTGAATCACTGTACGATTACGATCGACTTCGAAAAAGGCTCGAATATGGGAGGCAACGACCGGAC
>OBAL01000067.1_pt1 | contig 17786 bp, 16 predicted proteins | sample 1516331 | NCBI WGS metagenome assembly OBAL01 (sample SAMEA3275603, study PRJEB22092) | marine metagenome | biome: ENVO:00000038, "LAGOON"; feature: ENVO:00002042, "SURFACE WATER"; material: ENVO:00002019, "BRACKISH WATER" | collected 2014-06-21T13:56:00+00 | depth 0 m
AGCTTGCAAAGACAGTTCGGTGCAAGATTAACTTGATCCCGTTCAATCCTTTCCCAGGCACGCAATACGAAGTGAGTTCTCGAAACAGAATTTATGCATTCCAGCGGATTCTTTTGAATGATGGTCACGTTGTGACAGTGCGAAAAACCCGCGGTGATGACATCGATGCAGCCTGTGGTCAGTTGGCAGGACAGGTTGCTGATAAAACCAAGCGTTCTGCTCGCTATATTCAAATGCAAGACGTTACGGAACAGGTGACGCATTGATCCGGCGGATGGTGTTTTCATGCACCATCCTCTGTCAATTCTTACTCAGTGGTTGTCAGATTTTTCCTACAAGCACATCTGATGACTTCAGTCGTGTTCGCCCACTTCTTGATCTCGCAGATGCTCACATTGCGCGAGGCGATCTGACTCGGGCATTACCCTTGGTCATTCAAGCAGAGTCAATCGCACCTGACGTTGAGTCCGTACAGCTCAAACGAGCACAAATCCTAGTGCGTCAGGGAGACTTAATGCATGCGGCCCGGTTATATGAGCGATTGGATGAGCACTCACCGGCTGTCAGTTTGGCTTATGCGAAGTTTCTGAAAGACTCTGGAGCGCCTGATCAAGCACTTGATATGATCGCCATTGCCTGTGAATCAGTTGATTTTGTCAATCGCTATGAGGCACTCAAGATTCGGGCTTCACTATTAGTTGATACAGGGCAATTCGATGCAGCAGCTAGTGATTTGTCGAAGCTTGCTAAGATGAAAATAGGAGATTCAGAGATTCAGTTGCTACGTGTTGAGGTTGAACTGAAGCGTGGTTCCATTGAGCAAGCAGCGCTCCTGTATCAAGCGCTACCGACCACTCAAAAGATGATGCCAGAGTCCCGTCGAGTCGAAAAAGAGTTTCAGAGGATTCGGGATCAATTAAAGATTGTTGGACGGGATTTTGGTCCAAACAACTTCTGATGTATGATTCCGTCGTACTCATTTCAGAAAAGTTGTATGTCGACAGAAAACACTGAAACAACTGTGAATCCATTAACGGGATTGCCAGGGTCTCTTTTGAGACAAGCGCGGGAAGAGAAGGGGCTGACAATCGATGAGATGTCGGCAATCTCGAACCTCACAAAACAAGTCATTCGTGGAATCGAGTCTGACGACTATTCTGAACTTGCAGGGTTAAGTTTCGTCCGCGGTTATCTGAAACTCTACGCTAAGAAGCTCGGGGTTAATGAAGCAGAAGTTGTAGAGCCTTTTGACCGCTGGAAAGCTGAGCAGTCGGGTGAGCCAGTTCAAGCCACGTCGACTGCAGGGGTTGGGGTCCAAGAGCCATCTTCTGGACCAAGTCAGAGCACGATGATTGCCGCTGCGGCTGTTGTCGTTGTATTAATTGCCGCGGGTGCTGTGATCTCGTATATGGATTCTGACGAACCAGAGCCTGAAGTCGCAGTGGTATTGCCTCAAAATGAGCCCTCCGATCTGCCGCTACCGACCGCACCAGAATCTGGCGACAATACAACAGCGGACCAAAACATAAGCGAGACTGCGATTGCAGGTGCTGAGACAGCTGCTACCGAATCTCAAGGGGATCAAGTAGCCGTAGCGGAAGACGCTACTGAGACGCCAGCTGCCGAAGAGCCTAAGTTGTCTGAAGTCGAAAAGGTCGAGGAAGTTGCTCAGGTGGAAAAGCAGCCAGAGCCTAAGAAGCCTGTTCAACCGGCTGAGCCTCCAAAAGTTGTCAAAAAAGTTGAGCCAAAAATTGAAAAGCCTGTTGCTGAAAAGGTCGAGACACCTGAAGAGAGGCAACCGGTTGTTGTATCTTCGGGTAATTTGAGTCAAGGCGGTCGTGTGATCGCTGAAGCAAGTGGTCTTGCACCAGCGCCAACTGAGCCCGTTCAGACGACTCAAGTAAGTCCAGGCCAGGATGATGGATTGCGGGTGTTATCAGAAACTGTGACCGGCCCATCTGCAGATCAACTTGCCATGGGCGCGCGCGGGCGTCTACAGATTGAGTTTACGGGTGAGTCTTGGGTTGAGGTTCGTGATGCAAGAGGTCGCCTCATACTGGCTGACCTGATGACACCTGAAAAAGATGTTAATCTCGATACGTACGGGCCAGTTGAAGTCTTGGTGGGTGCTGTGAGTTTGAGTACTGTCACCTTTAACGGTGAGACACAGGACCTGAAAAAGAAGGCGTACCAAGACGTCGCTCGGATTACGTTAGGAGCCGAGACGAATTGATCGAATCGCCGATTAAGCGCCGTCAATCCCGTCAAATTCACGTTGGTTCTGTAGCAATCGGAGGCGATGCCCCGATTGCTGTGCAATCAATGACCAACACCAATACTTGCGATATTGAAGCTACTGTGGCGCAAATCGAGGCAATCGTGGATGCAGGCGCTGATCTTGTTCGAGTGTCTGTGCCGACAACGGAAGCCGCCGATGCGTTTGGCGAGATTCGCTCAAAGGTGTCCGTGCCACTGGTTGCTGATATCCACTTTGATCACAAAATTGCACTGAAGGTGATTGAACTTGGCGTTGATTGTTTGCGTATCAACCCAGGGAATATTGGTCGAGAAGATCGTGTTCGAGCAGTCGTCTCATCATGCCGTGATCATGGTGTTCCGATCCGAATCGGGGTCAACGCGGGATCGCTCGAAAAAGATTTGCAGAAAAAGTACGGCGAGCCAACACCCGATGCGCTCGTTGAATCGGCGATGCGTCATATCGATATTCTCGATCGCTTGGATTTCCAGGAATTTAAAGTCAGTCTGAAAGCGAGCGAAATCTTCATGACTGTCGCGGCATACCGAAAGATCGCGAATCAAATCGAGCAACCGCTGCATTTAGGAATTACGGAAGCTGGTGGTTTGCGTAGCGGGACTGTGAAGTCGGCAGCAGGCCTTGGTATGTTGCTGATGGATGGAATTGGCGACACGTTACGTATCTCTCTTGCTGCTGATCCGGTCGAGGAAGTGAAAGTCGGATTTGATTTGTTGCGCTCACTTCGATTGCGTTCACGTGGCATCAATTTCATCGCGTGCCCGAGTTGTTCGCGCCAAACGTTTGATGTCATCGGCACCATGAATCAGCTTGAGGCACGACTTGAAGATGTGAAAACACCTCTGAACGTAGCTGTTATTGGCTGCGTTGTGAATGGTCCTGGTGAAGCGAAAGAAGCTGATTTGGGATTTACTGGGGGAAATCCCGAGAGTCTCGCGTTATTCATCGATGGTAAACCGGCAGCACGACTTCCTGGGTCAGATTTTATCGATGAACTTGAGTCGATGATTCGAAAGCAAGCTGAGATTAAGGAACATGCGCGCACCGATTTGATCGCGCATTCAACGGACACACACTAATGGCGATTCAATCAGTGCGGGGAATGCCAGATATTCTCCCCGAACAGGCGGGCGCGTGGCGCTATCTTGAACAGCAAGCGCAACGCATTTTTAGCGCGCATGGTTTAACGCAAATACGTACCCCAATCGTCGAAGATACCGCTTTATTTGCTCGATCAATTGGTGATGTCACCGACATTGTCGAAAAAGAGATGTACACCTTTGAGGACCGCTCGGGTGACAGCCTAACCCTGCGGCCAGAGCTCACCGCGGGCGTTGTGCGGGCTGCCATTGAACACGGCCTCCTGCATAACCAAACACAGCGTCTATGGTACCAAGGACCTGCTTTTCGACATGAGAGGCCACAGAAAGGCCGGTATCGGCAGTTCCACCAAATTGGCGTGGAGTGTTTTGGTATTTCTGATGCATTGATGGATGCGGAACTGATCGAAATGACTGATCAGTTATGGAAACAGTTGCGGATTCGTGATTCAGTGACGCTTGAACTCAACTCAATTGGATCACCTGAAGCCCGAGCCCGCTACCGTGCTGCGCTTGTTGATTTTCTGTCATCGCGGAAAGATCAGTTGGACGAGGACAGCCAGTCCCGCCTTGAACGGAGTCCTCTACGTATTCTGGATTCAAAAAACGAATCAACACAGGCGCTCTTGGGTGATGCGCCGTCGTTGATGGATTATTTGACAGACGATGATCGTGAACACTTCACGGTGTTAACTCGTGCTCTTGAAGAAGCTGGAATTGAGTTTCGTATTAATCCCCGGTTAGTGCGTGGTCTCGACTATTACGGACGCACCGTTTTTGAGTGGACCACCCAAGCCCTCGGTGCCCAGGGCACCATTTGTGGTGGTGGTCGCTATGATGGGCTGGTCGAGCATCTTGGTGGACGGCCAACTCCCGGTGTTGGTTTTGCGCTTGGAATGGAGCGCGTGGTTCTTTTGATGGAATCGTTAAATGTGATTCCAGATTCTTATCAGACCCAAGCCGATGTATATTTAATGCCGCAACAGGTTGAATGTGAGTCGGCGATTCGACAACTAGCGCGCGATCTTAGATCTCAGTTTCCTACCCTTCGCGTCATGACCCACATCGGTGGCGGCAGCCTGAAAAGTCAGTTGAAAAAGGCAGATAAGTCAGGAGCCAAAATCGGCATAATTATCGGGCAAATGGAACTTGAGAGTGGCCATGTTGTCTATAAGCCACTGCGTGGTGGAGATCAACACACATTGACCGAAGATGAACTGCTTAACCGAATTTCTGAATTAAAGGATGCATGATGGATTATTTGAAGACCGATGAAGAACAGGGTGAAGCTCTCAAGCGCTGGCTCGCCCAAAATGGTCTTGGTTTATTGGTTGCGATTGCAGTTGGTGTGGGTTCAGTTCTCGGATATCAGCAGTGGCAGCAATATCAAATCAATCAGCAGTCAGATGCTGCAGGTCGATATCAAGAACTGATTGAGCTGTCTGCGGTCAATTTTTCCGAGCAAGATACGGATGCAGATTATGAACGTCTACTAACAGTTGCTGACGGTCTTCGTCAGTCACATGCTGGCAGTAACTATGCGGCACTTGGTGCAGGGATTGTTGCTGCGCAAGCAGTTGAGCGTGGTGATTTTGATTTGGCTGTGAGTCAGCTAACGTATGCAGAAGCTGAACTTGAGTTACCAGAATTAAAAGCAATGGCGTCACTTCGCTTGGCGCGTCTTGAACTCGAACTTGGCCAAGGTGATGCGGCCCTGAATCGCGTGCGTTCAATGTCAGCCGAGTTCTTTAAAGGCTCTCGTAGTGAGCTGGAAGGCGATATTCTGGTCGCTTTAGAGAAACCGCTTGAAGCACGTGAAGCGTATTTGAGGGCTCAAGCCTCGTTGACTGAGGCTGGGTTAAACACCGCTGTCGTCGATCTGAAGTTGTCTGCATTACCTGAGGGTTCCTAATGCATCGTTTATTGAGTTTGGGCGTTGTGCTTGCACTAGTTGGGTGCTCGAGCGCTCCTGAAAAGCCCGATCCCACTCCCCTTGAGCGAATTACCGAGCTTGTTGAGCTGGATGATGTTGAATCAATGTCTCTCGGAGGTGGTGATCAAACAGGGTTGAGTCCTGCAGTTGATGGCGATGTGATTGCTGCTGCATCGTCCGGGGGTGGTGTGTATTTGCTAAACCCAGCATTGGATGAGTTGTGGGATGTCGATATCGATCGATCGATCGTCGGCGGAGCCGCTCTAAACAGTTCGATGGTGTATGTTGCAACCGCAGATGCGGCTCTGGTCGCGTTGTCTCGAGAGACAGGTGAAGTGCTTTTCGAAGTTGCACTTCCGAGTAATTCGACCGTGCCTCCGATCGCGACAGACACACTGGTGTTTGTGAAAACTCAGATTGGTCAGTTGCTCGCCTTAAACGCATCAACCGGTGACACTGTTTGGTTCGAAGAAGCTCAAGAGAGCGGGGTCGGTATCCGTGGAGGTGCACCGATGACGCTCGTCGATGATGTACTGTTTGTCTTGTGGGAGTCTGGCCGGATAGTCAGTTATCAAGCAGTGACTGGCCGTATTCTGTGGGAACGCCAAGTGGCGGTTTCGCGCGGTCGAAGCCCGCTTGAGCGGATTGTTGACTCAAAAGGTGCGCCTTCGGTACGCAATAACCTTGTTGCAACTGCGACCCGTAACGGACAGGTGAGTCTTTTGGATGCGCGGAACGGTCAGTTGATCTGGAGTGTAGACTCCGACGCCTATCCGGGCGCACTACTCGCGTTTAACGCAGTTACGGTTGTTGAGACTGACGGAACAATCTCAGCCTACAGTGCGCAGTCTGGTGAATCATTATGGACCACTGAAGCGCTTAAATATCGAGAATTAAGTCCTCCAGTAGTCATTGCTGACTCGATAGGTGTGGTCGATCTTGAAGGAGAGCTGCATCTCTTGGATCCAGCCAATGGGTCGATCATTGGCCGTATTGATGTCGGTGGCGACAAAGGAAAAGTTGCTCCAGTCGCGATTGAGAATGGCGTGCTTGTTCAGTTGCTCGATGGGCGATTAAGTCGCGTGGAAGTGATTCGTTGAACACCCCAGTTATTGCCCTCGTTGGTCGACCCAATGTCGGTAAGTCAACGTTATTCAATCGACTCACGCGAAGCCGTGACGCGCTTGTTGCTGATTACGCGGGCTTAACGCGTGATCGGAAATATGGACGGGCGTTGTTATCGGGGCATCCGTTTCTTTTGATCGATACTGGTGGACTGACCGGCGGCGAGGCTGGAATTGATGCAGCAATGGCGGAGCAGTCCAAAGCGGCGATTGAGGAAGCCGATGCAGTGGTCTTTATGGTCGATGCGACCAGTGGTGTTGCAGCGTCCGACCAAACAGTCGCCGACATGCTTCGGAGAACAGATAAGCCAGTTTGGCTCGTCGCTAACAAGATTGATGGTCAAAATGCAGATGTGGCCTTGGCCGACTTTTACGGGCTTGGTTTCGGTGAACCACAGGCAATCGCTGCATCCCACGGTCGTGGAGTGGGTACGCTAAGTGATCAACTGCTGGAGCATTTTGGTCTGCTTGACGTTGAGCCGCTCGACGCAAATGCTGAGCGTCAGAATGCACCTGGAATTCGGATTGGTGTTGTCGGTCGTCCGAACGTCGGAAAATCAACGCTTGTGAACCGTATGCTTGGTGAAGACCGGGTCGTCGTCTTTGATTTACCAGGTACAACGCGCGATTCAATCTATATCCCGTATGAGCGTCATGATGAAACCTACACACTCATTGATACAGCGGGTGTACGTCGTCGTGGACGCGTGAGTGAGACAGTCGAAAAGTTTTCTATTGTGAAAACGCTTCAGGCCATCGAAGACTCACATGTCGTGATCTTAGTTGTTGACGCTCAGGAAGGTCTCGTTGAACAAGATATGCATCTGATGGGAACCGTCGTTGATTCTGGTCGTGCATTGGTTGTTGCTGTGAATAAGTGGGACCACTTAGACCCTGATGTGCGAGAGAAGATTCGTGAGACCTTAAAACGTCGACTGAGTTTTATACCTTGGGCGAAAATTCACTATATCTCTGCGCTGCATGGAACCGGGGTCGGTGATTTATATGGTTCAATCAAAGAAGCGTATGAAGCGGCTACCACGAAATTCTCAACCAATGCGCTAACGCGCATTTTAGAAGATGCGGTTGCTGATCACCAACCACCGCTTGTACGTGGTCGAAGGATCAAGCTGCGTTATGCACACCAAGGTGGTATGAACCCTCCTCGAATCATCATCCACGGGAATCAGACCAAAGATGTGCCAGAAGCCTATCGACGGTATTTAGAGAATATCTATCGTCGGGTGCTGAATATCACAGGATCACCAGTCAAAATTGAATTCAAATCGGGTGAGAATCCGTTTGCAGGGCGTAAAAATAAACTCACTGATCGTCAAATTCAGCGAAAGCGACGTTTGATGAAATTTGTGAAACAGAAAAAGTAACTAAGTTCGCTTCCAGCGGTCATCAAAAAGACCGCTTGTCACTACGTTTACTACACCCACACCGCCGTCTGAGCGGCGAGCACTGGCAAACGCGACAATGTCAGGATTGTTTTTCAACCACCGATTCACGTAGGCCTTGAGCAGTGGACGCCCATCTTTACTGTGTCGACCAACACCGTGTGTGATTCTGATGTGGGTTAAGCGACGCTCTCTGATGGTCTGGAAAAGCGCTGTGATTGCATAAGCAGCTTCATCAACTGTGTAGCCGTGTAGATCGATTTCATATTGCGCTGGGAAGGGCGCCTCGTCGAGTAAGCCGAGAACCCGGCGGTCAACCTCATAAGCCACATATTCCAAAGGTTTGAGGGGATCGATGGGAGGCGGCTCCTCGGTAGATAAGCCATGATGAGCTCGAGCGGCGACTGTATCTTCAGCACGAGCACGAGCCGTCTCGATTTCATCAGAAGAGAGCACTTTTTTCGGGCGGATACGGATATCGCGCTCGATCGGCTCGACCCCCGTCTCTTGCATCAATGATTTAAATAAATCGTTAGACATGTCGTAACCATAGGGGGTGAATCTAAACTTTCAAAGTCTTCTTGCTCTCAAAGCAGCATCTGTCTAGTCTTCCGGCATGACTGAACTTCTTACCATTCGCGACTTTCTTCGATTTGCTCTCTCTGAGTTCGGACGTTACCCGATTGAGCTCGGGCACGGTACCGACTCTCTGTGGGATGAGGCGCTCGCTTTAATTTTTGGTGCGCTGTCGTTGCCGCCAGATGGTGATGAGCGCTTGCTCGACGCGACGCTAACATCTGACGAGCGACGTCATGTGATGGATTTAATTCAGAAGCGAGTACACGAACGGATCCCTGTTCCGTACCTGACCAAAAAGGCATGGTATGCCGGCCTTCCATTCATTGTTGATGAGCGTGTGCTGATTCCTCGGAGTCCGATTTTTGAGCTGATTGAAACTGAATTTAAGCCTTGGTTTGATGCGCCAAGTGATAGACCGATTCGAGTCCTCGATTTGTGCACTGGTTCTGGATGTCTTGGAATCACGACTGCACTGACATTTCCTGAGAGCACAGGTGTGTTAGCTGATATTGAGTCAGGTGCCTGCCAGGTCGCGGGTGAAAATGTTGATTTTCATCAGCTCGGAGATCGGCTTGAAGTGATTCAATCGGATGGATTTGATGATCTTTTCGATGACGCGTTTGATGTCATCATTTGCAATCCACCCTATGTCGATGCAGAGGATATGGCTGACCTTCCTCCGGAATACCGTCAAGAGCCAGAGATCGCTCTAGCCTCCGGTAAAGACGGGCTCGAGCTTGTGAGGCGTCTCATCAGCCAGGCGTCTGATTGGCTGACCGATGATGGAATCATGATCCTCGAGGTCGGTAATACCTGGGGACTTCTTGATCGGGAAGTCACCGTGCGGACTGGTGAGCCTGTACAATGGCTCGAATTCGAATTTGGAGGGCATGGTGTTTGCGTGCTCTCAAAGCATGAACTGAACAAGCTATACTCGGCGTTTTAATCGGAAATACTTATGAGCGGGAACACATTCGGCACCTTGTTTACAGTTTCAACGGCAGGTGAGAGCCACGGCCCTGGCTTGGTTGCTGTTGTTGATGGGTGTCCTCCTCTAATCCCGTTGTCAGTTGAAGATATTCAAATCGACCTGGATCGCAGAAAGCCAGGCCAGAGCAAACACACGACTCAGCGGCGTGAAGCTGACGAAGTTGAGATTTTGTCGGGTGTGTTTGAGGGAATGACAACCGGGACACCGATTGCGCTTTTGATTCGAAATACAGATCAGCGTTCGAAAGATTATTCGAATATCAAAGATGTGTTTCGTCCGGCGCATGCTGATTACACCTATGAGCATAAGTATGGAATTCGTGATTACCGAGGCGGTGGTCGGAGTTCCGCGCGTGAGACTGCGATGCGTGTGGCAGCGGGAGCGATCGCGAAGAAAGTGTTGTCACATCTTTTCTCGGTCAAAGTCCGCGGTTGTTTGACTCAACTCGGCCCGATCACATGCGAAATCAAAGATTGGTCGATTGTCGACGCCAACCCATTCTTTAGTCCGGATCCGGATCGGATAGAGGAGCTTGAGTCTTACATGGATCAGTTACGGCGAGATGAAGACTCTATCGGCGCCCGATTGACCGTCGTTGCGGAAGGATTGCCACCAGGATGGGGCGAGCCCGTGTTTGACCGATTAGATGCTGATGTTGCTCACGCGTTGATGTCGATTAATGCCGTGAAGGGCGTCGAAATTGGAGAGGGTATGGCTGTTGTAAATCGCCGTGGCTCCGAGCATCGCGATGTCATGACTCCAGATGGATTTCTCACCAACAACGCAGGTGGTGTTCTGGGTGGTATCAGTACGGGGCAGCCACTCGTTGCGCATTTGGCCTTAAAGCCAACCAGTTCAATAACGACGCCAGGTAAAACGATTAATAAACAAGGCGACGTGACAGACGTCATCACTAAAGGTCGCCACGATCCCTGTGTTGGCATTCGTGCAACGCCAATTGCAGAGGCAATGGTCGCTTTGGTTCTTCTTGATCACGCGCTTCGCCATCGCGGGCAAAATGGTCACGTGGTGACCGATACACCTGTTATTCCGGGATTCCCATCGACGTGACAGTTGCTGTGCCAAGTGTTCGACTTGGCAGTTTGTATGGTTTGTATTTCGCTGTCGTTGCTCTGAGTATTGGGTGGTTCGGCCCGTTTTTTCAGTCACTGGGATTTAGTGCGTCTGAAATCGGCATGGCAATTGGCGTACTCACCGGCTCAAAAATTATTGCGCCCTACCTCTGGGGTACGCTAGGCGATTTACTTCCAAATCGACTTCGGGTGGTACAGCTCGGCATCGTCGGATCATCATTGGCTGCTGGTTTACTACTACTGGATGTCGATTTTTTAGGCCTTTGTCTCGTATTGGCTCTGTTTGGCGTGTTTTGGAATGCCATCATTGCTCAGTTTGATACGTTGACGCTTGAGTATTTGGCTGAAAATCATCACCAATACTCATCAATCCGTGTCTGGGGTTCAATTGGATTCATCATCATGATGCTGGCCTCGGGTTGGCTGTTTTCTGACGTCGAATATGGAATTCTGCCATGGTTGATTATTGCTGGACTGATGGTCTCTGCAGCGATCTCCATGACGTTGCCGGCACATGGGCACACCCATCCCCCTGAGGAGAGTGGTGAGGGGATAGGAAGTCGGCTGACCAACCCATCGGTCTTGATATTTTTTGTCGTTGCTTCTTTGAATCAGCTTACGCATGGACCCTTGAACGTATTTTTTACCCTCTACGTGCAGGATCATGGATACAGCGCATTTCAAGCGGGCCAGCTGTGGGCGCTCGGGGTGTTTGCTGAAGTGATTTTATTTTTCGTTTTGCCACGATTTATTCGCACGCTCGATCTTCGCGTCCTGCTTGTCCTATCGCTGGCGCTTGGATCGATGCGATGGTTATTGATTGGAGCCTATCCCGATGTTGTATGGTTAGTGATTGTGTTGCAGTTGTTGCATGCATTCACTTTCGGTGCGATTCATTCTGTAAGTATCGAATTCATTCGGCGCTGGTTCCCTGGAAAGCTCTCTGGTCGAGGGATGGCTTTGTATAGCGGATGTGTATTTGGGATTGGCGGATCTTTAGGCGCAACCTTGTCTGGGATTGCATGGGAATCACTCGGTGGAAGCGCCACATTTCTGTGCGCAAGTTTGATCACTGGCTGCACCGCGATTATAGCCTGGTTCAGTCTCCGAGATGCGCGACTTGGGGCGCAATCTTTCTAGTTGAGATCCTTTGGTCTGGCTGGATTTCTGATAAACTGTACGGCTTATTTTTCCAAGGAGATTGAAATGGCCGGTCGCACCTTATACGACAAGCTGTGGGATAGTCATCTCGTAACACAAAGAGATGACGGTAGTGCGTTGATTTACATCGACCGACATTTGTTGCATGAAGTCACTTCTCCGCAAGCGTTTGAGGGCCTTGCGTTGGCTGGTCGAACACCTTGGAGACTCGCAGCAAATCTCGCGACCGTGGATCACAATGTTCCAACTGAAAACCAGTCAGCAGGTGTCTCAGCAATTGAAGATCCAACTAGTCGTTTGCAGGTTCAGACGCTTGATCAGAACTGTGATGCGTTTCATGTCACTCAATTTAAAATGGGTGATCCACGTGCCGGTATCGTCCATGTGATCGGGCCAGAGCAAGGTGCAACACTTCCTGGCATGACTGTTGTTTGTGGCGACAGCCATACGGCAACACACGGTGCCTTTGGTGCATTAGCCCACGGTATTGGCACAAGTGAAGTTGAGCATGTGCTCGCGACACAGTGTCTCGTCGCCAAGAAGATGAAAAATATGCGTGTCACAGTGACTGGTCCGCTAGGATTTGGTGTGACAGCAAAAGATGTGATTCTTGCGATCATTGGTCAGATTGGAACGGCTGGCGGCACGGGCTACGCAATTGAGTTTGCTGGTGAGGGTATACAATCGCTATCGATGGAAGGCCGAATGACTGTCTGTAACATGGCAATTGAGGCTGGCGCCCGCGTTGGATTGGTTGCGGTTGACGAGAAGACAATCGAATACGTTCAAGGTCGACCATATTCGCCTCAAGGCGCCGATTGGGATCGTGCTGTCGAAGCTTGGACAGATTTAGTCAGTGATTCTGATGCCCAGTTTGACCATGAAGTGGTCGTTGATGGCACGGTGATTGAGCCGCAAGTGTCATGGGGTACAAACCCTGAGATGGTGACGGGCATTTCTGGTCATGTTCCAAATCCTGAAGCAATCGATGATCCGATTCATCGCGGTGCGACCGAGCGAGCGCTGAAATACATGGGCCTTAAACCGAATCAGCCGATTGAATCGATTCGCTTGGACCGTGTGTTTATCGGTTCATGTACGAATTCACGGATCGAAGACTTACGCGAAGCTGCTCAAGTTGTTGATGGTAAGCGAGTCGCTGATTCAGTGATTCAGGCGATGGTCGTACCAGGTTCTGGTTTGGTTAAAGAGCAGGCTGAGAAAGAAGGTTTGGACGTCATTTTCCGGGAAGCGGGTTTTGAGTGGCGAGATCCAGGGTGCTCAATGTGCTTGGCGATGAATGCTGATCGACTCGGGCCTGGAGAGCATTGTGCTTCAACCTCGAATCGTAATTTCGAAGGTCGTCAGGGTGCCGGCGGACGGACTCATCTCGTGAGTCCTGCGATGGCTGCGGCGGCAGCAATTGCTGGTCATTTCGTTGACGTCAGAGAATGGTTGTAAGGGGCAGATGATGCAGCAGTTTGTAAAAGAAACCGGTTTGGTTGTGCCTTTGGACCGTGCGAACGTCGACACCGATCAAATCATCCCGAAGCAGTATCTGAAATCGATTAAGCGGACAGGTTTTGGCGTCAATCTGTTTGATGATTGGCGTTATTTGGATCCGGGTGAGCCGGGCATGGATCACACGAAGCGTCGTTTGAATTCCGATTTTGTGCTGAATGATTCACGTTTTTCAGGCGCGAGTATTTTGCTTGCGCGCGATAATTTTGGTTGTGGATCCAGTCGAGAGCACGCACCTTGGGCGATTCTTGAATATGGCTTCAAAGCAGTAATTGCGCCGTCTTATGCCGATATTTTCTTTAATAACAGTTTTAAAAATGGCTTGTTACCTGTGATCTTGGCCGAAAGCGAAGTGGATACTTTGTTCGCGCTGGCAACGGGTGAGACTCCTGTTGAAATCACGGTCGATCTGCAGTCACAGACTGTGACGGGGCCAGAGGGGTTCAGTGCCTCTTTTGACATCGATCCATTTCGTAAAACGTGTTTGTTAGAGGGTCTGGATGAGATTGGTCTGTCGCTCAAAGACGCAGACTCAATCAAGGCGTATGAAACGAAGCGTGCTGTTGATGCACCCTGGTTATTTCGAGATTAAGGACGACTGATGCCGAATATTATTTTGTTATCGGGTGATGGTATTGGCCCAGAAATTATGGCTGAGGCTGGTCGCGTTCTCGATCGAGTCAACCAGCAGCATGCATTAGGAGTATCAACTGAACAGTGTTTGATTGGCGGTGCTGCGATTGACGCTACAGGTGAACCACTACCTGAAGAGACACTCACAAAAGCCAAGAATTCAGATGCTGTTCTGTTGGGCGCTGTGGGTGGACCGAAATGGGACAGCCTTCCGATGGATAAGCGCCCTGAGAAGGGGTTGTTGAAAATCCGCGCAGGTATGGATCTTTTTGCGAATTTGAGGCCCGCACTTTTGTACCCTGAGCTCGCGTCTGCCTCGACCCTAAAGGAAGAGGTGGTAAGTGGGCTTGATCTGCTGATCGTTCGTGAATTGATTGGTGGTATTTATTTTGGCGAGCCTCGAGGTATTGAGGGAGAGCCAGGTCAGCGCGTTGGTTACAACACGGATCGTTATTCAGAGCCAGAGATCGAAAGGATCGGTCGAATTGCTTTTGATGCGGCAATGGCGCGTGACAAGAAACTGTGTTCGGTCGATAAAGCAAATGTTCTTGAGGTGACTGTTCTATGGCGCGAAGTTATGGACCGTCTGGGCCAGGAATATCCTGAAGTTGAGTTGTCGCATATGTATGTCGATAACGCGGCTATGCAACTTGTCCGGGCGCCCAAACAATTTGATGTGATGGTGACTGGTAATTTGTTTGGAGACATTTTGTCTGATGCGGCGGCGATGCTTACTGGATCAATCGGGATGCTCCCGTCGGCATCTTTGAACAGCCACAAGCAGGGGCTTTATGAGCCATGTCATGGATCGGCTCCTGACATCGCCGGCCAAGATCTGGCCAACCCGTTAGCGACGATTTTGTCGGTTTCGATGATGTTGTTGCACTCATTGAATGCGCCGAAAGCTGCACAAGCGATCGAAGACGCGGTGAAATCTGTATTGGCCTCTGGACTCAGAACAAAAGACATTGCGACAGGTGCATCGGGCGAGCAAATCGTTGGGTGTCGTGCAATGGGTGAAGCTGTGCTCAAGGCTTTGAATTAAGGAATGATGATGCGTGTTGGATTTGTAGGATGGCGTGGAATGGTTGGTTCGGTTTTGATGGACCGGATGCGCGCTGATAACGACTTTGCTGGTATTGAGTCCGTCTTTTTCTCAACGTCACAGGTAGGTCAGGATGCTCCTTCTGAGGCGACTGAAAAAACGTTGCAAGATGCGATGTCGACGACTGCGCTCGCAAGTTGTGACGCGATCGTCACTTGTCAGGGCGGAGATTACACGAAAGCTGTTTATGGCCCATTACGTGAGTCTGGATGGGAAGGCTATTGGATTGATGCAGCATCCGCGCTTCGCATGGCATCGGATAGCGTAATCGTTTTAGATCCGGTCAATCGGGACGTGATTGATCAAGCACTTACTGATGGCCGAAAAGACTTTATCGGTGGTAACTGCACAGTCAGCTTGATGCTCATGGCGGTTGGAAGCCTGATCCGTCAGGGGTGGGTCGAGTGGATGACCGCAATGACTTATCAAGCGGCCAGTGGAGCAGGCGCAAATAACATGCGCGAGCTGTTGTCTCAGATGGGTTTTCTCGAGTCCCAAGTGGCTTCCGAGCTTGCGACACCATCTTCTGCAATTCTGGACATAGATCGTAAAGTGACCGATGCGCTTCGTGGTGATGGCATCCCTACGCAGTACTTTGGTTACCCACTAGCAGGGAGTCTTCTCCCATGGATCGATACTAAGCTCGAGAATGGCCAGAGTCGTGAAGAGTGGAAAGCGATGGCTGAGTGCAACAAGATCCTTGGACGTGAGTCGAATCCAATGCCGATTGATGGAACCTGTGTTCGTATTGGGGCAATGCGCTGTCACTCGCAGGCATTGACGATTAAGTTAACACGTGATGTTCCAATGGATGAGATCAATGACGTTCTTGCAAACGGGACTGATTGGACTGATCTGATTCCGAATGAGCGTGAGGAGTCGATGGCGATGCTTACACCGGCAGCCGTCACAGGAACTTTGCGAATTCCAGTAGGGCGTGTTCGTAAGATGAATCTTGGACCTGAGTACCTTAATGCCTTCACAGTGGGTGATCAGTTACTTTGGGGTGCTGCTGAGCCATTGAAGCGGATGCTTTCCATTCTTAGGGACAGTCAGTGATCGAACTTGTTATTACGGGCGCCGGGTCTGGCCTTTGTGACTCAATCCTTGAAGTCATCGATGGAGTCGAAGGGGATTACCGTCTTCGCCTGGTGGATTCAATGGAATCCGCTGGTGAGGCGCGCCGGTTTCAGGGTCGAACTATTGTTATCGAGCTTGAGAGTGAAGCGGATTTGTCGACAGCGAATGTCGTTTTTGATCTGAACCAAACCTACAGCGGTGATGCTGTTGTATTCGCGCCCAAGTTGTCTCTTTTCGTGATGTTAAAGCGTTTGTTGAGCGATATTGGTGCCAATTCCATCAGCACCATACATGGCGTGGTCCGAGAGCCCGCAGTAGAGCAGTACCAAGGCGTCGAAGCGCTTGCCGGTCAGGTGACGCAATTATTTAACGGTCGTGATCCGGAGCCCAAACCGTTTGGGGGTACGCTCGCATTTAATGCGCGCACGCTAGATGAAGCGGCTTTGGTCGAAGCGCTTCAGGGTTTAGATGCACTGCATAACGCCAATATTTCACTTGAACGGTTACAATCCGATTCTTTTTATACCGTTCACGCGAGTCTATGGCTAAAGGCGGCTGACTCTAAAGCGATTGATGCAATGATGGCCAAAGCAACTGATACATATGCAGCAGGCATGAGTATTTCACCGAATTCAGGTCGAGTCGATCATGATGCGGCGATGCGGGTATTTGCACGCAAAGTATCGGACGATTGGGTTCATTTGATGGTGACTGCCGATCTTGAGAAAACAATATGGGCGCAGGAAGCGAAAAGTGTCTTGATTAACGAACTAGGGATCGCATCATGAAGCGCCTTATTCTTTTCCCGATCCTTTTTTGGTCGATGTTGGCGTCGGCTTTCGAGTGGAAGGGTCCCACGGTCGTCTCCCATCAGGGGGAACCTCTGGAAGTACGCCTTGAAGTCACTAATCTTGGCCCGGTGACACCAACACAATTATTTCCTCTTCTCGCATCTGAATCTGCATTTACAGCGCGTGGTATTGATCGGCCAGAGTATTTGTCAGGGCTGACATATGCTGTGGATTCGGCTAATGGACGAGTTGAGCTGATTATTAGGACAGCCACGGCTTGGACACAGCCAGAGCTCACAACGCTTGTAGAAGTCTTCACTCCTAACGGGCCTGTACTCATTCCGGTGTCTGTGGGCGTTGGACCAAAGCCTTTGGCAAAGCCTAAGTTGGCGCAGGAATCGCCTAAAAAGATACCTGTCATTAAGCCTAAGCCACCGGAAGTCAAAGTGGCCGTTAAAGCACCCGAGGTAGAGGTTGTTCAACCAGAGATCACGAAGCCAAAAACCCTGACAGTTCGTAACGGTTCAACGTTATGGCGTTTAGCGAAGCGTGTTCAGCCTAAGAATTTGACGATTGAACAAGTCATGATGGCGCTGTATGACGAGAACCCCAGTGCGTTTGAGTACAATAATGTGAATGCGCTCGAAAAAGGAAAAACCTTGAATGTCCCCACTGTGGCAAGGATGGGACAAGAATCCGCTCTGGCTGCGAAACAGCGTTTTGACGCGCATATGAAGGCTCCAAAAAAGGACTTCCCGCGTACCACGAGAGTTGAGCCAGTTGCAGTTGAAGCGGCTCCCGAAAAGCTGAGTACTCAAGCGCAAATAAATGCAATCGAAACAGGACCAAAGGTCATTAATGAGACCGTAGTGAATGCTCCTGAAGCACCAGCACCAGCACCAGCACCAGCACCAGCACCAGCACCAGCACCAGCACCAGCACCTGCTCCTGCTCCTGCTCCTGCTCCTGCTCCTGCTCCTGCTCCTGCTCCTGCTC
>OBAL01000071.1_pt1 | contig 16636 bp, 16 predicted proteins | sample 1516331 | NCBI WGS metagenome assembly OBAL01 (sample SAMEA3275603, study PRJEB22092) | marine metagenome | biome: ENVO:00000038, "LAGOON"; feature: ENVO:00002042, "SURFACE WATER"; material: ENVO:00002019, "BRACKISH WATER" | collected 2014-06-21T13:56:00+00 | depth 0 m
ATTCACCCGCAAGCCGAGACCATGGAGCACGTCATTACTCCAGAAATTGAAGCCTTGCTCATCAAAGAATTGGGCGGCCCCACCACCGACCCGCACCAAAGTCCCATTCCGTATGAACACTAAATCTCTTTGGCTCTGCCTGGCCCTCGTAGCCGCCACTTCTGTGTCCGCTGCAACCACCCATGCCATCGCGCCTCGCGCCAATACCAAGAACGACTCAATCCTCATTGCGGAGACCGCCTACACCATTGCAACCGATCGACCCAGCGTGGGTGCCAGTGCCTACACGGTGCCTTCGGGCTACCTTCAATACGAGGGCGGCTATCAATTTTCACTCCGCCGCGAAAATCAGCCGTTTACCGAAATCTACCAGGCGCACAGTTTGGACGAGTTGCTCCGCTTCGGAGTCTCTGACCGCTTCGAGATTCGCCTCCAGGTGAACGGTGCCGCCCAACGAATCAATCAAACCACAGTAGTGACCCCTCCATACTGGCAAAGTGGCATTTATCCGGTGACTGGTGGCTTTAAATATGCACTGCTTACGGAGAAAGGCCATCGGCCCCAACTCAGTTGGCTCAGCCAGTACTCTATTCCGTGGGTGGCCGCCGGAGATTTCTTAGTACCCTCCGGAAACCTCGTCTTGCACGAGCAGCGACTCCTGCTCGCCAAATCTTTGGGCAGCCGAAACAGCGTGGGTGCCAACGTGGGGTTCACGGGCGGCCTGCAAGGCAGCGCCTCCTTTGTCTCTGATGTGCTCACGACCGTCTCTTACACCTATACATTGGGCACTTTGAGCCTCTACGCAGAATACTTTGCCACTTCGACCTGGGGCGGGAACCGGTGGTACTCAACACAGAACATCGACGGTGGTTTCACAGCACTCGTCGGCGGAGGTCAAACACAAATCGACGTGTACATGGGCTGGGACTTAAGCCCCTATTTCAAGCCTGCCGCCCCAACATCGGGCCTCTTCTTTGGTGCGGGAGTGAGTTACGCCCTGCCCGTGTTGCAAATGAAATGGAGGTAGCATGATCTCTACTTCTATTCTTCTTACGGCCTTATTCACCGCCGTTTCCTGCGCCCTGCTCGGCACCTTTTTAGTCCTGCGTAAAATGACCATGGTCGGCGATGCTATTTCGCACGCCGTTCTCCCAGGCATTGCCATCGCCTATTGGCTCAGCCAAAGCCGCGCCACCTTCGTCATGTTTCTAGGTGCAGCCATCACAGGCATTGCAGCCACGATGTTCATCGAGTTTCTCCACAAAAAATTGCGCGTTCAAAACGACGCGTCCATCGGCATGACCTTCACCTTCCTCTTCGCCATAGGGGTGGTGCTCATCACCTACTTTAGCGACAGCGTGGACCTGGACCAAGAGTGCGTGCTTTACGGTGAAATTGCCTACGTTCCCTTCAACACCTGGTTCCTTAGCGGCATTAACTTAGGACCTGTAGCTCTTTGGACCTCAGGCGGTCTACTCTTCTTGGTAGGGTCTTATTCCCTGCTCGCCTACAAGGGTATCAAACTCACCAGCTTCAATGAAGACTACGCCGCAGTACTCGGCATTTCGGTCGGCGCGTGGAACCTCAGTCTTATGTCCATGACCAGTCTTGCCACCGTTGTGAGCTTCGAAAGTGTCGGCGCCATTTTGGTGGTTGCCCTGCTCGTCGCCCCTGCCGCCACCGCCTACCTGTTGTCCCACCAACTTTCAAAGATGCTTCTGCTCAGCGCCTTGTTCGGCGCTTCAGGTGCCCTCGGCGGCTATTTCTTGAGCACCTTTCTGCAAACAAGCATCGCAGGCACCATCGCCACCTTTTTGGGCGTTCAATTTTTCTTAGTGTACACCGCCCGCCAATTAGTACCTCCAAAACAAGCATCTCATGACTTCGATTCAATGGAAAGAGGCACGCTTTAACGACCTTTCCCTCTCAGAGCTCTACGAGCTACTTCGCCTCCGCTCCCAAGTATTCGTGGTCGAGCAAGACTGCGTCTACCAAGACCTTGACGGATTGGACCAAGAAAGCTGGCATCTGCTCGGTTTTCTTGACGGCACTCTGGTGGCCTATGCCCGTTTGCTGCCCCCGGGCCTGGCCTATCCCACACCGGCGATCGGGCGTATTGTTGTACCCTTCGACCAAAGAAAAATGCACTACGGTCAAGCCGTGGTCCAACGCAGCATCAAGTTTCTCCAATACCACTTTAAAGGACAGGACATAGCAATCATGGCTCAATTGTATCTTGAAGGTTGGTATGAACAATTTGGATTTAAGCGTGTTAGTGATGTGTTCTTAGAAGACGGGATACCGCACATTAAAATGGTATTGCCTACCCTTTAATGCGGTGTAAAGGTGATAATTATCACACCGCAAGCTTGCTATTGGTGTTAATTTGGACGAACTTGAAAACAACACTCGTCTTAACATCATTAGCATTATGTCAAAACACTTTAACGTAGTCGTTATTGGTGCAGGGACTGGCGGAATCATGACCGCAGCCCAGCTCAAAAACAAAAAGAAAGATTTGCGCATCGCCATCATTGACCCGGCGACCGAGCATTACTACCAGCCTGCATGGACTTTGGTCGGAGCGGGAACCTACAATTTTAAGGACACTGCCCGCCCCATGAGCAGCGTCATTCCTGCCGGCTGTGAATGGATTCAAGATGCCGTCACCAATATCAATGCAGATGAAAATTCTGTGGAAACGGCCTCTGGCCAACACGTGTCGTACGACTTCCTCGTTGCCGCTCCCGGTATTCAAATCGACGAAGACGGCATTCCAGGATTGAAAGAAGGCTTGGACAAAGGCATTGTAGTGTCCAACTACACCGACCCTGAGACCGTTTGGGAAAAAGTACAAGCATTCAAAGGCGGAAATGCCATTTTTACCCAGCCCACTACACCGATCAAGTGTGGAGGTGCTCCTCAAAAAATTATGTACTTGGCAGACGACTACTGGGCCAAGAAAGGCGTGAAGAATGACACCAAGGTGGTCTTCGCAACCCCCGGTTCTGTCATCTTCGGCGTCCCCGAATTTGCCAAGACTTTGGACAAGGTGATCTACCGCAAGCAAATTCACTTCAAGCCCTTCTACGCGATCAAGAAGATCGACGTCGAGCGCAAGGAGGTCTACTTTGGCAACGCGAAGCCCGGAGAAAACGATTGTACCATCGTGGAAGGCGAAGGCCTCGGCGAACGCTTGGAAGGCAACTCTGCATTCGTCCTTCCCTTCGATTTCTTGCACTTGGCTCCGCCTCAAAGCGCGCCAGACTTCATCAAGAAGAGCCCCCTCTCCAATGGAACTCCGGGCGGCTGGATCGATGTCAACATCAACACATTGCAGCACACCAAATACGCGAATGTCTTCGCGTTGGGTGATGTAGCCGCACTTCCAACCGCGAAAACGGGTGCTGCAATTCGCAAACAAGCTCCCGTAGTGGTCGCCAACTTGCTTTCCCTCATGGAAAAAAGCGCGCTCTCTACTGGCAAGCAATACGAAGGCTATTCTTCTTGTCCGTTGGTAACGGGTTACGGCAAAATGGTTTTGGCAGAATTCAAGTACAACAATGTGCGCGATTCTGACCCATTCTTGAGCAAGTTCGTCGATACCACACAGGAGAACTATAGCATGTGGATCCTCAAGAAATACGGCTTGCCGTACTTGTATTGGAACCGCATGATGAAAGGTAAAATGTGATGATGTTCATATTTTGATGTGTTAGTTGGAATGCCCCGAGTTGAAAAGCTCGGGGTTTTTTTATGCTTAAATTTGGCTCATGCAGAAATCCCACAACGAAGGCGTGCTAAGCCTCAAAGAAGGCATTCTTGAAATAGAGAAGTGGACGCCGCAATTCATCAACGACCAACTCACGGACTTGCTAGACAGCCAGCCCTACCTCATGGGCACCTTGATGGAGGCTGACGAAGGCATCGACGAGCAAGCACACCAATGGATGCTCAAAGCCGCCTTGGTCCTTCGCTGGTCTTTTCAAAAAATGGGATGGCGTCTCACCCTGCTTCCACAAGAAAAATGGCACAATCTGCTCGAAGAGAAAGTCGCGCTGTACGAGGAACACCAAGAAGAAAATGGGCTTGACATGCCGGCGCTCATCAAGTTGAGCAGCAGCCCAAACACGTTGAGCGAGCTCTTTTTGTATGTGGTCGAGAACAACCCGGTCGATCAGGAGGCTGCGGGCAATTTATTGTTTCTCATGGACTGCATGGTGGAAGGCCTCGAGCAGGCGGTGCTCCAAGACAAGAACGCAGAGAATTAGACCCAATGAAGGGAGCAGAAGATATAGTGCGTCACATGTTGGACCACGACGCGTTTAGCCAATGGCTAGGCATCGAGGTGCTGCATGTGGAGGACGGAGCGTGCACGTTGCAAATGCAGGTTCGCGACGAGATGACCAACGGTTTTGGCATTGCACACGGCGGCATTTCTTACAGTCTGGCCGACAGCGCACTGGCCTTTGCTTCCAATGGAGGCGGAATACAGAGTGTGAGCCTGGAAACGGCCATCCACCATTTAAAGCCGGTAAAATCTGGCGACATTGTGGTGGCAAAGGCGAGCAGACTGAGCCAAACCAGAAAAACAGGACTCTATCAAATTGACATTTTAAACCATGAACAGGAGCGCGTGGCGTGGTTTAAAGGCACCGTTTACAGAACAGGAAAAGAATGGAACCTATGAGAGAAACCTTCATCATTGACGGCCAGCGAACCGCTATTGGCAAGTTCAAGGGCACCTTGGCCCAAGTGAGAACAGACGATTTGGCTGCGATGGCCATTTCCGCCTTGGTGGCGCGTCACCCCAACATGGACCCCGCCGCTGTCGACGATGTCATTCTGGGTTGTGCGAATCAGGCAGGGGAGGACAACAGAAACGTTGCGCGCATGGCGCTGCTTTTGGCCGGGCTTCCCTATACCGTTCCCGGCGAGACGGTCAACCGGCTTTGTGCCTCTGGAATGTCTGCCGCGGTTCACGCGCACCGCGCGGTGATGGCTGGAGACGGCGATGTTTTTATAGCCGGGGGCGTTGAAAATATGAGCCGCGGACCGTACATCATGTCCAAGCCGGAGACGGCGTACGGCACCGATTCCAAATTGTACGACAGCTCTTTCGGATGGCGCTTTGTCAATCCTAAAATGCACGAGCGCTACGGCACAGATGCCATGGGCGGCACGGCCGAGAACTTGGTGGAAAAATTCGGCATTAGTCGTGAAGACCAAGATGCGTTTGCGCTGTGGTCGCAACAAAAGGCGGCAGCAGCTCAGGCACGCGGTCGATTCGAACAAGAGATTTTCACCGTGGAAATTCCGCGAAGAAAGCAATCGCCGCTCCTCTTTAAGACCGACGAGTTTATCAAGCCAAACACTACCATGGAAGGATTGGCCGGCCTTCGTCCAGCCTTTAAGAAAGAAGGGGGCAGTGTGACTGCCGGCAACAGTTCCGGTCTCAACGACGGTGCGGTGGCGCTGCTCATGGCCAGCGCCGAGGGTGTTCGCCAACACGGCTTCACGCCGCTCGCCCGTGTGGTGGCCAGCGCCGTATCAGGAGTCGAGCCTCGCATCATGGGCATTGGACCTGTGGACGCCTCCAAAAAGGCGCTCCAAAAGGCCGGGTTGACCTTAGCCGATATGGATATCATTGAAATGAACGAAGCCTTTGCCGCGCAGGTATTGGCCTGCACCCGCTCGCTCGGCCTTGACGACAAAGACGAGCGCATCAATCCGAACGGCGGCGCCATCGCCCTTGGACACCCCCTTGGTGTGACGGGCGGTCGAATCTTGCACAGTGCCGCATTGGAATTGCACGCGCAAAACAAGCGCTACGCCTTGGTTGCTATGTGCATTGGCGTGGGTCAAGGCTATGCAACCATCCTAGAACGCGCCTAGCATATGGCTATCTATCGGTTTTTAGATTTTATTCCTGTGGTGGATGAGACCGCATTCGTGCACCCTCAAGCCAACGTCACAGGCGATGTCATTATTGGACCCCATTGCTACATAGGCCCGGGAGCGGTCTTGCGGGGCGATTGGGGCCGCATTGTGCTCGAGGAGGGCGTGAACGTGCAAGAGAATTGCGTGGTTCACATGTTTCCAAAGACGGAAACGCGCTTGAAGAAAATGGCCCATGTGGGGCACGGTGCAATCATACACGGCGGGACCCTCGGCGAGAATGTACTCATTGGTATGAACGCCGTAGTCATGGACCACTGCGTGGTAGGTGCCGGTTCCATTGTCGGCGCCTTGACCTTTGTCCCACAGAACACGGTGATTGCAGAGCGAAGCATTTTCGTGGGGAACCCAGGCAAGGTGGTCAAGCAAGTGAGCGATCAAATGCTGGAGTGGAAAACGCAGGGCACCGCACTCTACATGGAATTGGCTGGCCAGTGCCACCAAACGCTTCAAGAAGTGGCTCCGCTCAGAGCGATGGAGGCCAACCGTCCGCAACACGAAGGAACCTACACAACACACAAATAGCATGAAAACAGTAAAGAACTACATCTTAGGCCAGTGGCAAGCGGGAGAGGGCGTAGAATACACCGCCCGTCACGCCATCACCGGGGAGCCCTTGTACGAGGTGAGCTCACAGGGCATTGACTTCGCCTCAGTGCTCGACTATGGCCGCGCTGTCGGCGGGGCCGCCCTGCGCAAAATGACCTTCCAAGAGCGCGGCCGCATGCTCAAGGCCTTGGCGCTTCATTTAATGTCGATCAAGAAGACTTTTTACGAGGTGAGTTGGGCCACAGGAGCCACCAAAATGGACAGCTGGATTGACATTGAAGGCGGTATAGGCAACCTCTTTGCAAACGCCTCCTTGCGCCGTCAATTTCCCGACCTTCCCTACCATGTGGAAGGAGATTTGGCCCGATTGAGCCGTGAGGGCTCCTTCATAGGCCACCACATTCTTGTTCCAAAGCGCGGCGTGGCTGTGCACATCAATGCATTTAACTTCCCCATCTGGGGAATGCTGGAAAAAATCGCCGTGAACCTCATGGCGGGTGTTCCGGCAGTTGTTAAACCTTCGGAGTACACCTCCTACTTGACTGAAGTCATGGTCAAGGCCATTGTGGACAGCGGTATCGTGCCAGAGGGCTCAGTCCAACTCATCGCAGGCAAGGGCCACGGCATATTGGACAGCGTAGACTTCCAAGACACCGTCACATTTACCGGGTCGGCAGCCACGGGGCAGCGCCTTCGCGGCCTTCCCCAGATCAACGAGCGCAGTGTTCCGTTCAATTTGGAAGCGGACTCATTAAACGCCTCCGTTTTGGGACCCGACGTGCAGGTCGACGATGCAGAATTTTACTTGTATGTGCGTGAATTGGCCAATGAGATGGTAGTAAAATCGGGTCAAAAGTGTACCGCCATTCGTCGAGCAATGGTGCCCGAGCACCTGCTTGAGCCGGTGCAACAAGCGCTCATCGCACGCTTGCAAAAGACTACAATGGGCGATCCCCAGCAGGAAGGCATCCGCATGGGCGCCTTGGCGACGCACGACCAAATTGGCCGCGTCGAGGCAGAGATGGAAAAGCTTTTGCGCGAGCAGGACTTGGTATACAACCCCGAGCTCGATCCCGCGTTGGCAAAAGGTGCCTTCTACACGCCCAAGCTCTTTGTCAATACGGACCCATTCGCCCATACCGCAGTGCACAACGTAGAGCCGTTTGGCCCGGTGAGCACGCTCATGCCGTACAAGACCTTGGACGAAGCGGTGGCGCTTACCGCGATGGGACGGGGCTCGCTCGTCACCTCGTTCACCAGTAAGAATACCGCCGACATCGTGGCCTTCACCACCGAGGCGGCGGCCTACAACGGACGCATCCACATCATCAACGAGAAGATGGCCAAGGAGAGCACGGGCCACGGTTCCCCCATGCCGCTCATGAAACACGGCGGCCCTGGCCGCGCAGGCGGCGGCGAAGAGATGGGCGGTATGCGCGGCGTTTTGCACTACATGCAACGCACTGCCATCCAAGGACACCCGGATGAAATCACGGCCATCACCCAGCAATACCAACCCGGCGCTGCCCGTCCCGAAGCGGTACCCCACCTCTTTAGACAGCATTTTGAAGAGCTCGAGATTGGACAAACCGTGTACACGGCGAAGCACACCGTGACGGAGGCAGACATCACCAACTTTGCCAATGTCAGCGGCGACAATTTCTATGCGCACATGGACGCGACTTCTTTGGAAGGCACCATCTTCGAAGGCCGCGTCGCCCATGGTTACTTCATTCTGAGCAAAGCGGCGGGTCTGTTCGTGGAGGCTAAAAAAGGTCCGGTGTTGCTCAACTACGGCATCGACGAGGCACGCTTCACGAAGCCTGTCTATCCCGGCGCGACCATTGGGGTGAAGCTCACCGTCAAAGAGAAAATTGACCAAGAAAAGCGCAGCGAGGACGATGTCGCGAAGGGAATCGTCAAGTACTATGTGGAGGTCTACGACCAAGAGGATGACATCGTAGCAGTGGCCACCATTCTAACGATGGTCAAAAAAATGGACCAAAGCAAGTAGATGACCCATTCCCCCAGATTCCCTGGTGCCCAGTACGCGGTTATTTTTTCATCCCAAGCCGGCCCAGACCGAACGGGCTATGATCGGGCTGATCAAATCACATTGGAGCGCGCACTGCAGTGGCCGGGAATGGTCGGCTACGAAAGTGTGAAGGACGGCCAGGGGCGCAGCATCTTTATTAGCTACTGGGACTCGATGGAGAGCATTCGGGCTTGGCGAGAGGACGTTGTTCACCGCGAAGCCAAATCGAATGCGGGAACCTGGTACAGCGCCTACCACAGTATCATTGCAAAGATTGAACACCAAAGCGAATACAACACAGAGCAGTTATGAAAAATGAAGCCATCGACCAAGGCGGGGTCCGTTATCATGTAGACGAGCGCGGACTTGCTACGGTCTCATTCTACCACCCCTTGAGCAACAGTTTACCGAGTAAAGTGCTCGCCAAGCTCGCGCAGACCATCACAGTGGCAGGCGAAGACCCGCGCGTTCGTCTCGTGCTGCTCAAGAGCGAGGGCGACCGCGTGTTTTGTGGCGGAGCGAGTTTTGACGAGCTCATGTCCATCGAAGACCTCGAAGCGGGTAAATTGTTTTTTAGCGGGTTTGCCAACGTAATAAACGCCATGAGAACCTGTCCCAAGCTCATCTTGGGGCGCGTTCAAGGCAAGGCTGTTGGTGGCGGTGTGGGCTTGGCCTCTGCCGTCGATTATTGCTACGCCACCCAGTTCGCAGCGGTCAAGCTCAGTGAACTCGCCGTTGGCATCGGTCCATTTGTTGTGGGGCCAGCAGTCGAGCGCAAGATGGGGCTTGCTGCCATGTCCGATTTGGCCATCAACGCCACCGAATGGCGAAGTGCCCGCTGGGCCGAGCAGCGTGGGTTGTTCAACGACGTTTTCGACTCTGCCGAAGAGATGGACACGGCCTTGAGCGCCTTGATCGACCGATTGTTGTCAAAAAGCCAGCGCGCGATGACGGAGTTGAAGAAGGTGTTTTGGGTGGGCACGGAGCATTGGTCAGCGTTGTTGGCGGAGCGAGCGGCTATTTCCGGAGCGCTGGTGCTCACCGAAGAGAGCAAGTCGGCTATAGAGGCATTTAAAAAGAAATAAGACCGTAAACCGCTCCAAAATGCGCAATTGGATTCTTCCGATCGGTCTCATCCTCTTTGTCCCCGCCTTGAAGGCGCAAACGCCGCCCGAAGATGGCACGCCATTGGACACCGCCGCAGCACAGGAGGACAGTGTTGTCGTGGAGGAGGTGGTTCGGAATCACGTGGGACTTTTCAGCATAAGCGGGTCCGTGACAAATCTGGCGAATTGGAACCCGGGAGGGGAGAACAGCGCAAATTTGTCGTTTCTGGCACGTCAGAATTGGCGACGGGAATCGGAACATTGGGCAACCAACCACCTTTTGGAACTCAACTACGGCTTGAGTCGTCAGGCGGGCTTGTTGACCAAGAACGCAGATAAGTTGGAATGGACGAGCAGTTTGCAAGGTTCCTTTGATTCGTACGAATGGACGATGAGTGGCCAGTTCAACGCACGCACGCAGATTGCCCCGGGGTATGCTGCGGGAGACACGCTTCTAATTCCGCTGTCTACGATTGGCGCACCGCTCTATTTCCAGTTTTCATTGGGAGCAGCTCACAAAGAGTGGGAAGGTTGGGACTTGTTTTTCTCACCCATTTCTTCAAAATCGACCGCTGTGCTGGACTCTGCGCTCAGCGCGAAGGGCAGTTTTGGGGTGGAGGCGGGCTCCAGTTGGCGTTGGGAGGGCGGCGGCAAGGCCACAGTCAATTTCTCGGACGCACTATCGGACCATTGGACCTTGACCGCCAAGTTGGATTTGTTCTACAATTATGAGCAGCCACTGAAAGACATCGATGTGCAAAGCGAGGCCATCTTGCTTTATTCCTTGGAAAAATTCCTCACCATCAACGTCCATGTGCAGCTGGTTCGTGATACGGATATAGTGGAGGCCTGGCAGCGAAGAAGTGTGGTGGGCGTGGGCCTTACCTTTTCTCAAAAATAATTGGACACACTAAGTCACTTTTTCGAAATAAGTCGCAGGTATCAAATGAAAAAGGCCGCCCTTTTGGGGCGGCCTTTTATGTAGGCAATCTAAAGACGATGCTTAAAAATTGAACAGCGCTAGATCCATAGCAAAACCAACATAGAATTGATTCATGGAAAGGATGTCTTTGCTGCCGGTAAGCGTGTTGGTTAGTAGGCGGTGTTCAGGTGCGTATCGGTAACCTACAAGGGCCGTGATGGGCTTGTCCTTGGTCACACCAACAGTCAAGGTTACAGAAGGAGAGAAGATGCGGCCGTAACCAATGGTTTCCGTGTTGCTCAAGATGTATTTGTTTTGAAGCAAACCGTCTTTTGAGCGGTAGCTACCAAGTGCACCTAGGTCAAGTGGCGCGAGCAACACACCCAATGAGGAAACATATTTGTTACCAGTAGCCATGCTAAATTCTGCTCCTACAGGAAGGAAGAGGGAGTGCATGATGGAGTAAGGGTCGTGTACGCGAAGTGGGTGGCCACTTATGCGCTCAAGACCGACGATGTATCCTGCGTATCCATTGATGGTGGTGTTGAAACGACCGCCTTCTGGGTTGCGTTTCACTTCGAACGGCTCAACATCATCGGAGAAGGCTTCAAATGCAGCCAAAGCATCGCGTGCGCTCTCTACCTCGGCAAGGTTGGCTGCGAGGATGAGGATGTCATAAAAGTCTTGGTTGAGGTCGTTATTCTGACCAATGATGCCAGTGAGTAGTGGAATGAGCTTTACAACGGCAAGGTTGTATTTTCCAAACTCGCAAGATTCGTGAAGGTCAATGAGTGTGTTGAAGTGGTTGTAGACTTCTTCGCCGTAGTATTCATCGCCGCTAACGAAGCTAGAGGAAGCTAGGATCACCTCGGAAAAAGCTCTTTTTTGCTCGTAGTAATCGGCGGGATCAATCATGACCTTGTTGCGCTTCTCAAATTTCTTTTTGTTGGCAGCGTAACGGTCAATAGTGGTTAGGAAGTCACCGAACTCCTTGATGGTAGCGCCAGCAAAGTCTGTTCTGCCGTCGTTCTTTTGGTCCATGAAGACCAGTACATCGGGGCCGAAGGTTTCGTTACCGACTGCAAATCGAAGGTCAGAAGAGTTGGTAGCGTCCAACAATTCATTCTCGTAGGTTACCGCCAAGTAAGGTAGGAGCGCGTCTGGAACTTCCACATCGACGTCCGAATTGAGGATGTCAGTGTTCAGCAGTTTGTAGCTGTGTACCGCTTGCATCAACGCTGGTTCTACTTCAAGGCCCACAGTTTCAAGAACCGGCAACTCAAAAGGCAAAGAAGCAAAGTCTTCGATGATCGAAGCTCTTAGCGTGGGCAGGTAGGCCTTGTAAGTAAGTGGATCCATTTCTTGGATCGCTGAATAGAAATTCGGGAACAACCCTCTTAAGATAGTCGCTCTTTGTTTGCAGCTTTTCTCGTAGTCGCAATCAAAAGTTTCTTGAATTTCTACGATGAAAGAAGAAATGAATTGGTCTTGAGATTTTTTGGCAATAATGTACGACAGACCTTCAATTACTTGCTGTTGGACGGTTTGTGTGTTGAGTACAATGCTTCCTGCAAGTACACCCTTGTTGAAGCTTACTGCATTCAATTGATCTCTGTCGAGAAGGGCTTTTAATTCCTCGGCTTCATCAAGGGTTTTTTCTTGTGAAGGCGGATAAGATTTAGCTAGGTCAATAGCGGACACTTGGGCAGTCGTTTTCGCTGAAAAAGCGAATGCCGTCGCTAAAAGAAATAGACTTGTGGTTTTGGTAGTGGTTCGAGTCATTGAAAATCAGGTTATTTGGCTTGAGCTTGGGATGATTTAATTGGGCTATGAAAATACCGAGATATGGGTAATTGATTTAGGACTATTTTGCTTATTACCGATGAATTATTAAAATGAGTTTTAAGTCTCAATCAACGCATTGTTAAAATACTAGAAAGGTGAAGAATGTAGGAGAAAATATGAGGAAATGAAAACGACCGCACTAGGGCGGCCGTTTTTTCTTTAGGTGATTAGTAGTGTTATTTTACGTGCACCATAATCGCTGTACTCATCTTTTCACCGTAAGACGCGTGCACGCCATTGGCAAATTGCAACGCGAGAACAACATCTCCTTGGGGAAGCACAAGAGTATCAGAGGTTTGTCCACCGCCGTAGTGAATGTTTTCATTGTCCGCGGGAACGGTTTCTCCAGTTGGAATGTGTTTTCTTCCAATGAGGATGTGGTGGTGGCCTGTGCCTTCTACAATTTCACCTGCTGGTCGAACTTCCATGCCTTCTACGCCAAATTCGATGTATACGGGATTCTCAAGCGTGTCTTGGTCGGCGATGTTCACGAAGTACACGCGGCCGTTGGCGGGATCCATGTCAGCGGCATCCATGCTTTGGTGGTTGTGCTCGTCGTGCGCGCTCGATGCCTCCTCTGGGTTCGATTGACAAGAGAACAACAAGGTTGTAGCTGCTAATGCAGCGATAATGGAGATTTTCATATTATTCAAATTCTATTAAGATACTTTTCTTTTCAACAGCATCACCCACCGAAATGTTGACGGTCTTTACAATTCCGTCCGCCTCGGCCTTCAAAACGTTTTCCATTTTCATGGCTTCGAGAATGAGCAAAGCATCCCCTTTGGCTACGGCAGCGCCAGGTTCAACCATGACTTGCAACACTTTGCCCGGCATTGGAGCTTTGAGTTGGTTGTGCTTTTTAGCCGCCATACTCGACAATCCCATCTTGTCTAATAGGAGATCGAAGTCGTTTTTGGCTTGAAGCTCAATTTCAAAACCGTTAATTTTTAAGGTATAGGTTTTATCCTCGTCGCTCATAGCTACCCACTGAATGTAAAAACTGTTGTGGTCTTTGAGAACATGCCAAGTTTGAGCGTCAATTTTCTCGATATCCAAAGAGTAGTAATTGCCATTGAGCAAGCCCTCTACCTCGGTAAGGCCGGGTGTAACAACATGCTCTGAGCTGCCTTTGATTGTGTACATAGCGGTGTGGTTCTTTAGTGCTTTCTGAAAGGGAAAGTTACGAACCAGAGCCAGAGTTAGTGGCCCTCGGACGTGAATATTTGAAAGTAAGGCCCACGAAGAACAGGTTTCAGTCCGGGCAGCTGAACGGCAAACTTTTCTTGTGAGAGGTCGATGACGGCAGCCACTTTTTCTCCGTCCAACTCTCGAAGGATGGTCAATTTGTTAAGTGAGCTATCTACCTCCAAGGTCATCTCACCGCCGTATTGCGCGTTCCACAACGGGGCATGGTTCTCCTTAAGTTCAAATAGTTTTCTGTAGAATTGACCCGATTGATGTGTCTCCGACCATTGTACACCAATGGTATCCTTGCTAAAGAAAGGATAGCGGTGGTTGAGACCACTCTCTACCCCGGAGTAGATCAGCGGGAAACTGCGGTCCATCATGAGCCCGATCACAAACATGGCATCGCCTTTATCCGTCATGCGCTCTTCAATAGTGCCATTCCAAGAGTTCTCGTCGTGGTTGGTGGTGAAGTACATCTTCATCGTGCGCTCGGGCCAGACAGTATCGCATTTCGCAGCATAGTCAGCGATGGCTTGCATGGTTTTGGAGCCTTGCGCCACCTCGTTCATGATGTGGTGAAATTCCCAACCATACACAGCGTTGAAACCGGCCTCAATCAAAGCGGGGTCTTCCCACTCGGCAAGCATAAATACGTCGTTGTATTCTTCGCGAAGTGAGGTGATGGTCTTATTCCAAAAGTCGTTAGGAACGAACCCGGCGACATCGCAACGGAATCCGTCGATACCGGCGTTTTTCATCCACCAGTGCATTTCAGCACGCATGGAGTCGCGCATTTCGGCGTTGTCATAATTCAAATCGGCCACATCGGTCCAATCGGTTAGGTTGCCGTCGTTGTCCACAGCCACAATGGGGTAGTTCCCCAAACTGTCGTGGGTGTAAAAATCGGGGTGCGAGTTCACCCAAACGTGGTCAAAGGAGGTGTGGTTGGCAACCCAGTCCAAGATGACATGCATTCCCAGCTCGTGCGCCTTGTCGACAATAGCTTTGAAATCTTCCAATGTTCCGAAGTCGGGGTTGACCGCCGTGTAGTCCGAGATGCTGTAGTAGCTCCCCAAGTCTCCCTTGCGGTTTTCTTCGCCAATGGGCTGTATGGGCATAAACCAGAGGATGTCGACACCCAACTCAGCCAATCGAGGCAGGTGAGTCTCAAACGCCTTCAAAGTTCCTTCAGGGGTGTATTGACGTATGTTGACTTCGTAAATGGAGGCAGAAGTCGCCCATGTGGGCAAAATTCCGTCGCCCACTGGCGTGGTGACTTCAGGCTCGACAGGTTGGCAGGCCACAAATGCGGTTGCAGCGGCCAAGGCAAAGGCTAGAGTTTTTTTCATGAATATGATGGGTTAAAGTGATTTTCTATCGAATGAATTGACCGCAGTTGCGTGTCTGGTAGATTTCTCCGTCCGCCGGCACGGTAATGTCCCAATCTTCGAGGTAGCGGTCCTCGCTGCTGTTGTTGAAGAAGAAGCGAACCTCTTGTTCCATGTATTTTCTCACGATGACCAGCAAGTGGGGTTCCGGTTGGAGGACAGTGGTGGAACCGTAGTTCAAGGCCATAATGTTTGCCCGGTTTTCGTTGAGACGCGCAATGCGGTCAAAGAGCTGTTGCTGACGCTCAGAGAATTCGAACGGCATCATCTTGCGGTTGTCAGGGTCATTGCCGCCGTGCAGCGCAATTTCATCGCCGTAGTAGAGAATGGGAATCCCTGGCACCGCACTATTGAAAGCGTGCATGGCCGCCATTTTTCGGTAGCCGCGCTCGGTGGGTTCGGAGATGTCTCGTGTCCAACCCGCAAGCTTGCTGTCTTCTTCCATGCTCAGGTGGCCCGAGGCCATAGACGCGAATCGCGGCTTGTCTTGGTTGCCCGAAATATTTCCCATCAAGTGGTGGTGGCCGTAGTAAGCCAAGCTGCTCTCGAGTGCCTTGCGCAATCGGTCAAAAGTGGCGCCCTCTTGAGTAAAGGCTTCAAAGGCGGCATCGTAGAGGTTGAAGTTGAACTGGGCGTCTACCTTGCCGCTGCCCACATAGCTCGCGATGAGTTCGTCCGAGCCGTAGGTCTCGCCAATTTGATACACATGCTGCTTGCTCACAGACCGAATCTTTTCGGTCAGCAAGCGCGTGAAATTCATGGGGATGTGCTTGGTGGCATCGTGGCGGAAACCGTCAAAGTCGTACTCGGTAATCCACACAAGAGCGCTGTCGCTCATCAAGTCGGCCACGGTGTCGTTGCGCAATTCTAAGGTCGGCATGAAGGTGTCGAACCAAGTAGTTAGACGCTCCTCGTCCCAAAGCTGGGTGTTGAGGCGCCCGTCTTTTGTGTATTTATTGGTGGCCCATTCCGGGTGTTTTTGGTACACCGGGTGCAGTTCGTGGACATGGTTAGCCACGTAGTCGAGCAGCACATTTTGCTCCTTTCCGTGAGCGTCGTCCAAAAATTGGTGCAGTTCGTCGGGAGTGGCAAATCGGTGGTCGGGCTTGATGTTGCTCACAGGCCAATAGCCGTGGTAGCCAGAAAACGTGCTCACAGGGCCGCCCTGGTTCCAAAGCCCCCACGCATCCTGCGGATTTTGAGTGATGGGACTGATCCAAAGTGTGTTGGTGTGCAGTCGGTCAAAGTAGCCCTCGGCGAGCTTTTGGCGCATCCCCTCAATGTCGCCGCCTTGGTAGTTGGCCCGTGGGTGCACCGTGGAATCGGGCACTGGTTGGTCGTTCGCGGTGTTGCCGTTGTAAAAGCGGTCCACCATGGCAAAGTACATGATGGAGGTATGCCAGTCTTTGCGGTCCAGTTCTTTGGTGTCGATAACGACATTGCCGCGTTTGACTGGAATCAACCAATCCCCGCCTTGCCGACCGTTGCGCGCGGTGTAAAGCCGCACCCAAGCGCGTTCCCAGTCTTTCGCCTCCGCGGGCACCTCAATAGTGAGTGCGTCTTCGAAGCGGTTGACGGGAATTTGTCGGTTGTTGAATAGAGCCAGAACCTCTTGGTCTTCTGGTACGGGGGAAAAGTAAAG
>OBAL01000074.1_pt1 | contig 16358 bp, 17 predicted proteins | sample 1516331 | NCBI WGS metagenome assembly OBAL01 (sample SAMEA3275603, study PRJEB22092) | marine metagenome | biome: ENVO:00000038, "LAGOON"; feature: ENVO:00002042, "SURFACE WATER"; material: ENVO:00002019, "BRACKISH WATER" | collected 2014-06-21T13:56:00+00 | depth 0 m
AAGCGGTTTGTTTTAATCTTCATACGGGCCTTATCAAATTTTTGTAGGCACCTTCATCAATCACAGCAACTGTTGTGCCATGACGAAAATCCGGTGTGCCCGCCGCCATGCATAGAAAAACTAGCACTAGGCTATTGCATTAACAAGCGCAAATGCGCCAGTTTTGTGCATAATTTGCACAAATGTAGTGCATTAGCCTCTGATTAATATGAGCGCTGTTCCAAAAAATACAATACTGGCGCCGACCCATGCTCCCAGAGCTGGCCGATGACGCGAGGTGACCCAAAGGATTGGCAATATGAGCACAGGTGCCGCTGAACTGAGCGTAGATACAATTCCCGCTTCGCCACCTTTTAAAGCAAACATCACAAGCGTCATTCCAACACCCATCCCGATCACGCCGCTACCTAAAGTCTGCGCGATTACCTTAGATGTCCATGCCGAATGATCTCTCGTCATTTGTCTATTGGATACTTCATACACAACAACCAAGGCGATAGCCGCAATTGCGACACGAACAGCCGAACCCGCAATTGGATCGACACCCTGCTCCATGAGAGGTCGAGACAATAAAATGCCTCCAGCCTGACCAGCTGCGGCCAAAAAGCCAAAAAAGAGACCAAGCGGCAACGATCCCTGCACCTCATCCCAGTGATTTGAAGACGAGTGTGTTTTTCCATAAACAATCGCTACAACAACGCCTGTTGTCACAAGTACGCATCCAAAAAACACCGGCAGAGAGAGAACTTCATCAAGATAAAAAATGCCTGCAATTGCTGTCAGCGGTGCATTAAACGCAAACATCACTGCATTGCGACGCGGACCCACTCGGCGGAGCCCGGCAAATAAAAAAGTATCACCCAAGAAAATGCCAACAATTCCTGAAACGAGCAAAATTGGCAAAGCCTCAATCGAGAGACTATTAATGCCGCCAGTGACTAAAGAGACCGCAAACAGAATGGCGGCCATGATCAACATACGGATTCGATTAAAGCGGATCGCGCCAAGTGCTCGAGAGGGTTCGACAGCAAGCATGCCGCCGATGGCAAAACATAGCGACGCGCCAAGCGCCGCTAGCTCATAAATTGGCATTTACCAATCGAGGTCGTCGGGGATCGGTGGATAGTCGTCATCTTGCTCCTCAAGCTTGGCAAGATGAGAAAAAATTTCTTGGCCTTCGAGCCGCTCAATACATTTCTCCAAGATATCTCTCGGGACAATGCAAATTGCGCCATCCAATTCAATCAGACCAATCATTCCGCGCGCCAATCGATCTCTCACATCCGTGCTGACCGGAAACGGTCTAATCTTTTTCCCGTAAGGAAAGCGAAAATCAACGCGCTCTGCCTCAGCACCACGATCAATGACATTCGATTTCACCATGTCACGCACTTGAGCAAGCTTTTCAGCCTTTAAACGCTTCGCTTCACGATCAACAGCTAACGCCTGATCACGCGCTTTTTTCTCGTCTCGTGCTTTTTGTTGAGCTTCCTGGAGACTTTCCTGAATTCCCGGTCCTTTAGGCTCTTTTGACTCCACGCGCTGCTGATGCTTGGCTTGCTTTGCCTTCTTTTTATTAGCGACGCCAAGAGCAAGTAACTGATCTTGTAATGACTTACTCATGCGGATAATCCTCGTAATAGGATTCAGCTAAATCCTCAAACCGAGTGTACTGACCCAAGAACGCAAGGCGTGCTGTGCCGATAGGACCATTACGCTGCTTACCGATAATGATCTCAGCAATACCTTTTTCTTCGGTATTTTCGTTATACACCTCGTCTCGGTAAATAAAGCAGATCACGTCTGCATCCTGTTCGATCGCGCCTGATTCACGAAGATCAGACATCACCGGACGCTTATTTGGCCGTTGTTCTAATGAGCGGTTCAACTGAGACAGTGCGACCACCGGACAGTTCAATTCTTTCGCAAGCGCTTTCAAGGAACGTGAGATTTCAGAAATTTCACCCGCTCGGTTTTCACCGCTGCCTGCAACCTGCATCAACTGAAGATAATCGATCATGATCATGCCAAGACCTTCAGGGTGCTGTCGTGCGATACGCCGAGCCCGAGATCTCAGCTCCGTTGGCGTAAGTGCAGGCGTGTCATCGATATACAATGGCTTCTCGTTAAGCAGACTAAACGCTGAAGTCAGACGCGGCCAATCTTCATCACTTAACTTACCGGTACGAACCTTTGTCTGATCAATCCGACCGAGTGATGAAAGCATTCGCATGACGATCGACTCGCCTGGCATTTCCATCGAAAACACCAATGTTGGTTTTTCTGACTTAATTACACAGGCTTCAACCAAGCACATTGCAAAAGTGGTTTTACCCATCGAAGGACGGCCAGCGATGATGACCAGGTCAGACTGTTGCAAGCCTGCTGTCATTTGATCAAGTTTTTTGAATCCTGTTGAAACACCTGTAATCTCAGAGTCTGACGCATAGAGCTCATCTATCTTCTTCAGCGCAACTTTCAAATAGTGATTGACCGCCTCAGGACCGCCTCGAGACGGGCGCTCTTCGCTGATTTTGAAAACTTTCGATTCTGCTTCATCGAGAATTTCGCTAACACTCCGGCCCGCCGGCTTTCTTGCGTTCTCAGACATCTCACCAGCGACACGGATCAACTGCCGAAGGACTGCGCGATCACGAATAATTTCCGCGTAGGCGGTGACATTACTTGCGCTTGAAGCGCTTGCTGCTAATTCTGATATATAGGCAATGCCTCCGGCATTGTCCGCTTCATCCATCACATCAAGTTGTTCTGAAATCGTGAGAACATCCAATGGACGATTTCGCTCGGCAACTTTAAACATTGCCTCAAAAATGAGCCGATGTTCTGGGAGATAGAAATCTTCTTTGGTTACCATTCCAGCAACTTGATCCCATGTCTGCGCATCAAGCAACAAACCACCAAGCAGAGACTGCTCAGCCTCTCTCGAATGCGGCGGGGTTTTTAACTGTTCTAGTGCTGTATCGTCGGCTGCCATACTTTCTCCATGAAGGCCCTGCATCATACTCAGTGAAGAGGGCTTCGACCAACCTCTCTCATCAAAGTTGTGAGTCGATCCTCAGAGATTCTGACTTTGAGTTGAGTTTCACCGAGTTCAGTTGTTGATTCCGATAGTACATCGGCCTCTTGATACAACTTCGCGCGAAGCCTCCCTTCAGAGGGGTGCAGAATTAAGTCGTGCTCTTCCGGTGTTTGACCGATTGCCTCGGCAAGTGCGAGACCCAAGTCTTCAAGACCTACACCACTATTTGCCGAAATCCATACGCGACCCGCTTCGTCACGACCAGGTGTTACCTCAGGACGCATATCCACTTTATTCATTACGACGACTCGAGGAACCTCATGCGCACCGATTTCGTGCAAGACTTCAAGAACAGCCTGTTCTTGCATCAATCGATCAGGATGCGCACCATCCTGAACGAACATCAAAACATCCGCTTCGGCTGCTTCTTCGAGTGTCGCCCTAAACGCATCGACCAATGCGTGGGGGAGATTCTGAACGAACCCGACCGTATCAGCCAAAATCGTAACCGCACCACCCGGTAAGGTAATCTTACGAAGCGTCGGATCAAGTGTCGCAAATAACTGGTCTGCCGCGTAGATATGCGCCTCTGTCAGTCGATTGAACAATGTCGACTTGCCGGCATTGGTGTACCCAACAAGGGCGACAGTTGGAATCGCATTTTTCCGCCGAGCTCGACGGCCCTGATCTCGTGTTTTGCGAACCTTTTCCAATCGACCCTTAAGCGAATTCATGCGAACCGCAATCAGACGTCGGTCAGTTTCAAGCTGCGTTTCACCGGGGCCTCGTAGACCAATACCCCCTTTCTGCCGCTCGAGGTGAGTCCAGCCACGGATCAATCGGGTTCTGATGTGATCGAGTTGGGCGAGCTCAACCTGCAACTTGCCCTCAAAGGTTTTCGCACGACTCGCAAAGATATCGAGAATCAGTCCCGATCGATCGATAACGCGGGCTTTAAGTTGCTTCTCAAGGTTTCGCTCCTGGCTCGGCGACAGATGGCCATCGAAGATCACCAAATCTGCTTCGGTCGCCTCAACAAGTGCTGCCAATTCTTCAACTTTGCCGACGCCGATGTAATTCGCTGGGCTCGGCCTTTGACGCTGCGCATTAAGCTCGCCGACCACCTCAGCGCCAGCCGAAATCACTAGCGAAAAAAACTCCTCTACATCGGGAATGTAATAAGGCTCTCGGATAGTCACTGAGCAAATAATGGCTCGCTCACCGCCAGTTTCGCGCTCAAAGAACACGATCAAGTACTCCAGACAACCAAGCCTTTCCTTTTTCAACGGGTATCGAATTGGATACCTCAATAAATGTATTTGTATCAGTACGCCATGACCGAAGCCATGTAAGTTGTCGCTTTGCCAACTGCCGGGTCGCTGCTTTCGCCTGTTCTTTCATTTCAAGTTCTGAAAGATCGCCATCGAGGTAGTGCCACATCTGGCGGTATCCGACGCTGCGCATCGATGGGCATTCTAGGGTTAATTCGGGCCTTTGGCGCAAAGCCGATACTTCTGCTTCAAAACCACGAGCTAGCATCGAGTCAAAGCGCTGGTTTAGGCGATCTTTCAATTGGTCTCTATCCGAAGGCACCAATGCTAGAACGGATAAATCAACCGCGTGACCGCCAATTGAGGTGTCTGCCTGATCACCTGACCAAAAAGAACAAATGGATTCCCCGGTAATCAGTCGTACCTCAAGCGCGCGCTCAATACGCGATGAATGATTGGGGTGAATCAGAGCGGCGGCCTCGGGATCAAGATCCTTAAGCCATGCGTGCATCGCGGGCCAACCTTCTGAACCAGCTTTCGATCGAATTTGCTCTCGAATAACTGTGTCTGCCGCCGGTAACGCATCTAGACCGTCCAGTAACGACTTTAAATACATAATCGTCCCGCCAACAAGACAGGGCACTTGGCCATGATCCCATGCGCTCTGTATAGAACTCTCGGCATGTGCCACAAACTGACCCGCATCAAAATGATGCTCGGGTGGGACGAGGTCAATCAAATCATGCGGACATTCGGCGAGTTCCTCAGCCGTTGGTTTCGCAGAACCTATGTCCAAGTGCTGGTAGACCATTACTGAATCAGCACTGATCACCCGCAAAGGTAACTCAGTTTCAAGCGCCATTGCGAGATCGGTTTTTCCGATCCCTGTTGGGCCTGTAATAACCAGGAGTGGTCTAGGATTCGCTGACATTGGCATAGTCTAGCCGATCCTTGACTTGCGGTAGAGTCCTCACTATGATCCGCACCCTCGCAAACCTCGGCCCAGGTGGCGAAATTGGTAGACGCGCTAGCTTCAGGTGCTAGTGGGGGAAACCCCGTGGAGGTTCAAGTCCTCTCCTGGGCACCAATGAACTGTTGTCACCTTCTAAGCATTTCAGCACACTGCGGTCTTTACCTATCATTTGGAAATCACGATGAACGAAGAGCAAGAAGAATTGTTTGGTCAGTACGTCGCTGAGTTTGCTCTCGAATACGATCTCAAACTCAATGACGACGACATCATGAAGGCGATTGAACTCTTTGATGAGTGCACCGATCGCTGGAGCTCAGATTCCGATGCATCAATCTACGAAATCGCCAATGACCTCGGGCTCAAAGAAGACGATGAAGATATCGTTGAGATGATTAGCGTTGTATGGAAGAGAATTCATACAAACTAGCGCCAACTCCCGTTTATTTTTCAGGTTCTCCTTTCGAGACAGCGTTCTTTGCTTCCAGAATCTTCAAAAGCAGTTCGTCACGATACGCTTTCATAGCCTCAAGATCGCCTGCGGACTGTTCCACGTGTTCGCGAACAATCTCTAGCGTCCTTGAATCAAATTCAATTCGGCCCGCCTCTGACCACCAACTTTGAAATGAAGGTCCAAGGTGCTCAATGAATCCCTCAAGCCCCCGATCGCCAGCCGCGAGTGAAAATAACTGATTCGGTCCATAAATCGACCACCGAATGCCTGGCCCGTTAGCGATTGCTTTATCGATGTCCGCTAGAGATGCGACGCCCTCGCGGGCTAGATGCAAAGCCTCTTGCCAAACCACCGCCTGAATCCGATTCGCAATATGACCGGCCACACTTTTCTTTAACTCAACCGGAACCTTTCTAAGCGACTCGTAGAATGTTCGAACACGCCCCATGACCAAAGGGTCGGTTTCATTATTTCCAAGAAGCTCAACCAAAGGAATTAAATGCGGTGGGTTGAACGGGTGCGCGATCACGATACGACTTGGGTCTTTCAAGCCGGCCTGAAGTTCCTCAAGGGTAATACCTGATGTGGAAGAAAGAATTACAGCCCGCGGATCCAAGTGGGGTTCGATCTCGGAAAATAACTGATGCTTAACATCTATCTTTTCAGGAGCGTTTTCTTGAATCAACTCGGCACCCTGTACTGCATCCGAAGCACTTGGACTGAATCGAAAGCGTTCAAGAGTGCCCGCAGACTGATAGCCCAAGCTTTGCAAAGCTGACTTCGAAGCATTAACAAACCTGATAATAGACGCTTCCATAGCCGGATCCGGATCATAGGCAACCACCTGATGACCTGCAGCGAGAAAAAGTGCACACCAACTTTGGCCAATGGTCCCGGATCCCAAAACTGCGATATTCACAAACAAGTCTCCATATTAGACTAAAGTTTAATAAACCTGGGTGAGGCAGTCATAACCTAATCATTTTTGGTAACAGTACACGGTCCAGATCACCGTGAGCCCAACCTTGTGACTGTGTCAGACTATGCGGAAACCCGCACCGTATAAAGGTTTTCAGGAACTACATTCAAGCCGCGACATCATTTCGTCACAATCATGCTTTTTAATTTACAAAGATACCGAGTTTGTTAGCCAGGTATTTGAAATCGTTGGAGACTCGCGTTTTCAAGTTGTAAACTACAGGAATCGTTGCTCAAACCGACTCTGTTCTGTACATTCTTCCAAAAAACCATCTATACCATAGGGACACAGATGTATTTAAAGCGCCTGACGGCTCAAGTAACAGCGATTGCGATTGGATGCGCTTCGTCCGCTATTTATGCCGATGCGAACTATTCCCAGCGCGCAAAAGAACAAGCTGAGCGAGCTGCTGCCGCTGCGGCGATTGCAGCCGACCAAGTCGAAGCTGCGCGCGTAGCCGAGCCCGCAACGTCATCGCAGGGTGCAGAAACCAATGTAGCTCCCGCTGGCAACAACCCGAGTGCACAGACTTCAACAAGCACAAGGTCTTCAACATCAGAACAAACTGCGCAAACAGATGCTGTAAAAACCGATGCACAGCAGAGTAGTGCAGGCGGCAACGGCCCAATGGAAGATCAACCACTGGTCATTGACGTATCGAATCTGTATGACGAAGACGGTCTCGGTGATTTGACTATGCAGTGGCAAGTACAACTTGCAAGTGGAGGCTGGCAGACAATTGATGGAGCGACGTCGCAGTCTTTTACACCCCGACAGAACCACGTCGGGCGCTCATTGCGTGTCGTAATTCAGTATGTCGATGGTGAAGGAACTCTTGAAGTCATTGAAACGGCACCGACTGGGGCTGTTCAAAACTCAAACGATTTACCACAAGGCCTTCCAATCATCAGTGGATCGTCAGTTGAAGACAACACCATTAAGATCGACGTGTCTGGCATTTCGGATGAAGACGGCGTTGGTCAGTTCACTTACCAATGGGAGCGCTCTTCTGATGCAGCGCGTTGGACGCCATATCAGACGAATTCTTCAAATCCAGCTCTGCTGCGCCTTAACCAGCCAGAAGTTGGCTTTGCTTATCGTGCAATCGTTTCATATGTCGACGGTTTCGGTACGAACGAGACGTTGGTGACCCCTGCAACGAACATGGTTCAGAACATCGACGATCCAGTTGAAGGTGAAGTCATGGTTGTAGGCCAATCCAGAAAAGGACAGCGCTTACAGATCGACACATCGAACCTATCGGATGATGACGGTATCGCGAACGTTCGCTCGACATGGGAAATGTCAGATAACGGTCGTTCTTGGGTATCAATTCCGGACGTCTACGGTAACAGCATGACGCTTGCACAAGCTCATGTCGGTAGCCTCATCAGGGTTCGTGCGGTCGTCGTCGATACCTTTGGGTCTGAAACGACGCTGTATAGCCAGCCGACTTCGTTGGTTCAAAACGTCAACTCGAAGCCGAAGGGTGTGATTCGAATTCTTGCGACAGGCAACTAACGCCCTCGCAAGAACAACCGATCTAAATCATGCATCGTCAAGGCCGTCCATGTAGGGCGGCCATGGTTGCACTGGCCTGAACGCTCTGTTCGCTCAATATCTCTTAACAACGCATTCATCTCAGATAACGTCAGTTGTCGATTGGCTCTTACAGAACCATGGCACGCCATTGTGGCAAGAAGGTTATCCCGCGCTTCAACAATACGATCGCTTGTTCCAACCTCTGCTAGATCACTTAATACATCGCGTACCAAATCTTCATGGCTTGCCCGCCTCAGAATTGCAGGAACATATTCAATCCGAATAGTTTCCGGACCAACACGTTGAACGCCCAAGCCAAACTGCTCAAACAAATCATGAGCCTCTTCTACGAGCGAGGCCTCTCGTTGACTCACATGCATGGTCACTGGGATGAGTAATGGCTGACTTACCAATCCACGATCATCCAGCGCCTGTTTCAATGCTTCATATGTAATCCGCTCATGAGCAGCGTGCATATCAACAATAATCATCCCATCGCGGGTCTGAGACAGAATGTACACACCATGTAATTGTGCGACTGCATAACCCATCGGTGGGATATCGTGCTCTTCCACTGGCTCACTCGATATGATCGACTCCGCCGGCCCAGCCAACTGTGACAACACATCGAACCCATCAGAGCGCGGCGCATGATCCCTGAAGTGCATCCCCGCCTGATATTGCCCAGAGTCAGAGTATTGATCTGATGAACCAGGTTGCAAGGATGCCCCTTGGTCAAGCACCTGATCAGGTCGATCGTCTGCCAACACTTTTGCAACTGAGCGAAGTAAAAAATCATAGATCAGACGAGAATCTCTGAAACGCACCTCATGCTTAGTCGGATGGACATTCACATCCACCTGCGCAGGGTCAAGTTCGAGATAGAGTAAATAGCATGGGTGCCGACCGTGAAATAAGACATCTCGATACGCCTGTCTCAATGCATGCGACACAAGTTTATCTCGAACAATTCGACCGTTAACAAACACATACTGGCAATCAGCCTGAGCCCGATTGAAGGTGGCTCGACACGCCCACCCTTTGAGCGACAAGCCAATGGCACTGGCGTCGACAGGTAATGCAGCATCCATGAAACCGCGACCCAATAAATTAGCCACACGTTCGGATTGTGCGCTTTCACTCAGTGCAGGCGGCAGCTGACGCGTCACCCGGCCTTGGTGTACAAGACGAAACCCAACATCAAATCGGCTGAGCGCTTGCCGACTCACCACGGTATCGATATGGCCAAATTCTGTTTTTTCGGTCTTTAAGAATTTGCGACGAGCAGGCGTATTAAAAAACAAATCGCGTACATCGACTGTCGTTCCCCTCGGATGGGCCGATGCTTCAATTGAGGGAGCCATATCTCGCCCCTCAACAGACACCTTAGAGCCTGTCTCACCTTCGACGGCCGAAATAAGATCTAACCGTGAAACCGACGCAATGGAAGCCAAAGCCTCACCCCGAAAACCAAGCGTGCTGACAGCCTCAAGATCATCAAGATCGAAGATCTTACTGGTTGCGTGTCGTGACAATGCGAGTGGTAGTTCACCGGAGCGAATGCCTGATCCGTTATCTCGAATTCTTATCCTACCGATACCGCCCGCTTCACAATCGATATCAATTTGTGTGGACCCAGCGTCCAGCGCATTCTCAACCAACTCTTTAACAACACTGGCTGGTCGCTCAACAACTTCACCTGCAGCAATCTGGTTTGCTAGACGCGGGGAGAGGATATGAATGGATGAATTAGATTTCATCAATTTGCACGTGTGTGAGACTCATGACTGCCTCTCGAACTTCATGAGCGCGCGACCACTGCCCCTCGGGGCATTCAGCTTGTGCATTCTCAAGAAGCGCTTCAAACGCCTCCGTACGCTCTTCTTCGATGAGCTTTGCGACAGGCCCCTTCCCTTCCTGTTTAATCACCACCATCGCATCCAGGATGTCTGATAGCTTCATGCAAAAATAAATATGAGGACGCTCAGTTTTTGCCCGATGCTCACGAGACGCAGCATCTGGACAAATCGACGCTTCAAGCTTATCGATTGGTGACTCACCTGGCGGAAAGACATTCTTTAATTGCCGTTTAATTGGAGACGGCATATCCCCGGTGACAACCTCTGATAAATCATGCATCAACGCAAGCTCATAGAGGAGTACCTGATCCTCTGCCGGGAGATCAGGATATACCCGCGAGGCGATTTCACGCGCATACAATGCGACCAAACATGAGTGCTCAGCCACTGATGGATACCGGTGACAATTGACAGAGTGCCAACGCGTGACAGTGCCAGCGAAAGGCAGATTACGAATATCAAATTGCATGGACTTCATGATCACATGCTACCGCGAGGACACCGGGACCTCTAGCTTTTGACCCAGATGAATTACATTCGTCTCAAGTCCATTGAGTTCTTTCAAAGCTTGAAGGGACAATCCATACCGTGCGGCAATCTCCGAAAGCGTATCGCCGCGTTTCACTTCGATGGTCATGCGTTTGCCCGCATTTTGCTTGCGCCAAGCAACAAAGGTATTCGCAGGCGGACTCTTTTCGAAATATCGCTTAATGCCTTCAAAAATTGCAGCAGCAATTTTTTCTTGCTCACGTGAGCTCGATAGTCGTTTCGCATCCGAGCGATTCGACAAGAAACCGGTCTCAATCAACAGTGAAGGAATATCAGGACTTCGAAGGACGACAAAATTAGCGAGCCCGAGATGCTTTTTATGCACGCGCCCTGCATCTTTCAAATCGCTTAATACACCTTCACCGGCTTGCTTTGAAATCCGGATTGCTGATTCCATCGACATATTCAACAAGACTTGACGCGTATCATTATCGACGTCGCCCAAATCGACACCACCTGCAAGATCATCTGCATTTTCTGTATTCTGTAACCAGCGTGACAGCTCTGAGTTTGCGCCTCTTAAGGACAATGCATACACCCCGGTGCCACGGACATTGCGGTTCTTAGGAAAACTATCAGCATGAATGGACACGAAGAAGTCAGCACCAGCTTCACGTGCGATCCGAGGGCGGTCTTTCAGCATGATAAAGCGATCATCGTCACGTGTGAGCACTGCACGATACCCAGGCTCGCTCTGAAATCGTCTTGCGAGTCGCTTAGCAATTTGTAACACAACCTTCTTCTCAACCACCCCATAGGACGAGGCGCCTGGATCTTTACCCCCGTGGCCTGGATCAATCGCAACGACGATGTCACGCTTCTCAACCGGCGGCTCAGCAGTTTCACTGACTGACACCGTTCGAATTGATGCTTTTTCGCCAGCCACGTAGCCGACAACATCTATCACCAAGCGATCGGGATAACGCCCTTTCGGGTCCAATGCAAAAACGTTCGATCGATAGTCTCCGCTTAAATCGAACACCAAACGACTACCGTTGCCGCGTGCCGAACTACGTACACGCTTGATTCGAGAGTCATCAATTGAATCCAAAGACTGAAGGGTTTTCGTGCTCAAATTATTGATATCGAGAACTAAGCGACTCGGATTATTTAAATTAAAATGAGAGAACTTCGGCTTACCGGATAACTCAAGTACTACACGAGAACTGTCCTGATCAGCTGACGACCGCACAGATTTCAAATCAATAGCATGCGCTGACAAAACAAATAGAAAAGCAGAAAGTGCGGTCAATAATCGAATCATTCGGCTTTAGGAACCTTTAACTCAGACAACCATTGCTCCCCTTTTTCGGATTTTGCCGACAGGGCACACATTCTGCCTTCATCATGCCATATTAAATGAACGTCTAAGTCGGGTACTGGCAGCAAAGGACCGGCTCGTTCAGGCCACTCAATGAGTAATCCTTGACCATCCAACATATCGCGAAAACCCATCAATTCGAGTTCTTCAGGATCTTCCAAACGATACAAGTCCATATGAGAAACGATCAGTTTTTTGCTGATTGGATACGTTTCACACAGGGTATAAGTCGGTGAAGGAATCGCATCAGTCACACCGAGCTTCTTAAGAAAAGCGCGCGCCAAATGACTCTTGCCAGCTCCCAGATTTCCGGTCAGCGTGACAAGAAACGGAGCTTTTGGGCAACTCTTAGCCAGAGCCTTGCCAAGCTTTCTAGTCATCGACTCATCGATTAATTCTATGCGCATCGAGGATTCCGGTTGGCGATTACTCTGGTAGTGTACCGGTCATGGACGGATCTTGGCACCAATCTGATGAAGTTCTCGCAAAGCTTGAGGCTAAAGCGCGCGAGCTTGGCTTCACCGCTATCGGAATCACTGATCCCGATGTCTCCCAGCACGTCCCTTTTTTAGAGGCATGGCTAGAGTCTGGATTTCACGGATCCATGGAATGGTTCGAACGCCATTTGGATCTCAGAAAAGACCCTACACGCCTGGTTGAAGGGACCCAGCGGATTATTTCCGTCAGACTCGACTATCTGCCTGAAAATACTGACTGCATCGATATTTTGAATGATCCAGATAAGGCGTACATTTCACGCTACGCGTTAGGTCGCGATTACCACAAACTCATGCGTAAACGCTTAAAGCACCTCGGTGACTGGTTCGCTGATGAAATCCAGCCTCATGGTTTTCGGGTGTTTTCAGATTCAGCGCCCATTCTCGAAAAGCACTTAGCAGAAAAGGCTGGGCTCGGGTGGATCGGAAAACACACACTTTTATTGTCACGCAGCGCAGGAAGTTGGTTTTTTTTAGGGGAGCTACTCACAGACTGCCCATTACCGCTTACCCAAGAAATTGAGCAGTCTCGGTGTGGATCCTGTACTGCCTGCCTCGATATATGCCCAACAAATGCGTTCCCTAAGCCTTACCAGCTCGATGCAACACGGTGTATTAGCTACCTAACGATTGAGCACAAAGGACCCATCCCCGAAGAATTAAGAGCTCCGATGGGCAATCGGGTCTTTGGGTGCGATGACTGTCAGTTGGTTTGCCCATGGAACCGGTACGCATCCGTCGGAGATCCGGCGTTCGCTCCAAGGCATGCTCTCGATAACCAACCGCTGATTGATTTGTTTCAGTGGGACGAAGAAGAGTTCCTCTCGAAAACGGAGGGAAGTCCGCTACGGCGTGCGGGCTATGTAAAATTTCTCGAAAATATTGCCATTGGGCTTGGCAATAGCGTGAGTCATATCGCCCAAACCATTGAGATTTTAAGGCTCAAACGTGGCAATCAGGGCGCAGTACTCGACGAACATATCGATTGGGCCGTATCTCGCCTCATGAGTCGAGCTTCAGAAAATGAGTCCGGTAATGCTTAAGTTCATCAATCGACTCATGGATATCAGCAAGTGCCAGATGCTGTCCTGATTTCACAAGGCCTTCGGATGCTTTTGGATTCCACCGTCGGGCGAGCTCTTTGAGCGTCGAAACATCGAGATTGCGGTAGTGAAAGAACGCTTCGAGCGTGGGCATGTATCGCGCCAGAAAACGTCGGTCCTGACAGATTGAATTGCCACACATCGGAGACTGCCGTGGGTCTAGAAACTCACTCAAAAACTCAATAGTCTTTATCTCCGCCTCCTCTTCTGTCACGCTCGATTTCTGTACACGCTCCGTGAGCCCTGACTTACCGTGCTGCCGCGTATTCCACTCATCCATGCCATCGAGCATTGCTTGCGGCTGACTGATTGCATACACAGGACCCTCACCAAGGACATTCAAATCTTTATCGGTGACAACGGTCGCGATTTCGATGATTCGGTCGTTTTCAGGTGAGAGCCCTGTCATTTCCAAATCAATCCAAATTAAATTCAACGCGTCTTTCATAAATGTCCTGTAAACGTCATGCACTCTGAGAGGGTTTTTGACTGTGTCATCACCTTGAGAAGTCGATCAACACCTAGGGCAACACCGTAGCTCTCTGGTAAACCAGACGTCAATGCATCAATTAAGGCATCGTCTTTCGGCACAGCCGGTCGATGCAATAACTCGCGGCGTCGGTTGTCCTCGTCAAATCGAGCTGATTGCTCAATCGGGTCTGTCAGCTCGTGGTAACCATTAGCGATCTCACTGCCTGAAATATATAGCTCGGCACGCTTTGCAACTGTGTCTGCACCATCCGATTCAATACGAGCGAGTGCTGATTGAATCGCGGGAAAATCAATCACAATATGGTTGGCCAGATGTGGCTCAATCTCAGTTGCAAAAAGCACATTGAGAAGACTATCCAAGTCGAGTGAAGCGGCTGCCTTGGGGCCGAGCAGATCACTCGCGAAACCAACTAAATCCATTGCCTCCACCTGGTGCGGATTCAGCCCGTAAGTTGCCTCAAAAACGTCTCTATAAGAGATCACCTCGGGCCGACCACATTCTGTCAGTGTTTCGATCAAATCTTGGATTTCAGAGACCATCGTCTGAAAGGGACGAATCGCTGTTGGCCGGTACCATTCGAGCATCGTAAACTCAATCGCGTGCTCAGATCCCTCTTCGTTAGCGCGATAGGCTTTGCCAATCGCATGCATGGGGCATTGGTACTCCGATAACAGACGTTTGAGATAAGTCTCTGGGGAGGTGAGCAGATAGCCAACGTGCAATCCCGCTGGGTCGTTGACCGTAAAACTATCAAGCCACGGATCAGATGCGGGGGCTTTGGCAATCGCGGGGACATCGACTTCGAGCGATTGTCTTGCCTCGAAAAACGAACGAAGCCCGGACAGTAAACTGGCGCGGGCTTCGAGGATGGTCTTTGTGGCCGTTGGCCGACCCATCATTTTTTCGTAGCGCGAGAGACGTAATCGCCAGTCCGTGTATCAACACGGAGCACTTCACCGATTTCGATGAAGAGTGGCACGTTCACGACAGCGCCTGTTGATAGAGTCGCAGGCTTCGAACCACCTTGCGCTGTATCACCCTTAAGGCCAGGATCTGTTTCAACAACTTCCAACTCGATGTGATTCGGAGGTGTCACCGCCAAAGGCGCGCCGTTAAATAGCGTAATGATGTAAGTCTCTTGCTCTTTGAGCCACTTAGACGCATCACCGACAGCTTTTGCATCGGCTGCGTGCTGCTCAAATGAGCCATCGGTCATCATGAAGTGATAGAACTCGCCATCGGCATATAAAAATTCCATGTCGAGATCGATCACATCAGCCGCCTCAACTGAGTCTCCTGACTTAAAAGTCTTTTCGACGACACGACCCGTTTTCAGGTTTTTGATCTTAACGCGGTTAAACGCCTGACCTTTTCCTGGCTTCACGAACTCGTTTTCAACGATCGTGCAAGGGTCGCCATCAATCAATACTTTCAGGCCCGATTTGAACTCGTTAGTTGAGAACGACGCCATGAATTACTCTCCAGTGATGGCAACTGTGATTGTTGCAAACACTTCAGCGTGAACCTGACACTGCACTTCGTGCTCACCAGTTGTGCGCAGAGGACCTTCAGGAAGACGAACTTCACTCTTATCCAATGACAAACCGGCTGCCTCAGCAGCTTCAGCGATATCGCGAGTACCGATAGAACCGAACAGCTTACCTTCATCACCGGCTTTTGCTGTGATCGCTACTGTTTTACCGTTCAAGCTTTCAGCGCGCGCTGCCGCTGCATCCAATTGCTCTTGTGCAGCTTTCTCAAGCTCTGCACGGCGTGTTTCAAACTCGGCAATGTTTGCTTCGTTTGCCAATACGGCGCGGCCCTGTGGGAGCAGGAAGTTACGAGCGTAACCGCCTTTCACAGTGACTCGGTCACCAAGAGCACCAAGCTTACCGACTTTCTCAAGCAGAATTACTTCCATTTATTCATCCTCATCTTCTGGAGGTTCTTGACGAGCACGTGTCCGAAAATCCACATACGCGTCAATGACCGCCAATAACGCCAACAACAATAAGAGGTATGGCGTAAAAAATACCAATGCTGTGTAGAACATGATGATGAGTCCTCTCGACTCCCTCATGCTCGTCAGCCCATGCACCAATGCAATACCGGCAAACATTAAAGGCAGCGCACCAACCGGAGAAAACCGGAGCATCCACGGATCGATCAAAAAACCCGTGGCTGCCAGGACCAGACACCCAACTGCAAACACTGGCGGCAACATAACCGCCTCAAACTCGGCTTTAAATCCACCAGGATTGTAAGCTTGAGCTTGCAAAG
>OBAL01000077.1_pt1 | contig 16040 bp, 14 predicted proteins | sample 1516331 | NCBI WGS metagenome assembly OBAL01 (sample SAMEA3275603, study PRJEB22092) | marine metagenome | biome: ENVO:00000038, "LAGOON"; feature: ENVO:00002042, "SURFACE WATER"; material: ENVO:00002019, "BRACKISH WATER" | collected 2014-06-21T13:56:00+00 | depth 0 m
GCGACGATCTCCAACGAAGCGGTGTCGGAAAACTTCTGTTACAAGCAGCTGTCGATCTCGCCAAAGAACGTGGCGCGCGAATTATTTATGGTGAAACCATGATAGAAAACAAAGGGATGCAAGGACTATCGCGAAGCCTTGGATTCAAAGTGAAAACCGATTTTGACGCAGAATGCGTCTGGATGACTCTCGAGCTCGAGAAGCCACAAGACGATTGGGAGGCCAGTCGTCTTGCTCTGATTACCGCTTAATTAAAACCGGTTTTCAATCTCAGCCAGTACTGTTGGATCTTCAATTGTTGATGGTGCTGTGTATGACTCGCCATCTGCAATTTTCCGCAGTGTCGCACGTAGGATTTTACCTGACCGTGTTTTCGGCAACCGGTCGACAATCAATGCTTTATTAAAGCATGCAACTGCACCGATTGACGCGCGAACAGAGGAGATCAATTCTTTTTCCACCTCATCATGCGATTGAGTCACGCCATCTTTGAGTACGACAAGACCGAGTGGTAACTGACCCTTCAACTCATCAGCCACTCCAATCACAGCACATTCGGCTACTGCAGGATGTGCCGCAACAATTTCTTCCATTTCGCCAGTCGATAGCCGGTGGCCGGCGACATTAATTACGTCATCCGTGCGGCCCATAATGAACACATAGCCTTCATGATCAATAAACCCGCCATCACCAGTCAGGTAGTACCCTGGATATGGATTGAGATAACTCTCTTCAAACCGCGTGTGATTTCCCCACACAGTTGGCAAACAACTCGGTGGAAGTGGACGTTTAATTACGACACTTCCCTGCTCGCCCGCCTCCACTTGATTTCCAGAGGGATCGAGAATCTCAACCTTAAACCCAGGCGTTGGCTTCGTCGCAGAGCCCGCCTTTGGCGTAAAGGAGTCAAGCCCTCTTGGATTACATGCGATCGCCCAACCCGTCTCAGTCTGCCACCAGTGATCAACCACCGGTAACCCTGAGATTTCATCAAGCCAATGGTAAGTTGGTGGATCCAAGCGCTCCCCTGCTAAATACAGTGCTTTCAATGAGCTTAAATCGTATTTTTTATAGAACTCGGCATGCGGGTCCTCTTTACGAATTGCCCGGAATGCTGTCGGTGCTGAGAACAGCACTTTGACTTTATACTCTTCAACCACGCGCCAAAATGCACCAGCATCTGGAGTTCGAACAGGCTTACCTTCATAAAGAATGGTCGAGCAACCGAATAACAGTGGTGCGTAGACAATATATGAATGTCCAACGACCCAACCCACATCACTGGCTGCCCAGAAAACTTCGCCTGGCTTCATGTCATAGACAGCACCCATTGAGTAGGTCATTGCAACTGCATGGCCACCGTTGTCACGAACAACGCCCTTAGGCTTACCTGTCGTACCAGAGGTGTACAGAATATAAAGTGGATGAGTCGCACTCACTGGAACGCAATCAATGGGTTGAGCAGTTGCCATGAGATCAGACCAAGTCACATCTCGCCCATCAACGGGCGTGAAATCTGCCTGCGGACGTTCCAAGACAATCACAGACGTTGGTTTTTTATCGGATATCTCAACCGCCTCATTGACGATCGGCATATATTCGATGACTTTACTGACTTCGATGCCGCATGTTGACGTCACAATCACCTTCGGAGCAGCATCTGAGAGTCGGACCGCCAATTCATTTGCCGCAAATCCCCCAAAAACAACAGAGTGAATTGCACCGATACGAGCACAAGCAAGCATCGCGATCAACGCCTCAGGAACCATCGGCATATAAATCACAACCCGATCCCCGGTCGTCACGCCTAAAGACGCAAGCCCGCCTGCAAAGCGCTCAACTTCATCTTTTAATTTCGCATACGTGATAGCGCGTTTTGTGTCTGTGACAGGCGAGTCGTAATACACAGCAACTAGATCACCCCGTCCAGCCTCGACATGACGATCGATTGCGTTGTAACAAGTGTTGAGAGTGCCATCGGGATACCAGCGCTCGATACCATTCATATCATTCGCTAAGCCGACTTGCGGCTTTTGAACCCAATCGATGAGATCGGCTTTATCTAGCCAAAAACCCTGGGGGTCTTGAATGGATTGATCGTATTCACTTTGATAGCTCATGAAACATCCTTTTGACGTGCTTCGAATTCATTATCGAGTGAATGTGAACGAATTTTGCGAAAAAGTCTTTACGACGTTTCGGTGGTAACTACTGCAACCTGTTGCGGCGACAAACCCTTTAGTTTCCACTGCTCAATCACCCGTTTCGCTACACCAGGAGGCGCTGCGATCATCAAGGGACCGCACGTTTGGGGATCAAACACAACCGGGCTCGGTGCTTTCGAACCAATATGTTGTGCGTATTGAACATTGTCTGCATGAGCTGTCGAGCGAATCCCAAAAGCGATACTCTCATCAACACCTTGAAATGTTGCGATCCGGTCTGCCCATTCAATGTTCAGACGACTCCCCTGCAGCATTTCTTTTAGATGCCCTGCTAACCCAAAACCTGTGACGTCTGTCATGGCATGAACGCCTTCTTTGACGGCTATTTGGCTCGCATCAAATAATGACTTCAGCGCATCCGATATCCACCGATCAATAAATGCACCAACGGCACAGCCCGACGCGAGAGCAGCAAACAAAACCCCAGAACCCAAAGGACCGGTCAGCCAGATTTCATCACCAAGCGCTACTCCTGCCTTGGGGACCGATTTATTGGTTGCGCCCTCAACCATCACCGCGACCATCGGTTGCTGTAGTGCAAGGCTATGCCCTCCCATAATCTCAACCTGATACGCGTCCGAAGCATCTCGAAGAGCGCTTTGAATCTGCGCAAACTCTGCCGCTTCAAGATGTTTTGAGAGCGCTCGCTCAACTGCAATCAGTGTCAAAGCTGATGAAGGGATGGCGCCCATTGCCCATACATCGCTCACAGCATGGCGCATTGCGAGCACACCTACTAAATAAGGATCGTCGATAAGATAACTTAGTGCATCGATCGATTGGACCCGGGAGACACCTTCGCTCGTTGTTATTGCGCCATCTTCGAATTGAGCATCAAACACGGAAGCCAATATGTCGCCAGGAAGCTTGGCCGCGCAACCTTCGCAACGCATCTCCGCCCCAATAGACATTATTTGAGGCTTGAAGCGGGACATGAATTTCTTATCGATTCGATCCTTGAGCCTAAAAAGAGCTCGCGCTTGATAAGCGAACGCACCCTTAACTCCAATGGCTTGACCATCACCAAGATTTAGCAACTGTAGCCAGTGTTTTTGAGGTCGAAACGGCGATACGCTCTGGCCCCTAAGTTTTTGCCAAAGAGCACTCGCCAGGTACTGGCCAGCCCTCACTGCCATTACACCCGATCGCTCCCGAGATGACGGAAGGTTAGCAATATCTCCTGCTGCATACAGGCCATCACACCCATCAACTTGCAGCTCATCGTTAACCGTTAAAAATCCTGAAGAGCCAGAAAGACCAGATAAATCAATCCAAGACGGCGGCTTGACTGGAGTAGCTACGCAAACTACATGCGCTTTGAGCGATGAGCCATCAGAAAGCATTACTTCACTATCGATCACTTCGGTCACTTCAACAGATTCAAATAACGCGATCTGCTTACAACTCAGAGCCCTTCGAATCAGTGATGCACCCGCACTTAAACCCCTATCCTTGCTGATTGAACGCTTCGCCACCAGACTGATTGCTGCGTCAAACCCATACCGAGCTCTAAAAGCAAATGCGAGCTCAATCCCAGCAGCACCTCCGCCGACGATGACCATTGATCGGTTATTGTCACGCATCATTTCATCGATAAGCGGAAGATCTCTCAGCAAATGGCCGATTGGCTTAACGTAGTGACAAGCGGGATGAGTCGATGGAAAGCTTTCAGCTGGTGCAGCTCCAGTGTTTAGAACGGCGTAGTCGTAAGGAATACGCAGTTGTCGAGAATTTGAAAGCGCTTGATGCTTCACACTCAGGATTTTTGCGCTAGCGTCGATTTGTTCGAGTGACCCACGAATAAAACGCGCGCCGGCTTGTTTGCACAACGCGGCGACATCGATGAATAACTCATCGGCAGCATACTGCCCCCCTAAAAACCCTGGCAGCATCCCTGAATAGGGTGCTGTCGATTCTGGATTAATGACAACCAGCTGTACGCGATCCAACGGTTCCATGGCAAACCGTCGAATGAGCGAAATATTCGAGTGGCCTGCACCGACTAAAACTAGGCTATATCGCGCAGTCGATGATTCGCTACGCACCAATCACCCGAGTCGGCTCGCGCATGGTTACAAACTCTTCAGCAGCTGTGGGATGAATTCCGATCGTTCGATCAAAATCGGCTTTAGTAGCACCAGCTTTCAGAGCCACTGCAAAACCTTGAAGGATCTCACCGGCGTCTGGAGCGAGCATATGCAATCCAAGAATCTTGTTGCTCTCGGCATCCACAATCAGCTTAAAGATGCTTTGTTCTTGTCGACCACTTAACGCATGTTTCATCGGTTTAAACCGACTGACAAAAACCTGAGCATGCAAACCACGCGCGACGACTTCGTCTTCGGAAAGCCCCAATGTTCCGATATTTGGCTGGCTAAAAATTGTTGTTGGAATCAAATCATAATCCACGCTTGCCGACTCCGCTCCATCAAATAAATGCTTTGCAAGCGCCATGCCTTCAGCCAATGCGACAGGGGTTAATGCAACACTCCCGGTGACATCTCCAACCGCGTAAATCGACGAATCACTCGTTTGAAAGTTTTCGAATACTTCAATCGTTCCATCGTCACGCGTTGTCACTTGAGTATTCTCAAGTCCTAGACCGAACGTATTCGGGACGCGTCCAACGGCCATCAATACTTCATCAACAATCAGTTCATCATCCTCATGCCCGGAATGATCAACGCGGATTCCATCATTGATCCGTTCGAACCCGAATAGCCGATGATCAAGGCGAACATCGATACCTTTCTGTTTCATTTCCTCGATGAGCTGGTTCACAATTTCACGGTCGAATTCTTTAAGCAGATTTGGCCCTCGGTACGATAACGTGGTTTCAACACCGAGACCTGCAAAAATCCCGGCGAACTCAACCGCGATATAGCCACCACCAACCACCAAAATGCGTTTGGGTAAAGTGTCTAAGTCAAAAATCTCATTGCTCGTCTTCGTCAACTCAATACCTGGCATTTCTGGCTGCCGCGGCCATCCTCCTGTCGCAATCAAGATGCGTTTTGTCGATAAAAGACGATCTCCAACCTTGACTGTATTTGAATCGATTATAGAGCCTCGGCCATTGACCAACTCAGCCCCGGAACCTTCGAGTAATCGATCATATACACCATTCAATCGACTGATTTCATTGATTTTATTGTCTCGAAGTCGACTCCAGTCAAAACCCTTAATCGAGGCATTCCAACCATAGCCCGCAGCATCCATAATCGCTTCTGAAAAACTCGAGCCATAGACGTATAGCTTTTTGGGCACACAGCCTACGTTGACGCAAGTACCGCCAAGATATCGATCTTCAACAACAGCAACTCGAGCCCCAAAGCTTGCGGCCATCCTCGCCGCACGCACCCCACCACTTCCGGCTCCAATCACGACCAAATCGTATTGACTCATAGTGTCCTCATTTCATAACGATGATCGTTTTACCTAACTGATCACCCTGTTGCATATTCTGATACGCCTCAATCACTTCATCTGGCATCACAATCTGCTCGACCCCATGATGTACTTTGCCGCGTTGTACAGCCGGCCAGACGATCGTTTCCAATTCCGCCAATAGGCGTCTCTTAACAGGATCCGTTTGCGTACGAAGCGTGCGACCGAACAAAGTGATATTTTTAGAGAGAAAATCCACCAAATTGCAATCAGTAGACGTCCCGCCCAAAAGTCCAAAAACAGCAATTCGCGCGGCACTTGCCGCAACACTGAGATCCTTATTTAGATAACCCGCGCCCACTGGATCTAAAATCACGTCAAACTGGAGCCCAAGACCTCGGAAATAAGCAGCCCAATCCTGCGATCTCAATACGCCGGCTTCAGCGCCTCTTGCAACGCAATAATCGAGCTTTGATTGTGAGCCGCAGGTAATGTATGGCACAGCGCCCAGCAAACGTGCTAACTGAATCGCTGCGACCCCAACACCCGATGCTCCAGCATGAATTAATACCTTTTCTTTGGGAATCACTTTAGCTTGGTCCCACAGATTGAACAGCGCGGTACACCAGGTTTCACATAACCCAGCAGCCAATGAGAGTTCCAGACCTTCTGGAGCCGAAACGACGACTGAGGGTGAACACACCACATACTCAGCAATGCCGCCACCTCGAAGTAATGCGCATACCTTTCTACCGAGCCAGGCTTCATCAACCCCCTCGCCAACCTGATCGATAATGCCGGAGCATTCGAGACCAAGGGTTGGTTCTTCAACTTTTCCAGGATACAAACCCTTGATCTGAAGAAGGTCCGCTCGGTTCAGTCCGGCCGCCTCAACTTGGATCCGAATTTGACCTTTTTCGACTTTTGGCGAAGGCAACTCTTGCCATTGGGCTTCGGCCTTCGCATTATTGACACCTAAGACGCGCATAAAATTTGTGCACCTATAACTAAAAGTTTGCGTTTATAAGGAGACATTGACGCACATGAACTCTCCAAATCAAAGTTTAGGTCCTCTGAAACAGATCAAAGCTGTTCTCCACTCAGAAGTCGGACCCGGGATTCTACTCGTCATTATGGCAGTTTTAGCCATGACGATCATGAACTCACCCTTGGCATCCTATTATGAAGACATCTTCAGAACGAAAGTTGTATTTGGTGTTGGCCCGATCGTTATTGATAAGCCCTTTTTACTTTGGGTTAACGATGGATTAATGGCTATTTTCTTCTTCCTAATCGGCCTTGAAATTAAGCGTGAGCTCATGGTCGGCCACCTTTCTGATATCCGCCAAGCGTTATTACCACTCGGCGCAGCCGTCGGTGGGATGGCTGCACCAGCGATTGTTTATCTCATCGTCACACAGGGTGTGGAAGGCGCCGCTCATGGTTGGGCTATTCCTGCAGCGACTGATATCGCATTTGCTATCGGCGTCCTCGCACTATTGGGCCCAAGGGTACCGGTGCCATTGAAAGTATTTTTATTGACGCTCGCTGTTGCCGACGATTTAGGAGCCATTGTCATCATCGCCCTGTTCTACACCGAACATTTGAGTATTGGATCGCTCGCTATCGCCTTTGCAGCGCTCGGCGTACTGATCTTGATGAACTACTCAAATGTAGGCAATAAGTCCGCCTACCTCTTCGTTGGTTTTATCATGTGGGTTGCTGTTTTGAAGTCAGGAGTTCACGCAACGTTAGCAGGTGTTGCTCTCGGTTTCTGTATCCCATACACGTTGCCAAAACAAGAATCATCGCCTGTTGTTCGACTGGAGCATGAACTCCACGGTTTTTCGAGCTACATCGTTTTGCCATTGTTCGCGTTTGCAAATGCGGGAGTGGCTATCGGTGAGCAAGGATTAGCTATTCTCGGCCATCAAGTTCCAATGGGAATTGCGGCAGGTCTGTTTTTGGGTAAGCCAATCGGCGTGATGCTCTTTTGCTTCCTGATTCTAAAATTGGGTATCGCCCAAATGCCAAGACACGTCAATTGGGGTCAGTTATTCGGAGTTTCGCTGCTTTGTGGTATCGGTTTCACGATGTCGCTCTTTATCGGCTCACTCGCGTTCGGTGGAATGGGTAATCCACTCGCAGGTCTTGATCGCCTCGGAATTCTGACTGGATCGATTCTATCGGCTATCGTTGGATTCATCGTTCTCAAAAGAGCACTGCCAGAACGATCATTCTGTGTGCTCGGTGCAAAGCCATTGCACTAAAAAAAAGCCGGGCGTAAGCCCGGCAAGATTTTACTAGTTAGGGTGGTTAAGCGTATTACGCGCCCATCAACTGTTGCGCTTGACCAATCCAGTCATCACGCTTGATTCGACCAGCAAACTTAACAACATTCGCTTCAAGGTCTTTAATCTCGGCATCAGTCAATGCCGCAATCTGTGCATATGAGGTGATTCCCGCATCCTGAAGTTTCTTCTCAAGACCAGGGCCTACACCTGAAATTTGCTTTAAGTCGTCCTGACGAACCGGCGCCTGTGCAATCGCTTTGGTCTCCGATGCACGTTTTGGCTTAGCTGATTTTTTTTTCGCGTCACTTGAAGTAACGGAGGGAAACATCAGTTCGATGGTCTCTGCCGGAGTCATCTCGACAAAACTAAACTCCATCATTGCTCGATTAAGCGCAAGAGAATCATCAATCATTTTGCTAAACATCGCATTCGATTGCGCGATGACTGCTTCTGCCTGCTTTAACGTATACATCGTTAAAGACGTATCAATTTGGTACATAGTTGCCTCCACGTAGCGTGTTAGTGCACTGCACAATAATGCAAATATACCTCTATTTTTTTGCAATGCAACAAAAATCATTCTGTTGACCTCAGACAAAAGTCGGTCACAATGACGCTAGAAACCAAGCATCAGGATGGCTTATGGGATCAGAACAGCAGTTCAAGCAGATCGAGTCAACGGAATCGGCTCGTTGCAACCAGTGTGCTCTTCACGCACTTTGTCTTCCCGGAATCGTGGGTTGTTTCAACTCAGCACTCGGACCAATCGTTGCTGATGATGTGACTATCGCAAAGGGCCAGGCTCTTTATAATCACGGCGAAAGAGCTGACAACTTATATGTTGTGAAAAGCGGTGCATTTAAAATTATGACTCCGCTCTGTGGTCATGACTCACATGTTTCTGGGTTTAGAATGCCAGGCGATCTTGTGGGTGCTTGCGGCCTCACGTGTGGTCAGTATGCATTTACAGCACAAGCGCTGGATCGCTCTACTGTCTGCCGACTTCCATTGGATCGATTGCGCGAAGCACAACTTAGGCAGCCTATGTTGACCCAAGGCCTTTTACAGGCTCTTTCAAACCAAGCAGCCCAATCACAGCGTCAAGTGACTCGGACCAATCTTCCAGCGCTTGCTCGTTTTGCACTGTTCATCAAAGACATCAGCTCACATCATCAAAGGCGACATCTATCAGCGACGGAGTTCGACTTGCCGATGCCGCGAACAGATATTGCTGATTTCCTTGCCCTAGCGCCAGAAACAATCAGCCGTTTGATTGCTTCCTTAACAAAGCAGGAGGTCTTGGTCTTTGAGGGTAAGACAGTTCGTGTCTTAAATAGCCAGGCACTGGAGAATGCGTGCGAGGCGCTCAACTGATCCGAGATAAAGGATTCATTGGGCTTCTCGTGACCATGTTTGCGGGAGCTGCCAATGACAATCTCGTCAAAACAGCGTTTGTTGTCGCAATTACCGCGCTCTCATGGGATGTTTTTGCGCTCAACTCGGTCATTCTCGCAAACGCAGCAGCCCTGTGCTTCATTCTCCCTTTTATTGTTCTAGCAGGATTCTCTGCACATCAAGCCAATGTCCAACCGCCGAAACGCTGGCTGATGGCTCTCAAAACCATAGAGCTCGGACTAGCAATCGCTTCAGGACTAGCCATATATTTTGAACTTGGTTGGCTCTTACTTCTGTGCATAGCAGGATTCGGTGTTCAGTCAGCCCTGATTGGACCCTTGAAATACTCTCTAATTCCACGGCTAACTCAAGATTTAGAGCTATTGAATAAGAATGCATGGATGGAATCCGCCACATTTGTCGCCATTCTCATCGGTACATTGGTAGCTTCTGACTGGATTGTTGACTCTTCCATGGAACTCATTGCGCTGATCCTGCTGATTGCGTGTATCGGCATTGCGGGCATTTCCCCTCTACCTCAGTTTGATGGCCGATCAGACTATGAGCAGCAATCAATTAAGGAGTTAGTACATCAACAACGAAAAGACGTACGCTCAATGTCTGCCATTTGGTGTATTAGCGGTTTCTGGGGTGTGGGTTCTGTTTGGCTGACCCACCTTCCTGTCCTTGCCGTCGAGACTTGGAAGCTCTCCCCACAATCGGTTGGCACCCTACTCAGCTACTTTGTTCTCGGCATCACACTTGGTGCATTCCTTGGCGTTTTATTAAAAGACCGACAGATCATTGCGAGAATCCTCGGAGGATCGAGCATCATGGTGGCAGGCTCTCTAATCTTGCAGGGAGGCCAATACGAAATAGCTGCGTTAGGGCTCATCCTAACGAGTGCTGGCGGAGGATTTCTTGCGCTCCCCTTATACACACTGCTCCAAGACGATCAGTTAGCGGTTGCTGATCGTATCGCCGTGAATAACATTGCAAATGCGATGATGATTGTAGGGACAGCCATTGCTTCGTTGGTGGTGGTTGGCTTACTCGGATTCGATCTATTACTTTGGCTCCTGCTTTTGAGCTTCGGACAATTGCTCCTCTGCTTGTACCATCGCCGCAATTTGAGCCTCAGCTAGGGCCTCAGGCGGAGGTGGCATTTGCAGGAAATAGCCTTTTTGCTCAATACCTTCAAGAACATCAGATGCTTTAACGCGAGCCAATTTCTTCTCTTTGGTTAATGGCAAAATCATCACAGATTCTGTACGACCGAGGGTTCCAAGCAGATCTTCAGGTACTTTTTTCAGCCCATCTTTTTGATCGACGTAGAGATACATCTCTTCTTTTTTATTGCCTTTAAAAATCTCAACTATACGCAAAATACATCCCTCAGTAATTCTTGGCGCCATCCGGTGGGCACCCATTGTCTGCCATCAAGAGAAGCAACGAGATGACGTTTTTTGACAAGCATCTCAGGCGCAATCCCAAGATCCTTAGCAATGGCCTCAACTTTGCCTTGCCGATCTTTCAAAGCGTCCTTCAAACGCTTTGAAAGCGGCGGCGGCGGCGGCGAAATAGTTCCAGCTTCGAGAGCTTCATCAATGACTACCTTCAACTGTCCACCAAAACGATCCGCTTGTTTATCTGTTAACCCATGCTGACTGACTAATTGATGATGACGACCGACGTTGCCAGCCGCTGCTAATGAAAAGAGTGACTGATCACTCAGAACTTGCTTACGCGGACGATCAACCCGACGCGCAGCATCTTCACGCCACTGAACTAGATGCACAAGTCGAGACATACCTTCTGGACTCAAACGCCACGCGTTCCCAAATTTGTGTACCTGTGTCTCAATGTCACCATCCAACAAAATGATTGAATTCCGCTCTTGGATCGACTGCATTTCTTCATCCATCCAATGCAACCTCCCTGCTTTATCGAGCTGGCTATACAGAATCTCGTGTATTGGACCCAAGACTAAAACATCTTCTTTTGCGTACTGACACTGCGCATCAGACAAGGGACGCTTTGTCCAGTCAGATCTGGTTTCTTCTTTTGAGAGCTCCTTGCCCAAGAGCTCTGACACCAGCGCAGACAAGCTGAGAGATATTTTGTCATTCAGTAATGCATAAGCGACTTGAGTATCAAATACAGGTGATGGAATGGACCCAGTTAATCGAAACAGCACTTCATAATCTTCTTGCGCCGCATGCAAGATGGAGGTGGTTGTTCCTCTAAGGGCGCCACCCAATCCACTTAAATCAAGATTCGCTAGCGGATCAATCAGATACGCATCCCCATCCAGAGCCACCTGAATGAGGCCCGGCTTAGGATGAAATGTCGAAACACGGACAAACTCCGTATCGAGCCCAATTGTTGATGCGCCATGAATCGCACCCACTAGTGTATCAAGCTGCGCCTGTTGATCGATCCAACCGGAAACGCTCAAAACTTAATCTCTGTGCGTGATGCAAGCGCCTGTGAAAGCGTCGAGACATCAATATGATCCAGCTCGCCCCCAACGGGCACACCTTGCGCCAAGCGAGTCACACGTGTTTGCCCACTGAGACTTGATACGATTTGATGGGTGGTTGCCTCGCCCTCTACAGTCGATGCTAAAGCGACCAGACACTCAGACGGCCTCTCATCATGCACGCGCTGTATTAACCGCGACAGTCCAATTTCCTCGGGTCCAAGCCCTTCAAGTGGACTCAGAAGTCCAGAAAGGCAGTGATAGTGACCTTTAAATAAACCAGACTGCTCAATTGCCAAAATATCGCTAGGGGATGAGACAACACAAAGAAGTGATTGATCACGCGAGGAGTCCTGGCAAATTCGACACGGTTGGATTTCCGTGAGATTACTGCAGATCTCACAATGCTCAATCATTTCGAGCGCCTGCGCCAAAACCTCTGCAAGATGCAGTCCTCTTTCACGATCTCTCTCGAGTAAATGCAAGGCCATGCGCGAAGCCGACCGTGGGCCAACACCAGGCAAACACCGGAGCGCCTTTTCAAGGCTGGTTAATAGCGGAGAAACACTCATGAGAACGGGAATTTAAACCCTGGTGGCAAGTTCAAGCCTTGAGTTAATGACCCCATCGACTCTTGTTTCAATGCTTCAAGCTTCTGATTTGCATCATTAATTGCAGATGCAACGAGCTCGCCAACAATCTCCGGATCATCTGCCAAAACATTTGGATTGATCACGACAGACTTACAATCGCCCTGACCATTCAAGGTCACAGTTACAAGGCCAGCTCCAGACTCGCCCACCACTTCTTTCTCAGAGAGCTGAGCTTGAGCTTCTTTCATCTGCTCAGCCACCTTCTGAGCCTGCTTCATCATTTCTTGAAGCGGACCATCAAACATGTGTTCCTCCATCTCTTGGCTCAATCGAATCCATACGTATTGTTGCATCGAAACATTCCGTGAGTGCACTTACAAACGGATCTTCAGCAAATTGACTCTTTGCAAGAGCGAGACGCTCTTCCTTTAATCGCATGCGATAACCTTCCGGTGTTTCAGGTAGATCAGTTCGAATTTCAACAACGATTGTTGGCGCCTGCCCGAACTGTGACGCAAAAGCCTCAGCGACCCGGCGTCGATGCATGTCATTCAACAAACTTTCAGTATGAGAGTTCGTCGCCAACACGACAGTATCTCTGTCTGCCGAAACTAAAACGGTTTGGGCGATCAATGATGCAGTCATTCCATGGAGATCGAGTAAACGACTCTCGAATACCCAAGCATCAGGAGACAACGACAATTCTAAAGGATGGGCTTCGTTTCCATCATCCCATTCCTCAACATCACCACTCTCGCTGTATTGCTTCGCATCTGACAGTAATTGCGATCCGATTTCAGCGCCTACTAGCGTTGGAACGGGTTGAGGTTGGGATGAAATTATTGGCCTGTCAACTTGTGAGTCTTGGATTCCCGAGTCAGATTTGTCATCAACCGATGGCTCTTCTTCGACAGCCTGCATCACTTCGATCTCAGGTGCGGGCATTGCATCTAAATCTGACTTCGATTCGACTACTGGAACTTGCGTCTCCACCGAAGCAACTGACTCAGCTGGTTGCTGTTCGGTAGTACTGTCAACGCTTGGGGCGGGCTCTGGGTCCGACTGTGAGTCTGATTCGGTTGTTGCCTTAGAGGAGGCAGAGGCCGATACCACCTCGCCAGCCCGAGCTGGCCGAAACGCGATCATACGCAACACCAACATCTCAAATGCAGATCGAGCATCGGATGCGAGCGGTAAGTCACGATATCCAGTTAGCGCAAACTGATAGGCCAACTGCAAAAATTCTGGAGACATCTGCGTTGCCAGTTCTCGTACTGCTTTTTGCTCGCTTGGTGACAGATGGCTGATCCCTTGATCATTGATCTGAGCAATAGCAACCTGATGCAGCATCGACTGCACTCCACTCACTAGCGCCATCCAGTCTGGGGTTTCTCGGGAGAGCTGCTCAATACGCTGCAACGCATCAGCCGCCTGCCCATTTGCAATATCCCCGAGTAATGCAGGAATTTCGGATACTCCTTGAGTCCCGAGCATTTCAATCACGTTGGCTGTTGTGACTGATCCTTCACCATGCGCGATCGCTTGATCAAGAAGAGTCATCGCATCACGAACAGACCCTCGACCCGCTTTTGCAAGATGCCAAAGTGCATCTTTATCAAATGAGACCTGTTCTGCGGTTAATACGTGCTCCAAATGAGATTCAACTAAATCAGGACTCAAGTCCCTGAGATGAAACTGTAAGCATCGTGATAAAACGGTCGGCAGCAGTTTTTGAGGATCTGTTGTTGCGAGTAAGAAAACAACGTGTCCAGGTGGTTCCTCTAGGGTTTTCAGCAACGCATTAAATGAATGCGTTGTGAGCATGTGCACCTCATCGATGAGGTATACCTTATAACGGCCTTGGCTCGGCGCATAGCTCACATTTTCTAGGAGTTCACGCGTGTCATCCACTTTCGTCCGGCTGGCTGCATCGACTTCCAATAGATCAACAAACCGATTTTCAGAGATTGCCCGACAATTCGAACATTCACCACAGGGTGTTGATGAGACGCCCTTCTCGCAATTTAAACAACGAGCCAAGATACGTGCGATGGTCGTTTTACCAACTCCGCGAGTACCGGTAAAGAGATACGCATGGTGCAAACGGCCAGAATCGAGAGCATGCGTTAACGCCTTGCGCACGTGCTCTTGACCGATCAACTGCTCAAATGTGGTCGGGCGCCATTTTCTGGCTAAGACCTGCTGACTCATGCATGCCTCTTATGACTGGAAGCAACTCCTGCCAGCCGCACCCCGGCACACCAAATATCCGCTGCCGCTGCTCCCTTCCGGGCCTGACGGGGTTCACAAATATCCAATTGCGAGGGGACCGACAAGAGTCACCATTGAATCCCGATCGCTCGGGAGAGGCCTATTGTCACGGTAACCATGCCTCCGATGCAAGTTTGATTGCCATCAGACTACACATCAAAACAACAAGTGGCCGAATCAACACGATCCCACGACCTAGCATGACCCGTGTTCCTAGCAAAGCACCAAGGATTTGAGCCGGTATCATGACCATAACGGCAGACCACATCACCAAATCACTGGTCGCGAACATCAAAAATGCAGCCATGTTGGTCATCGCGTTAAAGAGTTTTGCATGAATTGTTGCTTCGCGTAGCCCAAGCCCGAGAACTGAAATCATCAATAACGCAAAGAGAGAGCCAGTTCCGGGGCCAAAAAAACCGTCGTAGAAGCCAATGAAAGCGACTCCTGCCAGCGCGAGCATGCCAAAAGTTGGCGTTTGCTCAAGCGCAGTTTGTGGTAGTCGAACGAGACCGAAATACGCCGCAGCCGCCAACAATAAAATGGGAACAACACGATCCAACCAATTCGCCTCAGACACTTCGCGTAAGCTCCATGCACCAGCAAGCGCCATCGCGAATGCGAGCAAAGCGTAAGGCCACAACGCGCGTATTTTGAGGTGCCCTGAAGTCATGAGGCGTACTGAGGCAGTTAAGGTGCCGGCAAAAGCCTGGCACTTATTTGTGGCTAATGCCTGAGCGGGGGTAAATCCCGCAAACAAAAAAGCTGGAATTGTGATGAGGCCACCACCGCCAGCCAGCGTATCAACAAACCCAGCGATAAAAGCAACAGCGGCTAAGAGAACCAGCCACTCAGCATCAATGATCAAATACGATTCCTAATCGCTCTGCCACTTCGCGATAGGCTTCTAATACGCCACCTAATTTCTGCCGAAAACGATCTTTATCTTTTTTCTCGCCAGTGACCTTGTCCCACAAACGGCAGCCATCAGGGCTGAATTCATCACCCAAAACAATGTCACCATGGAAGCGACCGAATTCAAGCTTGAAGTCGACTAACTGAAGCCCGGCCTCATCGAACATCGACTTGAGAACGCTATTGGTTTGAAGTGTCAGCTCATGCATACGAGCCATCTCTTCCCGAGTCGCCCATCCAAACGCTTCAACATGATGCTCTGTGATCATCGGGTCGTGTAACGCGTCATTTTTTAAAAACAATTCGAATAGTGGTGGATCGAAATCCAGTCCCTCTTCGACTCCAAGTCTGCGAATGAGAGAACCGGCTGCCTTATTTCGAACCACACACTCGACAGGAATCATATCGAGCCGCTTCACGAGCGCATCGGTCGCACTGAGTCGCTCTACGAAATGGGTTGGAATCCCGGCATCAGCAA
>OBAL01000078.1_pt1 | contig 15984 bp, 15 predicted proteins | sample 1516331 | NCBI WGS metagenome assembly OBAL01 (sample SAMEA3275603, study PRJEB22092) | marine metagenome | biome: ENVO:00000038, "LAGOON"; feature: ENVO:00002042, "SURFACE WATER"; material: ENVO:00002019, "BRACKISH WATER" | collected 2014-06-21T13:56:00+00 | depth 0 m
CTCTTGAGATTGAATACGCACGTGACACGATGCCACGCGGCGTCTTGGGCATGAATGCGCAGATGATGGAAGAGTATTTGAAGTTCATCACCAACCGTCGTTTGACGCAGATTGGTCTGTCTGAGCAGTTCCCTGGTGTGGAAAATCCATTCCCATGGATGAGTGAAATCATGGATCTCCGGAAAGAGAAGAACTTCTTCGAAACCCGGGTCACCGAGTATCAGGTCGGCGGCGCGCTGTCCTGGGACTAAGCCTCCACTGAGGATGATTCCAGCCCAGACTCCGGTCTGGGCTTTTTTATGTCCGAAGCGCTCGCAACACAGCCTCAGGATCTCGATCAACCACATTTAATAAAACCAGAGCTGGCCCTCTTGGACGCCGGTCACCACGCTCCCAATGCCTTAATGTGCTCACACTAATCCCAAAAGCGGCAGCAAATTCTTGCTGAGTCATACCCACTTTCTTGCGAATTGATTTCACATCCAGTGGAGAATACTGATGAATCACCGCTTGCGTATGCTGACTGTTGTCCAGCGCAATCGCTTCAGTCAGTCCTTGCCGAATACTCTCGAAAAACTCACTCATTGATTATCCCCATATTGCTGCTTCAACACTGTCGTTAGCAAGGCGAGTTGCTTACATTCTTTCTCCGATAAATCAGCTCGACTGGGCTTATCGAATACTGTGAGCAGAAACAGTGGTGTTTTACGATCACTGTAGTAATACAGCACCCGAAGTCCTCCCCGCTTACCTTTTGACTTTGACGCCCATCGCAGTTTCCGTATGCCACCTGTCCCTCGAATCAAAACACCGGCTGTGGGAAAAGCCACAAGGTATTCGATGAGATGCATTCGAGCATCTTCAGACAATAAACCCTCAGACCGTTTAATAAACTCCGGCAGCTCCACTACAGTATGCAAAATCCCGCCTGAATAATCCATTGGATTACCTCAACTCAATCTCTGTTTCTGAGACTGTAGTTCAGACCTCAAGATTTGCTTGTTATGATTTTTTCTGCATCCTCAAGTATTGAAAGCTATACTTCTGCCCATGAATCTTTTCATCGATACAGCGAATACCGACTGCTGGGCAGATCTTGCAGGTACTGGGCTTTTTTCTGGAATCACAACCAATCCTTTACTCATTCAAAGAGCGGGTCTTAAGACATCAATTGAGACCTACCAGGCCCTCTATGCAAAAGCGATTGAGCTTGGTTATCCGAGTATTCAATTTCAGGTGTTTGGTGAGGATTGGCTCCAATGTGCACAGTCAATTGCAGCGATTGGACCTGAGGCATTGATCAAGATACCGGCAAATACAATTGGCTTTGAAGTGGTCTCAGAGCTCGGTTTGCCTGATCGGACAACACTGACAGCAGTCTATTCAGAGGGTCAGGTCATCGCAGCTGAAGCACTTCAAGTTGCATATACAGCCCCCTATTACGCTCGATTAAAAGAAGCGACAAACGAAGCCGATGAGATCTTTGATCGGATGCAAGACATCGCGTTTGAAACCGAACTTTTGGTTGCGAGCCTGCGATCGAATGAGCAGTTTCTTGACCTGGCAGCGCGCGGTTTCTCAACCTTCGCACTTCCTGAACCGATTGCACGCACTTTCTTTGAATCAGACCTCGCTAACCAAGCGATTGCTGATTTTGAAAAAGCCGCCCGCGGCTAGCCAAAGGTCGCGTCGACTTCCTCGCGTGTCGGTGGCTGACATCCAGCCCGCGTGCAATTCATACCAGCAACACGTGATGCGAGAGTCAGGATCTCAGAGAGACTCTGTTGATTGAGTTGAGATAACTTATCTCCAGCAATCTGGAGTCGATCGATCTCAGCCAATAAGGTTCCATGGACAGAATCACCCGCGCCAACCGTATCAGATAATGGCCCTGGCAGACTTGCACCAACTTCTACCATCACACCCTCTCGGGTGTAACCGTTCAATCCCTCTGAGCCACGGGTATAAACGCAGAGTTGCGGTGCATAGATTTCCATAAATTGATTGAGTGCATCTGTCGTCCACTCAGGATGCAGATACTCCAGATCCTCGTCACTCAGCTTGACGAGATCCGCTTCATGAAAAAAACGCGCGATCCCAGTGCGATATGCGACTGGATCTTTGGTCATCGAGGGACGACAGTTAGGATCAACAGAAATCAATGCGCCTCGTTCTTTTGCCGCTTTCACAACAGACAGCCAAGCGTCTTGATCCTCGATTGGAATCAATGCACAGGATCCCACATGAAAGATCGACATCGACTGAGGGAAAGAGGCGATAATCTCTGCCACAGGCACTTCCCGATCAGCCGTCCCGTCGCGGTAAAACGCATAGCTTGGTTGACTGGTTTCATCGAGCGACACGACAGCGAGCGAGCTATAGGCATCAGATCGCGCGTTGTCTCGTAAAGACACTCGACACTCAGCCAACCGTGCAGCAAGCAGATCACCGTAGGCATCAGTACTTAACGTCGAAACATAGAGGACTTCTGACCCCAGTTGCCCTGCTGCCAAGGCACAATTCAGGGTTGAGCCGCCAGGGCAGGCCTCGAACAATCGTTCACCACGATCGATCAAATCAACAATTGCATCACCGCCGATAACAATCACCCAGCAACTCCTTCTGACTGCACTGAGAATATCGAATCCAGAGCCTCTATTTCATTTACAAGGGTTGAAACGAATTCAGGGCATCGCGTCGGGACATCTCCCCACAAATCAGGTTCAGTTGCAAACGCTACTTCCTGACCTCTCTTTAGCATCGGTGCAATCCAATTCCATTTGGGGTCAACGTACTTAAAGGGTATACGACCAGCTTCTACATGACGCATAAACACGTACCACGAGGCGATACCATGAATCGAGCGCACCGGAATACGACCTTGATTAACCGTCCCTTTCACAGTCGGAAGCACAAAAATTGGGAACTTGCTGACGCCGTCCATGCAAATTCTCTCGACTGTGTCACCAATATGCTGATTCGAGAATCGAGACTCAATGATATCTCGGTACGCTTCTAAATCGATCGGTGATTCACCGATTGCAGGTATCACTTCCTCGGTCTCATACGCTCTAAAAAACGCACGCAATTCAGGATCTAGAATTCCCGCATCGTATGTATGGTGCCCTTTCAATGCAGCAAGATAAGTCAAGATCGTGTGCCCTCCATTCAAGACACGAATCTTTGCGTCTTCATAAGGCTCAACGTCGTCTACAATCTCAACACCCGCCTGCTCAAAAGGAGGACGACCATTCGCGAAATGATCCTCGAGCACCCACTGAATGTAGGATTCTCCCATGACAGTCACTGCGTCATCGATCCCGAACCTTTGCTTTACATCCAGACTATGACGCGAGTCGATGCGAGGCGTAATACGATCCACCATCGAGCAAGGAAACGTAACGTGTTTGGTCATCCAGTCGACCGATTCCATATCGCCCGCAGCCTTTAAATACTGCAATAATCCAGAGCGTAATTTACCCCCGTTATCACGTAGATTGTCACAACACAAAAATGTAATTGGTCCTGCTCCGTCACTCGCTCGTGCACGAATCACTGCGTGAAGAAATGTATAAATCGATGACCCAACTCCAGACGCCAAACCATCAATAATTGGCTTAGCAGACACATCGAGTACATTGTCATCATCCAAGTTGTATCCACTCTCAGTGACAGTCATAGAGATGATGCGAATGGATGGATCTGTTGCTCGACTCACGGCGACTTGGTATGCGGCCGAAGCATCAATCAATTCAATAATCGAACCTATTTCACGATAAGCGACTTCGCCATCAGGAGATATTGTTTTCAACACGTACTGTCCATTTTGGGCTTTGAGCGCGTCGAATAATGGACGATCTTCAGTGCGCAAGTTCACTCCACAAATACCCCATTGCGAAGAGAAATCCAGCAAGCTATCAATATATACAGCTTGATGGGCACGGTGGAATGCGCCGACACCAACATGCATTATTCCAGCTGTGACTTGATCTCGCTGGTAAGAGATTCTTTGCAAATCAGGAGTTGTCATCATTTGAGTCCTTATCATCCACGCATCTGTCGAAGGGCCAGATACGCTTGTCTGTAATTTGTTAATTTTGACTGAAAGTAATCCCCGCGAGCTTGAACAGGCGAAAGACAGTCAGTAATTTGTTCATTTGGATATGCAGTATTTTGATCTGTCATCGCGAGACGAGCCGCCCCCAAACTGGGCCCGATAATCGAGCTATCTGATGTTTCAACCGTAATCTCGAGTGCATTCGCCATCATCTGGAGCCAATATTTAGAGCGCGTACCACCGCCAATCGACAGCGTCGATCGAATCGTCGCGCCAGCCTCTCTCAAAGCACTCAAGCCATCACAAAACGAAAAAGTGACGCCTTCCATAACCGCTAAGCAAAGATCATCAACAGTGGTCGCAGACGACAGATTGAGGAAAACACCGCGTGCATCGGGATCATTGTGCGGAGAGCGCTCACCATTCAGATAGGGAAGAAACTGCACATCTGTTTCTGTCTTGTTAGAAACAGACACTCGGTTCACCATATCTGCGACTGACTGCCCCGTGATACTCGACAACCAGTTCAGAGAATGTGCAGCACTCAATGTCACTGTCATTTGATGCCATGTATCAGGTAACGCATGTGCAAAAGCGTGAACAGTTTTTTCTGGGCAAGCCTGATGACTTTCGCTGACAGTAAAAAAAACGCCAGATGTTCCTAAACTAATGAATGTCTGCCCTGGAGTCGAAATACCAAGTGCTAAAGCCCCGCACGCGTTATCACCACCGCCTGCAACGACAGGCACGCGTGGAAGACCATATTTTCGACTGGCATCTAAAGAGACCACCGCAGTTTCTTCTGGGCCCTCAAGGACTTTTGGCAACCACTTACGATTAGCGCCGGTCACATCTATCAGTGCATCATCCCACTGTCGAGTCTGAGGATTCATCCACAAGGTACCGGAAGCGTCAGAAGGATCGGTGTAAAACTCGTTGGTTAGTACAAACCGCAAATAATCTTTCGGTAGTAAGACATGCTGAATCTTTTGGTAGGTCTCGGGTTCATGTTGCTTAATCCACATGAGCTTTGGCGCGGTAAATCCAGGCATCGCAAGATTTCCAGCATACGCTGTGAACTCGGCGCCCATCCCATTGAGTATCTGGCATTCATTTCCTGACCGTCCATCGTTCCAGAGAATGCAAGGCCTCAGGATCTTACCTTTTGCATCAAGACAGGTTGCGCCATGCATTTGTCCGGTCAAACCGATTCGTTCAATCTGTTGCAACTGGATTTGACCACTCAAATCTGCACAAACTGACAACAACGCCTGTTCCCAATGCACTGGATCTTGCTCAGACCAATGTGTTTTAGGATGACTCACATCAAGTGGTGCTTCGGCTGTCGCACGCACTTGATGGCCCTCATCGATAACAACGGCCTTGAGCGACGACGTACCAAGATCGATCCCCAGAAACACTTAAAGGCCCTCTGGTGGAATATATCCAGCAGTTCCTGGACTCAGATTTGCCCTGACTACTCGCCGAAACTCAGATGGTGTGACGCCCTTAATCTTGGCGAAGTGACGATTAAAGTTCGCGACGTTATTGAAGCCGACTGAATAGCAAATCGAAGAAACCTGGTCGTTTGTTTCAGTCAGCAAAACACAGGCTTTGCCGATACGCACTTGATTCACGAAATCGACAAACTTATTCCCTGTGGACTTTTGGAAGTGCCGCGAAAAAGCACTCGCACTCATATCAGACATCAATGCCATCCGCTCAAGTGAAATTTCTTGAGCGAAGTTATCCACCACATAATCAACCGCGTCGTTAATTTTTGATTCAACGACCCCTGTTAACGTCGAGTGAATTTTTGCTGAACTCAATGCGCGTTTTTTCGGCCACTCATGCAGTCGCTTTAGGACGTTGAGAAATGCCAGTACACGGGCAATACCATGTGTATCACGAACAGATGCGAGTAGCGCTTGAGCTTCAGCTTGATCAAAGCCAGTAAACTCGACGCCAGATCGAGCCATCTCAAGGGTGGGCAACACATTTTTAAATTCTGGAAACGCATCGGCCAATTTCTTGAGTGAATCATCACGAAACTGAATCACCATGTCCCGAAGTGTCACTGAATCGTACGCATCGATTTCAGTAACCCAGTTGTGAGGGAGCCGCGGCCCGGTTAGAACAAGTTGTCCAGGCTGGTAACGTCCAATATAGTCGCCCACAAAGACCTTACCTGTCGTTGCGACCATCAGGTGTAATTCATACTCGTCGTGCGCGTGCCAACGAATCAGATCGCAAGGCCATCCGTGCTCCAAATAACGAATACTCCCAAGCTCTGGAGGTACGACTTCAAACTGAGGAACTGCGGCAATCGACATCGCTAACTCATCCAATTCCCGCCGTCGACGTTATAGGTTTGAGCTACCACATAGTCTGACGCGCTTGATGCAAGGAACAAAGCCATCCCAGTCAGGTCCTCTGCTGTTCCCATCCGACCGAAGGGCACTGACTCTCCAACTTCCTTTTTCTTTTGCCCGAGAGGTTTGTTTTCATACTTTGCAAACAAGGCATCCACACCATCCCAGTGCTCGCCATCGACCACTCCAGGTGCTATCGCATTCACATTGATGCCGTGTTCAATAAGATTTAATCCAGCTGATTGCGTCAAGCTAATGACCGCTGCCTTTGATGCACAATAGACTCCAACCAAAGCTTCGCCGCGGCGGCCAGCTTGACTGGCCATATTAATAATTTTGCCTCCTGACCCTCGCTCGATCATGCGTTGAGCAACTGCCTGCATCATAAAAAGAGTCCCTGCGACATTAATTGAAAAGCACTTCTCATAATCAGAACGATCAATCTCGACGATCGGAGCTGCTGTAAAAATCGCTGCGTTGTTGATCAAAACATCAATATGACCCAATACATTGACCGTCGTTTCAACAGCAGATTGAATACTGTCTTGATCTGAGACATCCAGGTACGTTGCAGAACAAGAATCACCCAATTCATCTGCGGATATCTTAGCGCGCTCAAGATCGCGATCAGCAATCATGACGCGCGCGCCGGCATCTACAAATACACGTGCAAAGGCATAGCCGATACCTCTTGCTGCACCGGTGATAAGTACCTGCTTTCCGCCGACATCGATCACAAACGAAGACCTTCAGCATCAAATTTATGAATCATCTCGGGGCGTGGTGACAAATAGACGGTATCGCCATGCTTAAACGCAACCTCTCCACCTGCGCGAACAGTGATAGTCTCAGCGAGTCCCGTATCATGCACATGGAAAAACGTATCTGAACCTAAATGTTCGGAGACGCTAATCGAGCCTTTCCACTCACCTTTTGTTTCCGAAACACCAATATGTTCTGGCCTTATTCCGATGCAATACGCATCGTGTTTAGCAGCCTCAGCACCCTCGATAAAGTTCATTTTTGGGGACCCGATAAAGCCTGCAACGAATCGATTAAGAGGGTTGCGGTACAGCTCAAGAGGGCTTCCCACCTGCTCAATGACGCCCCCCTGAAGGACGACAATCTTATCTGCCATGGTCATGGCTTCGACTTGATCGTGGGTCACATAAATCATTGTGGTCTTTAAGCGCGCATGGAGCTCACTAATCTCCAAACGCATACCGACTCTAAGCGCCGCATCCAAGTTCGAAAGTGGCTCATCAAAGAGAAAAGCAGAGGGTTCACGGACAATAGCGCGGCCGATCGCCACGCGCTGACGTTGTCCGCCGGACAGTTGCCCAGGCCGTCTATCCAGATAATCGGTCAGGCTTAAGACTTCTGCCGCTGCTGCAACTCGACGATCAATTTCAGCTTGATCCAACTTAGCCATCTTTAAAGGAAAAGCGATATTTTTCCGTACCGACATATGCGGATACAAAGCATAGGACTGGAATACCATCGCTAAGCGACGCTGCGCTGGCGGAAGATCTGTCGCGTTCTGATCATCGATGTAAATGTCGCCGCTAGACACATCTTCGAGTCCAGCAATCAATCGAAGCAGTGTTGATTTACCGCAACCAGACGGACCGACAAAGACAACAAATTCACCTTCCTCGATCGTTAGATCCAGTGGTTGGATAACCTCCACATGTTCAAATTTCTTCGTGACTTTTTCTAAAACAATACGTCCCATGTGTCTTCCTTATTTGACGGCGCCGAATGTTAAGCCGCGAACCAGTTGTTTCTGACTGAACCAGCCAAGGATAAGAATTGGCGCAATCGCCATCGTCGAAGCCGCACTTAATTTTGCGTAAAAAAGCCCTTCAGGACTTGAGTAACTTGCTATAAATGCAGTCAAGGGAGCTGCTTGAGCAGCAGTCAGATTGAGTGTCCAAAATGCTTCATTCCAGGCAAGAATGAAGTTAAGTAAAATGGTGGATGCGATCCCTGGAATTGCCATGGGGGTTAAGACGTACAAGATTTCTGAGCGGAGCGAAGCTCCATCCATTCTAGCCGCTTCCAAAATCTCTGAAGGGATTTCCTTAAAATAGGTGTATAGCATCCAAACTATGATCGGCAGATTGATGAGCATTAGCACAACAACGAGTCCGATCTTTGTATCTAGCAACCCCAATTCAATAAAGATCAGATAAATCGGATAGAGGACACCAACAGCCGGCAGCATTTTAGTCGACAGCATCCAAAGCAAAATATCTTTGGTTCTTTTTGAAGGAACAAAGGCCATCGACCACGCGGCCGGCACAGCAACAAAAATACCGAGGAGTGTCGATCCACCAGCAATAATTACTGAGTTCGTCAAAAATCGAAGATAGTCTGAGCGCTCCTGAACAATCGCGTAGTTCTCGAGCGTCCAGTCAAACATCAAAAATAGTGGAGGATCTGCAATTGCCTGACCTTCAGTCTTGAAACTCGTCAAAATTGTCCAAAGAATCGGGAAGAAGATCAAAAGGCCAATCGACCATGCGAGTACCGTATTGAAAGTTTTCCGGTTAAATGAAACTGCACGTGCCATCTTGTTCTCCTATTTATCCAAGTTCTTGCCAACAATCCGCATTAAGAAGATCGCGACAATGTTTGCGAGGATGATGGCGTAAACACCTCCGGCTGAACCAAGGCCAACATTTTGGCTTTCTAAGACGCGCTGGAAGATCAAATACGTCAGTGTTTTTGAACCAAAGGCACCAGCGGTCGTGACGAAAATCTCAGCAAAGATCGACAACAGAAAAATTGTTTGAATCAGTAAGACCACCGTTATCGCCCGGCTTAGATGAGGTAGAACGATGTACCAAAATCGCTTTAAAGCTGTTGCTCCATCCATTTCTGAAGCCTCGAGTTGCTCATGGTCGAGCGATTGAATGGCTGTTAAGAGAATCAATGTTGCGAATGGGAGCCACTGCCAACTCACAATCGTAATGATCGACGTCAATGAAGCATGGGACATCCACTGTAACGGCTCCGCCCCAAAAAACTCCCACAAATAAGATAGAAGACCGTAATTTGGGTCCATGAACATATTCTTCCAAACCAACGCGGACACAGTCGGCATGACAAAGAAAGGAGCGATGACCAAAATACGGACAACACCTTGGCCCCAAATTGGTTGATCGAGAAGAATTGCCAAGAGGGTTCCGAGAATTAGCGTAATCGCGAGGACACCACCGACGATAATCAACGTGGTTGTAACACTTGGCCAGAATGAGCTTGAAGAGACGAATCGGACATAGTTGTCAAAACCAACCCAACCAAGATCCCCTCCACGTAGGGGTAAATATTTTTTAAACGAAAAATAAAGGGTCATGATGAGTGGCACAAGCATCCAGGCAAGCAAGAGCATTACAGCAGGCGCCATCATAAATCGTGCCGCGGAACGTGAATGTTGAGTAGCCACAACGATATCCCTTTTTTTGTTGTGAAGTTAAAAGTAGAGGCGGACTCGCCGCCTCTACTTTTGAGCTTTGAAAATTAACGGTAACCCGCTGCTTCCATCGCTTCGTTAGTGATGTCCTGCGCCTTAGATAGCGCTTCTTCGACAGACTGCTGACCAGCATAGGCTGCTGCGAACTCTTGGCTGACCTGTGTCGCGATACCTGCAAACTCAGGAATTGCAGCGAACTGAATACCTACATAGGGGCTTGGCTCGACCGTTGAGTTGTTTGGATCTGCAGACAGGATCGAATCCAATGTCATCTGCGCGAAAGGTACTTTCTTGTAGTTTTCATTTTCATACAATGAAGTACGCGCTCCTGGAGGAACGTTAGCCCAACCTTCTTTTGCAGCAACGAGTTCGATGTAATCTTTAGATGTCGCCCACTCAATGAACTGAAGTGCTGCTTTCTCTTTTTGAGTCCCAGCTGGAATCGCAAGCGCCCACGCCCATAACCAGTTTGAACGCTTACCAAGACCGGTATCTGGAGCAAGAGCAAAACCAACTTTGTCAGCAACAGTCGAATCCTTTGGATTTGTTACAAAAGATGCGGCTACTGTTGCGTCGATCCACATGCCACACTTGCCTTGCTGGAACAAAGAAAGGTTTTCGTTGAAGCCGTTGGTTGCGTAACCTTTAGGACCTGATGCATCCATCATGGTCTTAAAGAAGTTCAACGTATTAGCCCATGGCTTAGTATCAAACTGAGCATTCCAGTCCATATCAAACCAACGTGCACCGAAAGAGTTCGACATCGCAGTAATGAATGCTCCGCCTTCGCCCCATCCAGCCTTACCACGCAAACAGATACCATTGATATCGTTTGAGCGATCTGTCATCGCTGCTGCCGCTTTTGCAATGAAGTCCCAAGTTGGCGCTTCAGGCATGCTTAGACCTGCCTTCTGCATCAGATCTGTGCGATACATGATCATAGAGCTTTCGCCATAAAAAGGAGCTGCATAAAGCGTTCCTTCGTGACTTAAGCCACCGCGCATGGCTGGCAAAATATCATCGACGTCATACGCTTCAGACAAGTTATTGGTATTGAAGTTGACGTTTTTATGCAAAGGAACCAACCAACCGTTCGCTCCCCAAATTGGAGTTTCGTACATGCCGATTGTCATGATATCGAAGGCACCACCTTTGGTAGTGATATCAGTGGTTACACGCTGGCGAAGGACATTCTCTTCAAGAGTGACCCACTCAACGTTGATTCCTGTTTGCTTAGTAAACTGATCGGTATAACCCTGCATACGGATCATGTCACCGTTATTCACAGTGGCAATGGTGATCGTTTCAGCCAAGGCTACGGTCGACGTAGCGAGTGATAATGCAACTGCAACACCCAAAGACGTTTTACGAATCATTTGTAGACTCCTTGTTATGTTTGTCTATCCATCTAGTGGACAGACAGATTAAATCTGCATACATCGATCGAGAATAGCTTTATTTCTTCTGATAATGATACTTTTTTGCATGATGCGGTGCAAAAATTATAATTTAATTGAAAAATAGTATTACTTTTTGTAACAAACTAATCATTAATGCTCGAGCTCTACTGAGTGGCGGAGCAGGCGATAATTGAAGAATAGCTACGCCCTCCATATGCTAGGCATTACAATGAATAACCAGTTAAGCTCCCGACATGACCATTCCTATTGATCTTAGAAATCACCTCGATCGTTTGAAACTGCAAGGTCCTTCAAGAACCGTTGTTGCGATTGCTGGCGCACCTGCATCAGGCAAAACAACGCTAGCTCGCGAACTCGCCGAATCGATTCCGAATACCGCATTTCTTTCAATGGATGGATATCATCTGGACAACCCACTACTTCAAGAAAAAAATCTTTTAGATAAGAAAGGTTCACCGGAAACGTTCGATCTCGATGGTTTCTCCGCACTGATTGCCCGATTGAAAGAGCCAAGAGATATCTATTGCCCGATCTTTGATCGCCAAACCGAACGAACCATAAATAGTGCACACCTCATTTCGAAAACCATTGACATGGTGATCGTCGAGGGCAACTACCTCCTGCTAAACGAACCAAGCTGGGTCGATCTTCGAGACCATTGGGATTATTCAGTATTTCTAGAAGTTGATATCGAGATAATCAAACAACGACTACTCGAGCGATGGCTGTCATTCGGCTACTCGCGAGACGAAGCATTAAAAAAAGCCGTGATGAATGATCTACCAAACGCACAGCGCATTTTAGAAAATAGACTTAATGCAGATCTAGTCTTGACCTCTCAACGGTAGACGAAATATTCATCAAATACCCCTCGCACCCTTCGTAATCACGATATTTCCGTAAAGCGCGGGATCAGAGGTTGCGATGATTGCAAAGGCATCTTTCACCGCCTGATAAAACGTTTCATCATCGGGTCGAGTAATTTCTCCACCAAGCCCCTTAATCTGTTGAATCAAATCCAGATGCACCGGCCGCTCTGTTTTCGGAACCCAACCCGTCACTTGGTCGGTTTCAATCGGAAAGATAGTCAAAATAGCTTCGAGAACAGAAGAGACTGTGTGACCGTTCATTCGGATTAAGCGATTCGCATCGCGCTCGGCTGGGTAGTTCCCATCAACAATTGCAATGGTATCGCCGTGTCCCATCGACGCCAGGATGTATAACAAATCTGGGCCGAGACGTTGATCAATTCCGAGAAGCATCATTTACCTCAGTGCGCGACTTTAGCGCGTTGAAATAGATCATCGGTCATCAGCGAACCAAGCACTGCGACAAGACCTAACACCAATACGGGGAAGCCAGGAAGTCCCTGAAGCAAAAGACCTACAGCCGCTGCAACAATCACGGCAACCATAATGAATGCTCGCTGCTGTGTTGGTTTAGCAACCATCACAAATCCAGCAACTGTGGCTATCAGAAGGCCCCAAGACAATACTGCTTGTGAGCTAATCATCGCTTGAAGCGATGCGATTGCATCAGCCTCAAGTAAGCGTGTCATTTGATTCGGTGCCAGTTGTCCACCAGCAGCAACGATCGCCTGCATGCTTTGATGTTCATGAAGCGCAATCAAGCTTCCAAAATAGTTCGACGCGGGATGCATCGCGGCAAATAAAAGCGTCGCCGCACCAATCGCAAATAACACCTGTTTGATCCGCTCAGGAGATGCATTTTGACGCACGATATCGATACCGACGGCGAGAAGAATAATCATGCCAAGCACAATCATCTGCCAGAAGGTATTCAACTGCGCTAGGGTCAATCCGTTGTTGATAAGCTTTAAGAGAATGACACCCAAGAAGGTTCCGAGGATTGATCCACGACCACCAAAGAGTGACGTACCGCCAATGACCACTGCTGCGATGGCATCCAATTCCCACATTTGTCCGTAGTCACTCTTGGCGTAGGGCGCACGTCCCAAAAACATCAACGCACCAAAAGCAGCGGTGAACGAGCAGATGACATAAGCAAGTGTTTTATACAAACGCACATTGATGCCTGCTTGACGCGAGCCTTGCTCATTAGAACCAATCGCATAGGTATATCGGCCAAGCTTTGTGTGTTTAACGATCAAGCCAAGCACAATAAAGAACGCAATGAAGATGACCAGACTCATCTGGAATGTTCGGAAATATTCGAGCCAATTGGCATCGACCCACTGTCCAAGTGGCATCAAGAAGTCTGGCAAGGTTCCATCTTTATATCCCTGGCGAAGCGGAGACAAGGGGTTATAGCGACCAAAGAAATCAAACAGCGAATCAAGCTTCGGCGTCGCCTGCGCACCTGTTGTTAGGTGGCCCGTACCGCGCCATATCGAAAGGCCTGCCAAGGTGACAATGAACGCAGGCATCCCAAACCGGGCAACCAGCGTGCCATGAATTAAACCGATCGAGAGTCCAAGGCCTATCCCGAATAGAACGGCAAGAACCGGCGGGAAGCCCCAATATGAAGCTACGTATCCTGTCAGCGCTGCTGTCATACCCATGACAGAGCCAACAGACAAATCAATCCCAGCAGTCAGAATCACCAGCGTCATACCGCCCGCAATCACTCCAAGTGCTGCTGAGTTATTCAAAATCGTCATCAGATTGGATGGATGGAAGAATGAACGTCCATCGGTTACTAATTCAATCGCAATCGCGAGAATCACCACCGCCAGAAGAGCACCAGACCAGTCTTTCTTAAAGTAGCTCGCTAATAGTTGAGCAAACCGATCGTAGAAGGTTCTGTTATCCACAACACACCCCTGAAGTTTTAAATAGAAGAAAAACGCCCCGGAAGAATTTCCGGGGCACAGGTATTACATACCGATCAGCTTTTTGTACTCAGCTGATGTTTTTGGTGTCACAAGGAATGTTCCAGTATCAATACGCTTTGATACAGTTTCACCTTTTGCTGCAGCAACTGCAGCTTTCACACCTTCATAGCCCATCTTGTAGAGCATCTGCGCAGTATCGACGTGAACCCAACCCTGATCCATCGCGACGATTGCATCAGTCGCACCATCAAAGCCAACCAGCTTCACATCGCCGGCACTGTAACCCAGGTTTTCCAGGGCTGCTTTCGCACCCATGGTGCCACCGTCCCATGCATTCACGACCATTTTCACATCAGAGTGCTTGTTAAGGAGTGCTTCAACGCCAGCTTGCGCTTGGTTTGAATCCCACTCTGTTGGAACGATTAAGATTTCTGAATTAGGACGTGATGCCTTGAAACCCTTCATAAACCCATCGCGACGCTCTTGGCCTGTTGACTGCGCTTGATTCCCGGTCACATAGATAATTTTGTCACCGTCTTTGATGAGTTTCGCCGCTTCTTTACCTTGGATCTCGGCAACTGCTTCGTTATCTGTTGCAACAAATGACGTGACTTCAGCGCCAGACACACCGGTATCAACAGCAACAACAGGAATACCTGCATCCATAGCAGCCTTCACAGCTGGCGCTATACCTGATGAATCAACAGGAGCAACTGCGATCGCGCTAACGCCCTGGGAGGTTAGGTTCTCAAAAACTTCCAACTGAGATGATAGGTCACCTTGGAATGCTGGACCCACAGTAATGAGTTTCGCGCCAACTTCTTTAGCGGCGTCAGCAGCACCATTGTTGATCATGATCCAACCAGCATTTGTTGCTGATTTAGTGATGTAGCCCACAGTGATCTTACTGTGACCGCCAGCCAATGCTGATAGAGAGACAGAAGCGGCAACAGCGCCAGCAACTAGAATCTTTGCGAATGATTTCATCGAGTTATCCTCTTTGCATTTATGTTTATTGGTCCCGCTTTCTGCGCGGTTAGCATTAATGTCTCAAGTTTGGTCGATTCCTGTCAATAAATAAATTCATTTGATTTAATTATTCAAAGTGTTTAGATTCGGTCTATAGTCATAACAACAGAGACATCTTATGAAATACGTTCTCGAGACTCACGGACTCACAAAACATTACGGCGGCGTGCACGCACTCAATGACGCCGATTTCTTTCTAGAACCGGGCGAACATGTTGCCGTGGTCGGGGACAATGGCGCTGGTAAATCAACATTTGTCAGAAACATCACAGGCGTTGAACAACCAACTGATGGGCGGATCGTTTTCTACGGAGAAGATGTCAGCTTCAGCTCACCACTTGATGCGCGCGAAGCGGGTATCGAAACGGTTTACCAAAATCTGGCTCTTGCCGATCACTTAGACGTTCCCGCCAATATTTTTCTCGGACGAGAAGATGCCTATGATGCAATCAAGATTCCAGGCCTCCCTTTTTCAATTCCCCTTGGCCCATTTGCTTGGATGAAAGCAGGATCCATGCGCGAACACGCAACTGAGCTCTTAGAAAAGACCGGAGTCAAAATCCCAGATCTGTCTGAATCGCTAGCCGGAATGTCAGGCGGTCAACGCCAGTGTGTTGCTATCGCACGCGCAGCCGGCTGGGGCGAGAAGCTGATTATTATGGATGAACCGACAGCTGCACTCGGGATTCAAGAGACGACCCGCGTTGAGAACATTATTCGCGGACTAAAGGAACAGGGAATTCCTGTCATCATTATTTCCCACAACCTTCGCCAAGTATTTAACTTGGTTGATCGGATCTGGGTATTCCGAC
>OBAL01000080.1_pt1 | contig 15502 bp, 13 predicted proteins | sample 1516331 | NCBI WGS metagenome assembly OBAL01 (sample SAMEA3275603, study PRJEB22092) | marine metagenome | biome: ENVO:00000038, "LAGOON"; feature: ENVO:00002042, "SURFACE WATER"; material: ENVO:00002019, "BRACKISH WATER" | collected 2014-06-21T13:56:00+00 | depth 0 m
GTGTAAAGAGCTGCGCGCGGTTCTTGGCGAGACCACGGTAGCGGGTCTTGATGTATCCGAACTGGCGCTTGATCACCCGGAAGGGATGCTCAACCCGGGCCCGCACCTTGGCGATGATCCGGTTGATGTCTTCATCGATAGGATGCAGTTCACTGCCCTTGGGTGCCTTGCGCATGACGCCCCAGAACTTGTCAGGCCCTGAAAACGCGACCTCCCGCGCGGCGCTGACATACCCCTTGTCGGCCCAGACCGAGGTCTCTTTGCCGTGTAGTAGGTCGTCCCAAACCTGGCTGTCATGGGTCTTCGCCGTCGTGGTCTCAAGGCTGTGCACGATGCCGCTCTGGGCATCGACGCCGACATGCGCCTTCATTCCGAAGAACCAGTCGTTGCCCTTCTTTGTCGATGACATCTCGGGATCGCGCGCCTTGGCCTCGTTCTTGGTCGAGGACGGCGCATCGATAATGGTCGCGTCCACCAACGTGCCCGAGCAAAGTGTGATGCCTTGATCGGCGAGGTGAGTGTTCACCTCGACAAACAACTTTTCGGTCAGCTGATGCTTCTCCAGCAGGTGGCGGAAGTTCAGGATCGTTGTTTCGTCAGGAATGCGGTCGTCTCCAAGTTCGATGCCCGCGAACTGGCGCATGGCGTCGCTATCATACAGCATCTCCTCTGCCATCGGATCGCTGAGCGCATACCAGTTCTGGAGGAAATATATGCGCAGCATTGTCTCCAGCGGCATGGGCGGCCGTCCACCCTTCGGTCCCACCTTCGGGTAATGCGGCTCGATCAAAGCCAGCATACCCGGCCAAGGCACAACCGCATCCATCTCGGAGAGAAACTTCTCACGCCGCGTCTGCTTCTTCTTCATCGCGTGGCGGAGACCGGGAAAGGCGGGCTGCTTGGGCATCGGCGAGGCTCCATTATCGTCCCCCACAGTGTATCTCAAACCGCTCAGCACGCGAGGTTTTTCAGACGTTCCCTAAAGGTTGTAGGCAGGGCCGTGATGCAGGCTCGTCGTATTGCCTGATCTTCTTTCCCCGATGCGTTGTTTAAATTCCGGTCCAGCCGAGTTCCCCGGGGGCGGGGGAGTTTCGACTGGACCGGGCCGCGCCCCCACGAGTGTGGCGTGCGACATGCTGGCAGCGGAGGTGGCTCCGGTGATGCTCATGGTAGGGTCGTCCTCAGGCGGCGGCGCGAAGCGGCAGGCTGGGCTCGGCGCCGGTCAGCAGCATGATGTGCTCGGCCCCGATCTCCATGCCTTCGGCCAGCACCAGCGCCCGCTGCATGACGTTTTCCAACTCGCGCACATTGCCCGGCCAGTCATGCGCCATCAGCACGGCAGACGCCGCCTCCGACAAAAGCTTGACCGGCTGGCCCGCGCCGTGACGCCGCAGCATCGCGCGCGCCAGAACCGGGATGTCCCGAGGGCGCGCTGCAAGCGGCAGTGTCTGCAGCGGGAACACGTTCAGACGGTAGAACAAATCCTCGCGGAACGTCCCCTTGGCCACTTCAGAGGCCATGTGACGGTTCGAGGTTGCGATGATGCGGATGTCCACAGGGGTCTCGGTCTGGCTGCCCAGAGGGGTCACCACCTTTTCCTGCAGCACCCGCAGCAGCTTGGCCTGCAGGCCCAGGGGAAGTTCGGAAATCTCGTCGAGCAGCAGCGTGCCGCCGCAGGCCGCCCGGATATAGCCCTTGTTCGGTGCGGTGGCCCCGGTAAAGGCCCCCTTCTCATAGCCGAACAGGATCGCCTCCAGCATGCTTTCGGGAATGGCCGCGCAATTGATCGCGATGAACGGCTTGCCCGCCCGCGGCGAGGCATCATGAATAAAGCGCGACAGCACTTCCTTGCCGCTGCCCGTGGGGCCGTTGATGAACACGCTCACATCGAACCGCGCCACACGGCGCGCCATCGCCACCAGCGCTGCGGTCGAGGGATCAGCCGCCACCATCGCCCCAAAGGGAGCGGCCAGCAGATCGGCCAGCGCCAACAGCGCAGCGGTCTCACCGCAGGCAGGAAGGTCCACATGCAGAATACGGCCGCCCAATGTCTCGGTCACGTCCCAGGTCTCAGCCTGCTGCCGGACCACCACAACCCGCTTTGCCCCCAGCTTGCGCGCCAGCTCTACCAATGCGGCCTGATCGGTCACGGGACCGCCCTGAACCAGCGTGTGACAGGTCGGACGGAACCCCAGACTGACCTCAAGACCCCGCTCAGAAAGCGCTGTATGAAGTGCCTCGGCAGCCTCGAAACGCGGCGCGGTGATGCAGATATCGGCCATGGGTAACCCTCTTCTTTTCTTATCAAATTCACCCAAGCATGGATCGTGCCATCCGGCCAAAGACACCCAAGAGGCGCCCAAAACACCGATAACCGATCCCCGCAAACAGGCAGGTCTCAAATCCAAACGCCAATTGTCAGAAAACCGACGCTCACACCCCTTTCCTAGACGTCACATGTCGAACTGTCGTCGGGCCAAGCGGATCATCAAAGCTCTCTTAAGACGGAGCGAACGAGATTTTTCGCCGAACCGATCAAAGGAGATTGAATCTTATCAAAAGTGAGCAAAGCACGGCCCTGCATCCTGCCAAAACCGTGTCATGGCAGGGAAATGAACCAAGGTTTCCTGTGGCGGATCAGCCTTTTACGACCCTGTCGATCCGGCGCATCACCGAGAGCAGCCCTTCAAGCTGACCGATGGGCACCATGTTGGGACCGTCGCAGGGCGCGTAGTCCGGATCATCATGGGTCTCGATGAACACGGCTGCACAGCCCACCGCCACGGCAGCCCGCGCCAAGGGCGGCACGAATTCACGTTGCCCACCCGAGGATGTCCCCTGCCCACCGGGCAGTTGCACCGAATGGGTGGCGTCGAACACCACCGGGTAGCCGGTCTGCGCCATGATCGGCAGCGACCGCATGTCCGAGACCAGCATGTTGTAGCCGAAACTCGCACCGCGTTCGCAAAGCATAATGCGGGTGTTGCCGGTGCTGGCAATCTTGGCAGCAACGTTCTCCATCTCCCAGGGGGCGAGGAACTGGCCCTTCTTGACGTTGAGCGCAGCTCCGGTTTCACCGGCGGCCAGCAGCAGGTCGGTCTGGCGCGACAGGAAGGCGGGGATTTGCAGCACATCGACCGCTTGTGCCACGGGGGCGCATTGGTCGGGCCCGTGCACGTCGGTCAGGACCGGCACGCCGAATTCGTCGCGGATCTTGGACAGGATCGTCAGGCCTTCGTCCATGCCCAGACCGCGCTTGCCTGACAGGGACGAACGGTTGGCCTTGTCATAGCTCGACTTGAAGATCCATGGCGTGTCTGTCGCCTGGGCAGCAGCCGCGATACGGGTCGCCATCATGCGCGCATGATCCAGGCTTTCAAGCTGGCACGGACCCGCGATAAGCGCAAACGGGGCAGTGTTGGAAACGGATATCTCGCCGATCTGGACGGTTTTCATGCGATCCCCTCGCGTTTCAGGACGGTTTCAATGCGGTCCACATCGACCGGGTTGTTCAACTCCCAAAACACCCGCCCCCGACCTTCGACCGGGACGCAGGTGATGGGTGTGCCGTTTTCGAGAAACCTGAGTTGCTCCAGCCCCTCGGCGCGTTCCAACGGGCCTTCCTCCCAGCCCGCATAGGCGCGCAGGGCTGCAGGTGTGTAGGCATAGACCCCGACATGGTGCCAAACCTCGGGCGGGTTCTGCAGATCGCCCACGTAAGGCAGCACTTCCTTGGAGAAGTAGAGCGCGGTGCGGTCACTTCGCATGACAGCGGTTGTGCCCCCGACCCGGCCTTCACGCCGGTCGGCGACGAAATTGGTCAGCGTCTCGGCATCGCATTTGACGACAGGCGTGGCCATCTGCGTGATCCCGTTCATCGCACCAATGAGCGCCTCGACGAACCACGCAGGTGTCAGCGGCGCATCGCCCTGCAGGTTGATCACCACATCGGGGTCATGGTCCAACTGAGCCAGCCCCTCGGCGCAGCGTTCTGATCCGTTGCGGGCGTTGGAGGAGGTCATCAGCACCTCTGCCCCAAACGCCTTGGCGGCATCAGCAATGCGGGTGTCATCGGTCAGCACATAGACATTGGTTACGCCTGACACGGCCTGCGCCGCTTCCCATGCGCGCTGGATCAGGGTCTTTTTCACACCTGTGGCTCCAGTCAGCTCCACCAGCGGTTTGCCGGGATAGCGGGTCGAGGCGTAGCGGGCGGGGATGAAGACGACAACGCTCATGCGACACCTGCCCGCAGAAGATCATGGATGTGAATGAGGCCCACCAGACGGCCCGCATCGGTCACCATCAGCGCGCCGATCTTGTGGGCGTTCATCTCGGCCAAAGCCTCGGTCAGTAGTGCATCGGGGGCGATGGAGCGCGGGTTGTGTGTGGCGACCTCACCCGCGCTACGCCCCGTCAGACCGTCGAGATTGCGCCGCAGGTCACCATCGGTGATCACGCCTTTCAGCGCCCCGTCAACCACCACGGCGGCGACGCCAAAACCCTTGGCACTCATCACCACCAAGGTCTCACCCATCGGTGTGTCGGGGCTGACCACAGGCAGGGCGTCATCCCGGTGCATGATCGCTGAAACCCGCAGCAGCTGTGCCCCCAGCGTGCCTCCGGGGTGGAAGGCGGCGTAGTGTTCGCGGTCAAAGCCGCGGTGACGCATCAGTGCCACGGCCAGCGCATCGCCAAGCGCCATGGTCAGCGTGGTCGAGGTGGTGGGTGCCATGCCGATGGCGCAGGCCTCGGGCGCGTCGGGCAGTTGCAAGACGTGTTCCGCAGCGCGGGCCAATGTGCTGTCGGCGCGTTTGGTCACCGCGATGAGCGGGATGTCGAAGCGGGTGCAATAGGCGATCATGTCAGCCAGTTCGCGGGTCTCACCCGAGTTGGAGATCAGGATCACCACGTCATTGCGGGTGATCATGCCCAGATCGCCGTGCGACGCCTCGCCCGGATGCACCGCCTGTGCGGGCGTGCCGGTGGAGGCGAGCGTGGCCGCAATCTTGTTCGCCACATGGCCGGATTTTCCCATGCCCGACACGATCACCCGACCTTGAAGGGCCAGAATGCGGGACACCACAGCATCGAAATCAGCAGGCAATTCGGCGGCCAGCCGGGTCAGGGCGGCAGACTCGATGGCCAGCACGGTGCGCGCGATCTCGGAAGGGGTGTCGGTCATGGGAGCCTGCATTTTCGGGTCAGCGCGGTCATAACCTCAAAACGTGCCACACAAAAGTGACGACCAGACCCAAGACGCATCAAGGTGACGTCTGGATGATATTCTCTTCACAACTCCAAAGCTGACCGCCACCATTGACGCATTGTGTGATCGCCTGATCTCGGGCCATGAAGAAATCCGTTGCGCGTCCGTTTCCGACAGCCGGGCACCCCTGCCATCCCTGCGGACAACAGACACTGCAATAGGTGAAGATTTCATAGGTTGTCACCTGAACCGCCGGGCTGACCGGAGTCTGGCGTTCGGGCTGCGTCTGGTCCCGGGTTGCATTCTGAGCTGGTGTACTGCCCGGATCCCCAGGGAACGACAGCAAGAACACCAGTGTAATCACGAACAGCGCGAACCCGCCTGTTGCTTCTATGCTCAACCCAAGCGGTTTGATCTCGCTTCCAGACGTGGACACCACGCCCGACAGAATGACCGCACCGACAGCGGCAACACCTAAGGCAACGATCAAGGACGCAATCGCTTGGAGCGGGCCTGTGCTGGCTCCGAATTCTCCTGTCAGAAGCGCGGTTCCGAATACGATGAGAATGAGACCAACCAATAAGCTGAAGGCTTTTGCGGCTCTACTAGACAGGGTGTGCTGCGCCATTGGACTATTGCCTTAAGTCTTAAATCAATATGGCTTTCATGATACCCGGCACGGACACGTCCGTCGAGAGCATGCAAGATTCTGCAAACAGACATGTCGAAACGGCTGTAACACAACGACTGCAACACAGGGAGCCGAATTCGGGCTGCAGCGGTTTCGAAACCGCTTCGGGCTCACACCTGCCGGGCACCACCATGGGGAATGGCCTCTTTTGCCCCACCCCAGATGTTCCAGCGTGACCGCATCAGCGTAATCGCCGCCGCATCCAGCTCCACCCGGCCCTTTTCCGCGACCCTGTGACGGTAGAGCGCGTCCTGCTGGTCTGCGGCGGTGGTCTTGGGTTCATATTGATCGGCCGCCAGCCAGATGCCGATGCCACTCCGGGCCAGTGCCCCCGACAGCCAGACATCATCGACATGAAAGGCATCCGCCGGGATGTCGAAGACCAGATCGTCAAAGAACTCGGGGCGCACCACCACGCCGCCATAGCCTTCGAACACATCGGCAAAGCCGGATTGCCCGATGATCCGGCGTGGCGGTTTCTGCGCCAAAGACACCTTGCTCTGCCCCGACAACATCTGCTTCAGACGCGCCCCCCGATAGGCCATGTCCCATGTCCGCGACCGGCGCTGATGACGGGGATGAACAAACGCATGGCGCGCACTCAGTCCGGCGATATCCCAACCGGACAACGCCACCGCGCGATCCGGGTACCGGGCTGCCTCGGCCAGCAATCCGGCCGCCCAGCCGGGGCGATAATCGCGGTCATCATCGCAAAAAAGCAGTCGCACATCCTGACCTCGGTAGCGCTTGGCAGCACAGAGCACTTTGGTCGCGGGGCCGTAATCTTTTTCGCAACGGTGGATGGTAACACCTGCGGGCACGCTGGGCAGCGTGCCGTCCCAATCCGGGAACCGCCGGTAGCTTTGGGGCAGATACAGTTCAACGCCCTCTATCCCCGCCTGCGCCACAAGCGCCTCGAGTGTCGGGCCGATCAGCCCGAACCGGGGCGGAATAGACGAGAGGGTAATCAGGGTCATGTAAAAGGGCACTTCGAAACCGGGCGTGGTCTCAATAGGGGCAAGCCGGGATCCGTGCAAGCGACAGTGGCAAAGCCACGCCCATCACCCCGGACTGCCCGCCCTGTTACACCGCCTTGAGATGCCGGATCTTGGCAGGACGACTCGGGGCAACCAGGGCCGCCGCCGTTTCAACCCCGTGGAACAGCGCCTTGGCGCGATCCTCGTCTTTGTCACCCAGAAATCCGAACCATTTCGACAGGATCACCGACAGATCCGCATCTTTGACCGACGTATGGGTGCGGCGCATCATGGGATCATTGATGTTGAACGGGTAGCCTTCATGGCCGTCAATCTTGATCGACAAAGACCCCATCCCGGCATTGTCAACGACGGCCTGAAAGCGCTTGAGCATCGCTGCCGGGCCGAAGGAAAAGATCGTCCGGTCCCCCTGTACGCGGATCGCGGTGCCCACCGGGTGGAACGGCAGGTTGCCGCGGTAGACATGGGTGGCCTCATCCTCGGCATATGACGTCACCACAAGGCCGGTGGCGCGCGAATAGGCGATCGGCACCATATCCCCCAACCGCTGCATGTAGCGCCGCAGCTCCCGCACGTAATCGGCGGACAGGCAGTCGTCATCGTCGATGCGGAACTGCACCAGCGGGCGCGAGAGGAAGGAATTGAGCCGCTTGATCTCGGGCATCAGCGCCTCGTGCACGGTGGTTTCGTCCGACACGATCAGCAACAGCCGCGCGTCGCTCTCACAGAGAGCGCGCAGCCGCTTGAGATATTTGCCCGGCATGATGTCGGAGGTCAGGACGATCAGCACGAAATTGGGATCCTTCTGCGCCTTGAGCGACGGCAACAGGAAGGTTTCGAACAGGTGAAACCGCAGTGCCATGCGCGCGTCATCATAAAGCCGTTCGGCCTGCTCAAGGCGCAGCAGGTCAATATCGGTATCCGCATCGATAGCGGAATAGGCTGCCCAGTCGCCATTGCCACAAAAGGAAAACCGGCAGATGCCGATCACGGGTTCCAGAAGGTAATTCACTGCAGGCCTCATCTGTTATTTGTTTTTTCCAGAATACCGGAGTTTGAGGCGTTTTTGCGAAGGGAACCCGTCAGGACCGGGCCTTTCTCTGGGCATCGACATAGGTGCGCCGAACGGCATGCCTGAAGGTTTTGTACATGCACAGTGAAGTCTCACCTTCATAACTTGGAAATTCTCGTTACCCGCCCATTAACCTTAACCCATTCTTTACGCCTCACCCCCGATAACGGGGCATGTTCCTTATGCCCGAGGCTTCGACATGACCCCCACAGCGCCCGCCGCGACCCTGCCCCAGACACATCCCTGTGCGTTTCTCCCCTCTGCCCACAGGACTGAAAAACGTGCCTTCATCACCGGGATCACCGGGCAGGACGGCGCCTATCTGGCGCAGCTTCTGCTGGACAAGGGCTACGAGGTGCATGGCGGGATGCGCCGCAATGCGCAGGCCGAACGGGCAAGGTTAGAGACACTTGGCATCGCGGATCAGGTCATCCTGCACGATCTCGACCTTTCGGAGATGACCAACATCTTCCGTCTGATCCGAGATGTGCGTGTGGATGAGTTCTACAACCTCGCAGCCCAAAGCTTTGTCGGTGCGTCCTGGGACCAGCCGCTCTATACGGGTGACGTGAACGGTATGGGTGTGGCCCGGCTTCTGGACGCGTTGCGCACGCTGGCCCCCGAGACACGGTTCTACCAGGCGTCAACGTCCGAGATGTTCGGTCTGGTGCAGGCGGTGCCGCAGGCCGAAACCACGCCCTTTTATCCCCGTTCGCCTTATGGTGTGGCCAAAGCTTACGGTCACCACATCACCGTGAATTACCGCGAGAGCTTTGGCATGCACGCCTCCTGCGGAATTCTCTTCAACCATGAAAGCCCGCTTCGGGGCGAGGAATTCGTCACCCGCAAGATCACGCGGGGGCTGGCCCGGATCGCGTGCGGCGGCAATGCGCCCATCGCGTTGGGCAATCTCAGCGCCCGGCGTGACTGGGGCTTTGCCGGCGATTATGTCGAAGGCATGTGGCGGATGCTGCAACAGGACACCCCCGGTGATTACGTTCTGGCCACCGGTGTCACCACGCCGATCCGCGATTTCGTGAGCTTCGCCGCCGAGGCGCTGGACATGCCGCTGGACTGGCACGGCGAAGGTGTCGCCGAGGTGGCGACCGACCGGCGCACCGGGCGCCGCGTGATCGAGGTGAATCCAGCCTTCTTCCGCCCCGCCGAAGTGGACCTGCTGGTGGGCGATGCCAGCCGTGCCCAGCGACAGCTTGGCTGGCGGCCCAAGGTCGATGTGCGCGGATTGGCCACGATGATGGCGCGTGCCGATTACGATGCCGTGGCCTAGACTCTTCCGCCGTCTGACTGGGCGGCGCGACTATCTCGACGGACTTCGCGACGGGGTCCTGCATGGTTGGGCCCTGCCGAAACCGGGGCACGGCCCAGTTCCGGTGGCGCTTTATGCCGGGCAGCAGCGTCTGGCCAACGCGCTGGCGTCGCAGTTCCGCGCCGATCTGCGCGATGCCGGGCTTGCGGGCGGCACCTGCGGCTTCAGCTTTCGGATCGACACCGACACGCCTCTGCTGCGGGTCTGTCGGATGGATGGCCCCCGCCCGGTCGAGATCGGAACGCTCCGCCAGAACGGCGCAAAACAGGCTCTGTCCAAGCCGAAACTGCCCCTCATGTCCTCGCACCCCATGTTGCGGGACGTACTGGGGCCGGGCCGTGCCGCGCTTCGTTCTGCACCCGAACCTATACGGGATCGCCCGGCGCGATTGAGCCCGCGACAAGCGCATCTTTTTGCGCAGACAGATCCAGCGACCGACCACCCGCTGCCCGATCCGCTATGCGCTTGGATGGCGTATCTGCACCCACGTCACCGGTTGGAGGCACAGTTCGATTGGGACGCGGCCCCCGAAGATGCGGCGCATTTTCTGAACTGGATGGTGACTAACTATGCCCCGATGCGTACCGGGCTACGCGTGCCACTGTCGCAGCCCACGATCCAGTGGCTGAATGCGCCGATGGTTGTGCCGGGACAGCGCACCAGCCTCAGCCGCGCCACATGGGCGGCGCTGCAGGGCGTGCCGCATCTGCGTCAAGGTATGGATTTCGGCAACCCCGACTGGGTGGATGCGATGATCACCTGGTGGTCCATCCATCAGGCCCATGCCATCGGCGCCGAGGATTGTCTCGTGCCGGATGGGTATGTGACCCGTCTGGCCGGGCTGCCATTGGATCAGGAAGAGCAGGCGTTTCCACTGTCGCGTCATCTCTTGCGATGGGCGGCCGAAACCCCTGCTCTGGCGCGGCTGTGTCCGGGCTGTGAGGAGGATCGTCGGCAGATAACGCTGGCAGCGATGGTCCGGGCGGCAGAGCGGCCCGATACGCTGAGATACGTCCCTTGGGCCAGTATAGAGACACTTCTGGAAGAGGATATGTACAGCCAGACCCCCTTGGGCACCTATCTGACCACGCTGGACCGATCCTCTGTCCCCATGTCCCGCAGCGATTATGTGGCCACCCTGCGCGGGCGCGGATACGACCTTGAGGCCCGGCGCTTTACCAGCCGCACCATAGAAGGGCACCGTCTTCACCCTGCCGCCCTGCCCGTCCCTGCGCTGCATGGCGTGCCACAGGTCGACGTGCAGGTGATCGGCCCTGTCACCAAGGCCAGCGGGTTGGGACAAGCCACCCGGGCGTCCGTGGCCGCCTTGGAGACCACTGGCCTGTCGGTGCAGGTCGTCAATTTCAGCCTCGACAACCCCGCTCCAGAGATCGACGTGCCACACACGCCACTCCAAAAGGCCCGCCCGGCCCGGTTCACCCTGCTGCACCTGAACGCGGAATCCATTCCGCCGTTCTTTGCCTATTCGCCCGACATCACCGATGGGTCATATCTTTCTGCCTACATGTTCTGGGAACTCACCCGCCCTGCTGCATGCCATGCGCTGGCCCTGCGCATGGTGGACGAGATCTGGACCGCCTCGGGTCATGGGCGCGCAATCTATGACGGTGCCTTTGACGGCCCCATCCGGGTGATGGGACTGGCCAATGATGTGGCTCCTCATCCCGACCCATTGGGCGCACGGGCCGAACTCATTGCCCGCACCGGGTTCAAGGCCGACAGCTTCCTCTGCATGGCAAGCTTTGACAGCTTTTCCTTCGTGCAGCGCAAAAACCCACTGGCCCTGATCCGCGCTTTTGCCGAGGCCTTTCCGCAAGGCGGCGCACAGCTTCTGCTCAAGACGCAGAACCGGACCCGTGTCAGCGACCCGGCACAGCGCACCATCTGGGCCGAGATCGACACGCTGACGGCAGGCGATCCACGCTTCCACGTCCTTGATGAGACCATGGGCCGCCCCGCGCTTCTGACCCTCACCGCCGGGGCTGATGCCTATCTTTCGCTGCACCGCGCCGAAGGCTGGGGGTTCGGCATGATCGAGGCGATGGCGCTTGGTGTGCCTGTGCTGGCCACGGGCACGTCCGGCAACCTCGCCTATTGCGACGACAGCACCGCATGGTTGGTCCCTGCGCGGGACGTGGCGCCCGCGCCGCAGGACTACATGTTCACCCCCAAAGGCGGGCTTTGGGGCGCGCCGGACCACGACACGGCAGTGACCCTGCTGCGCCAAATGGCCAAAGACCCTGCCACTCGCGCACGCCGGGCCAAGGCAGCCCAGACACGGGTCTTGCACGCGTTCAACCCCGAGGCCATCGGCACGCGCTACGCGGCGCGCATCGACACGGTGCTGCACCAGTCAAGGATCAGCGCGGCATGATGTTCCTCCGCTCGCGCGGCCATCCACCCTATGTCATCGGGGTCAGTTGGCCACGTTCAGGGCATCACCTTCTGGCGCGGCTGCTCAGGCTCTATTATGGCCCAAGTTTCACCTATTGCGGGTTCTATGGCCAAACCGAATGCTGTGGTCAGGTGCCCTGCACGCGGGCCGGAGCGATCCGTTATTCCAAAAACCACGACTTCGATGGCGCAGTGCCGCAGGATGGCGCACATCGCTACCTGATCCAGACCCGCGCCTTTGCGCCGTCGGTGGTGTCGAATTTTGAGCTCTATCTGCGCGAAGGTGGCAGCGATGATGCGCCCAGCTTTGCCCGCTTTGCCAGCGCACAATTCACCGCTTGGCGCGCCTTTCAGGACAGGTGGGTGTATTCCGATTTTGCGCGGTCCCAGACCGTGATCCCCTATGAGGCGCTGATCCACGATCCTGCCTTGGCCATGACCTATGCATTAAGCAGCTTCGGCGACCCCGCTCCCGATCCCTCGCGCCTGCGCCGCGCCATTGCGTGGGTGGACGGCGAAGAGGTGGCGCAGCGCCGCATCACCCCACGCCCCGGAAGCGGTGTTCATCCGCCACGGGATGTGACGCAATTTCGCCATTACGACGCCAAGCTCTTTGGCTATCTGGACAAACTGCGACTGACCCGACAGGAAGTAAACAGGCTGTTCCGCCACCATCTGGGCCGGGACGCTGCCGAGGCGAACATGCTTGCGCTGCAGGCCAGCCCATCGCTGGACACGCTCGAGCGGATGATCCTCGGCTCATCTGAATACACCACCCGGAGGCGGACGCTTCGGGTGGTTTGATTTGACCTGTGAGAGCGTAATCATGGCCGACCTTCCCCTCATCACTCCGGTTTTGTTGTGCGGAGGCTCCGGCACCCGGCTCTGGCCACTGTCGCGCAAGAGCTATCCCAAGCAGTTCGCGCAGTTTCTGGGCGAAGAGAGCCTGTTTCAGGAAGCTGCCAAGCGCGTCTCGGGCGAAGGGTTTACCGCCCCGCTAGCCGTCACCGGCGACGGGTTCCGCTTCATCGTGGCCGAACAGCTCGACCATTGCGGACTGCGCCCGGCGGGCATCCTCATTGAACCCGAAGGGCGCAACACAGCCCCCGCCGCTGCCGCCGCCGCTCTGCATCTGGCCCAGACCAACCCACAGGCCCTGATGCTGCTGGTGCCCGCCGATCACGCCATTCCCGATGCGCAGGCGTTTCGCGATGCGGTAATGACCGGTGCGCCTGCCGCAGCCGACGGCCAGATCGTCACCTTCGGCATCCAGCCCACCCGCGCTGAGACCGGCTATGGCTGGCTCGAGGCTGGGGCCGAAACTCTGCCCGGCGTGAACGCACTGGAACGCTTCATCGAAAAGCCGGATCAGGCCAAGGCCGAGACACTCTTCGCCAATGACCGCTACCTGTGGAATGCGGGCCTGTTCCTGACACGCGCCGACACGCTGATCGCCGCCTTCGAGGCACACGCGCCAGACATCCTGAACGACACACGCGCCGCGATGGAGGCCGCCACGACCGATCTGGGCTTTCTGCGCATCGACGCCCCGCTCTGGGGACAGGTCCGGGCCGAATCCATCGACTACGCCGTGATGGAACAGGCGAAAAACGTCAGCGTCGTGCGTTTTACCGGCGGCTGGTCTGATCTCGGAAGCTGGGAAGCGGTCTGGCAGGAAAGCCCGCAGGACGGCAGTGGCAATGCTCTGGCGGGGCTCTCTACTGCGATTGACTGCGAAAACACGCTGCTGCGCTCGGAAAGCGACGAGATCGAACTGGTGGGCATCGGCCTCAAGAACGTGGTCGCTGTCGCCATGCGCGACGCGGTGCTGGTGGCGGACATGTCCGACAGCCAGAGCGTGCGCCGCGCCGTCGACCTCCTGAAAGCCCGCGAGGCGAAACAGGCGGTGCAATTGCCCGTCGATTACCGGCCTTGGGGTTGGTTCGAAACGCTCATTCTGGCGGACCGCTTCCAAGTGAAACGCATCCACGTGCATCCTGGTGCTGCGCTGTCGCTGCAAAGCCATGTGCACCGCTCGGAACACTGGATCGTGGTGGCTGGAACGGCCAAGGTCACAGTGGATGACGAGGTGAAACTGCTGACCGAGAACCAGTCGGTCTATATCCCGCTGGGTGCCGTGCACCGGATGGAGAACCCCGGCAAGGTGCCGATGGTTCTGATTGAGGTGCAGACCGGGACCTATCTTGGTGAGGATGACATCATCCGCTACGAGGACATCTATTCCCGAAGCTGATCGGGGACGCGTTGACGCGTCCAGCCCTAGCCTAGCCGTTTCGCCACAGCCTGAAGCGTCTCGCGCATCAAGACCTCTGCCCGCGCGACGCTTTCGGCCTCGGCGTAACACCGAAACTCCGGCGCATTGCCGGAGGGGCGCAGGTGGATCACGGTATCGTCGGCAAAAGACACACGCAGCCCGTCAGTCAGGTCAACGCCAGTCTCCTTGGCCCGTCCCGCAAAGAACGCCGCCCGTTCGGCGGCATCTTCGATCAGCTCTGCGATAAACGCCTTGGATGCCTCGGTCGGAATGCCCGCAATCCGGTCAGCCGCAGTAAAGCGTGGCGGCAGATCAGAGACCAATTCGGCCAAACTCACCCCCTTTGCACAAGCCATCGCCAAGGGTGCCACAATGGGCAACAGACAATCCCGGGTCATCAAGGGCGCCAGCTTGCCCGACGGGCCGTCCGCCGCGAAACCCAGCAAAAAGCCCCCATTGGCCTCATAGCCCACAACACGGCCCCGCACCTCTTCCATTGCGGCGATCACAAAGGGCGAGCCGATCTTGGTGCGGATGACGGACCCGAAGCCCAACTGGTCGACAGCCGTGTTCGACGACACTGGCGTGCAGATGACCTCGGCCCCCAGCATCTGCGCCGTGAGCGGCCCCAACACATCACCGGGCACCAACGTGCCGGTGGCATCCACCACCATCGGACGGTCGGCATCGCCATCGGTCGACACCAGCGCATCAAGCGCATGCTCGGCGCACCAGCGCTTCAGCATCTCGCGCGTGTCCGCGTCCACCGCCTCGGTATCGACCGGGATGAAATGATCGGCACGGGCCAGCCGCACCACCTCGGCGCCCATCTGCATCAGCGCTTCCGCCAGCGCATCGCGCGCTACCGACGAATGTTCATAAACACCGATGCGCAACCCCTTGAGAGCATCCGCCCCAAACGCCTCGACATAGCGCGACACATAGGAAGGCACCGCACTTACCGCGCGCTGCACATCCCCCATTTCCACTGAAACAGAGACTGATCCCAGAGCCGCACCAATCGCCGCCTCGTCCATTTTCGCGATCTCTCCGCCGGGCAGGTAGAACTTCAACCCGTTGCGATCTGCCGGAATGTGGCTGCCTGTCACCATGATCGCCGCCTGCCCCGCCCCCATGGACGCCAGCGCCAGCGCAGGCGTGGGCAACACGCCATGATCCACCGCCCGGAGCCCCATCGCCCGCACCGCCGCGATCACCGCCGCCGCAATCCGTGGGGACGAGGCGCGCAGGTCCTGCCCAACATGCACCGAACCACCATGTGGGCAGGCGGTCAGGAAAGCACGTGTGTAGTCCGCGACCAGATCGTCGGTCAGTTCGGTGACAAGGCCGCGCAAGGCGCTGGTGCCGAATTTGGGGGGCATATTGTCTGTCCTTGTGCCTTGGAGCCTCGCCGGCAGGTATGCTCTTGGCAGCGTCATGGGTGCAAGGACGACCGTGTCGCGCGTGGCGCGGTCACGTTTTGCATATTTTCAAAAAGAAGAAGCACAGAGACAG
>OBAL01000083.1_pt1 | contig 15124 bp, 16 predicted proteins | sample 1516331 | NCBI WGS metagenome assembly OBAL01 (sample SAMEA3275603, study PRJEB22092) | marine metagenome | biome: ENVO:00000038, "LAGOON"; feature: ENVO:00002042, "SURFACE WATER"; material: ENVO:00002019, "BRACKISH WATER" | collected 2014-06-21T13:56:00+00 | depth 0 m
AGGGTTTTCTTCGGCAAAAGCGCTGTTGACAAGAAAAGGCGTAATAAAAGGATTTTGTCCTTCGACCAACAGGACAACGAGAAAATGAATGAATAAAGTTTTAAGAAAAAATCTAATCATGTTCCTCTTCAACTCAGCACAATTCCTTAACTTATCGGTACTTTGCAACGTCAGCTTGAGTAATTAACTCTATTATTGAGGAACCGAGAGTTTCTCCCAAATAAGGCAGGAAATTTACGAGCTTACAAGTGAGTACCTCTGTCGTTGTGGGGCTATAAAACGATCTCTCCATTCAAATAGGCCATCGCCTCATTCGATTGGGGGGTTGTGAAAAAGGTCGTGGCTTCTGAATGTTCAACCATTTGTCCACGATTGAGAAAAAGCACATCGGCTGCTAAGCGTTTCGCCTGGCCGATATCATGTGAAATGAAAACAATTTTGACGCCTTCTCGAGCTGCTTTTTGAATAAGATCTTCGATGATCAAAACTGACCCTGGGTCTAGGCTGGCAGTTGGCTCATCCAGTAAAAGAAGTTCTGGTCGGGTGATGAGTGCGCGTGCCAGTGCCAGTCGTTGCTGTTCTCCGCCTGACAGCTGTGTTGCCGGATAATCCTTTTTATCCGATAAGTGGACAGATACTAAGGCTTCTTCAAGCTCGGTCATAGACTGCTGCATTTGACTTGCAAATCGCATGTTTTGCATGACAGAACGACGGAGTAACACAGGTTTTTGAAACACCATTGCTTGCTTCGGATAATCATGGGTTCCAGCGAAGCATATCGAGCCTTTCGTTGGAGTTACCAACCCATGGATGCATTTCAAAAACAGGCTTTTACCCGCCCCGTTTGGTCCGAGAACCATGGTTACGCCAGAGGTTGTTATGGTCACCGATATGTCATTCAGTAATTTGATATTGCGAATTGATAGGTCGAGATTGCTTACCTCGATCTGGAGGTTTGGTTGACTGTCAGAGCAAGAGTTATGCGTAACCATAATGTCTTGCCCTTGAGCGAACCGAAGTGACTAACCCATTTACGATTAAAGCGAGCGCTAATAAGATAATCCCCAGGGCAAGCGCAATTGATAACTCTCCTTTCGACGTTTCAAGAGCAATTGCTGTCGTCATCACTCGTGTTAAGTGGTCGATGTTTCCTCCGACGATAATGACCGCTCCGACCTCGGAAATGGCGCGGCCAAAACCAGCTAAAATGGCAGTAATTAGCGAGTACCTTGCGTCCCAGAGGTAAGCGCCAATAGCTTTTTGTAGAGGGATGCCTAGGCTGAAGAAAAGATCACGATATTCTTTATGAAGATCGTCCATTACTTGGTAGGTGAGCGCTGCAATGATTGGCGTGATCAGAACGACTTGGGCTATGACCATCGCTGTTGGTGTGTAGAGCAATCCCAAAACGCCAAATGGGCCGGATCGCGACAGTGCTAGATATACCAGCAAACCAACAACTACAGGGGGTAACCCCATTAGCGAGTTAAGAATTGTGATACAGATACCCTTTCCGGGGAAGTTTGTGATTGCAAGAGCGCTTCCGATTGGCAGTCCGAGCAAGATAGACAGAAACAAAGCGGTTAGGCTGACTTGTATTGAAAGCCATAAGATTTCGTAGAGATCTGCATCTGCAGACATGATCAGGGCAAATGCCTCGGAGAACGCTTCAGTTAGCATAAATATGCATTTTTTTCATTTTCTGTAAATTTGACATATAGTTTGAGGGTTGTTTGGTGAATTGCAAGCACCACTTAGTAATAATGTGAAAATTAAACGTTGAAGCCTGATGTCTCCTACCAATTGGATCAAAGAAATTTCTGCAGCGACCGCTGACCTCGGCACTTTTCTCCCTTTGTGTCTTGGTTTAGTGGTGATAGCAGGTATGGATCCAGTCGGGCTACTGTTTGGTTTTGGCGTATTTGCGATAGCGACAGCCGTGATTTATAGGCGACCAATACCAGTGCAGCCAATGAAAGCGGTCGCTGCAATGGGGATAGCGGGAATTGCCAGCCCAGAAGTGATGATAGCAACAGGTGTCATACTTGGAATTGCATTAGTTGCTTTGAGTTGCACCGACGCAATCGGACGCTTAAGAAGGCTGGTTCCCAAAACAGTCCTTCACGGCATGCGTTTGGCGCTCGCGCTATCACTCTGTCTGATGATTGCTGATTTGGATATTAACTCGGGTTTGGTCATTGCGCTCCTTGGTCTATTGTTGATCGGGCTGTTGAAAACTCCTTTCGCGGCAGTCGCGAGCCTCGCTGTCGTTGTGATGGGGTGGTTTGTATTCGGCGACGCAAGCTCGTCCGGAGATCTCCGCGTCGGAATACACGTTCCGAGTGTTCAGATTCCTAATTTAGCTGCACTCATATCTTCTGGCCAAAACGTCTTTTTCCCACAGCTCGCCCTCACATTAACCAATGCTTTGATTCTGACCGCGGTGATCGCGCAGGATTATTTCCCTGGCGATTGTCAAAAGCTAACGGAGCGGAACTTCGCGCGCAGCTCTGGTGTCGCAAATATTCTATTGGCGCCATTTGGTGCGATGCCAATGTGTCATGGAGCTGGTGGTCTGGCAGCCTATCATGGACTTGGAGCTAAAACGGGCTGGCCAATCGGTGTATTTGGCTTTGTCTGCCTCACCGGAGCTATTGTGTTAGGTGACCAAATGGTCGTGACGTTAGTGGCCCTGCCCGGGGAGGTAATCGCGGTGCTCTTGGGCTATGCGGCTTGGGTCCTCGCGGATCCTATGAGCATAGTAAAGGTGAGAAGCTCATGTCTCTGGGTCATCGGGGCTATGGTTGCGATCACCATTCTTTCGGGACCGATGATCGCGTTGCTCTCTGGAGTCGCCCTTGAATACGCTCGCTCGAGATTCTTTGGTGTCTCAAGCACGGTTAGCTGACAACGAAGAATTTCCAATCTGTGAAAATAATGCAAACAACTATCGTCTAAAGTCGCTCTCTAGACACTTTTCCTAACCCGTAGTAGTTTTAAACCATTAAATCAGAACCACTCGGCGAGCTTCTGGTCGCTTACAAAAAGTTAAAAAATAACGATAACAAGGAAGGATTATGCAGAAATCACTGTACATCGACCCTGAGAAATGTACGGGCTGTCTTCAGTGTGAGATGGCATGTTCATTTGAGCAAACGGGTGTGTTTAACCCATCACAGTCTCGTATCAAGGTGTTTAGTTTTGAGGAAGAGGGCCGAAAGGTTCCTTATACGTGTACTCAGTGCGACGAAGCTTGGTGTATGCAGGCCTGTCCTGTCGACTCGATCAAGCTTGATGCAACAACTGGTGCAAAGGTTGTGCAAGATGAGACCTGTGTCGGCTGCAAGGTGTGCACGATTTCATGTCCGTTTGGAACCATCAATTACGTGGTTGAGACTGGCAAGGTTGCGAAGTGTGACCTGTGCGGCGGTGATCCAGCATGCGCTAAGGCATGTCCGACGGACGCGATTACTTTTGTGGACGCCAATTGGACCGGATTAGACAAGATGCGCAAGTGGGCTGCTAAAGCCAACGACGCGAGTTTGTAAGGAGATTTAACGATGGCGTGGACTAGACAAATTCTGCGGGTCAACCTTACAAAAGGCACCTGCACTTCTGAGCCCCTGAATATGGAATGGGCTATGGATTACCTCGGATCTCGAGGACTAGCTTCTAAATATCTCGTTGAAGAGATCGACCCTAAGGTTGATCCGTTGTCAGCGGATAACAAACTCATTATGGCGACTGGTCCGATGACGGGAACTATCGCATCGACAGGCGGCCGTTACACAGTCGTTACTAAAGGCCCTTTGACTGGCGCAATTGCATGCTCGAACTCGGGCGGTTATTTCGGTGCCGAAATGAAGTTTGCCGGTTGGGACATGATCATTTTTGAAGGTCAATCACCGAAACCTGTTTACCTCATGGTTGAGAATGATAAGGCTGAGCTTCGCGATGCATCTCATCTTTGGGGTACATCGACATGGCATACCGAAGAGCAGATCAAAAAAGAAAACCAGGATCCTCAGATCCGGATTTCATCGATCGGTAAAGCCGGTGAAAATCAGGTTTTGTTCTCATGCGTTGTGAATGATCTTCACCGAGCAGCTGGCCGTTCAGGGGTAGGAGCGGTCATGGGATCTAAGAATCTCAAAGCTGTGGCTATTCGTGGAACCAAGGGGGTCGGTAATGTGGAGAACCCTGCTGAGTTCCAGAAAGTGACCGCCGAAAAGAAACAAATTCTTGCAGAAAACGCAGTCACTGGTGAGGGTTTACCGACCTATGGTACTCAGGTCCTCATGAATGTGATCAACGAGATGGGCGCACTGCCAACACGTAACCATAAAGATGTGGCCTTTGAGAGCGCGAATGATATCTCTGCTGAAGCAATGGCGAAGCCTCGTGAAAGTGATGGCAAAGCGCACCTCGTGACGAATCAGGCATGCTTTGGTTGCACCATCGCTTGTGGACGTATCTCGAAGATTGACAAAGATCACTTCTCCGTCGTTCAGAAGCCTCAATATCACGGCGCCTCCGGTGGCCTCGAATACGAAGCTGCTTGGGCACTTGGGGCTGCAAATGGAGTCAAAGATCTCGAAGCGCTGCAATATGCGAACTTGATCTGTAATGAGCAAGGCATGGATCCAATTTCTTTCGGTGCGACGATTGGCGCTGTAATGGAAATGTATGAAAACGGTACGCTCGATGAGAAAAAAATTGGTGTTAAAGCACCGTTTGGTTCAGCCGAAGCACTCTGTGAATTGGTCGACATGACCGCTAACGGCGAAGGATTCGGTGTTGAAATCGGTCTCGGTTCAAAGCGTTTGTGTGAAAAGTACGGTCAGCCTGAACTCTCGATGAGCGTGAAGGGTCAGGAATTCCCCGCATACGATTCTCGTGGTATTCAAGGCATGGGTCTGACTTATGCCACGTCAAACCGGGGTGCATGTCACCTGCGTTCCTACACAGTTGCATCTGAGGTTCTCGGAATTCCGGTGAAGACTGACCCGTTAACAACAGAGGGTAAGCCTGGTCTTGTTATGGCTTTCCAAGATGCGACGGCCGCGTTTGATGCATCAGGGCTCTGTATCTTTACGAGTTTTGCGTGGGGACTTGGTGATATCCAGCCTCAGATCGATGCTGCTTGTGAAGGCGATTGGTCTGAAGCGAAGCTTCAAGAAGTTGGTGAGCGCATTTGGAACATGGAGAAGCTCTTCAACCTGAAAGCTGGCTTTACCAAAGAGGACGATCAGTTGCCGAAGCGTCTAACAACTGAGCCCGCTAAAGAAGGTCCTGCAAAGGGTCTAGTGGCAGGCGTCCCTGAAATGCTTCCGGAGTATTACGAAATCCGTGGCTGGGACAAAGAAGGGGTGCCTACTGCCGAAAAGCTGAAGAGCCTCGGGCTGTAAACCAGACACTTCCAGGCACTTATTTCTCCTGGGAGTTGGACGATCGGAAGCCCTCCAGACCGCTCGGTCGGAGGGTTTTTTAACCTTGAATACATGATAATAATTTGAGGCTAATAATGAAGTATCTAATTCTTGGTAATGGACCTGCAGGAGTCATTGCCGCGGAAACGCTTCGTAAAGCGGATCCTAAGGGTCAAATCACAATGGTTGGTTCAGAAGATGAGCCGCCATATTCACGTATGGCAATTCCATATTATTTAGAAGGTAATATCGACGAAGCTGGAACCTACCTGCGGAAGGCCAAAACACACTTCAAACAATTAAAAATCACCAATAAAGTTGCTAAGGCAACAGGCATCGATTCAAACGCTAAGACAGTCACTTTGGATGACGGGTCATCTGAGAAATACGATAAGTTGTTGATCGCGACTGGCTCACATCCGATCCGTCCCCCGATTCCGGGAATCGATTTACCGAATGTGCATACCTGTTGGACGCTCGATGATGCGCGCGCGATTGCCGACTTGGCTAAACAAGGTAAAAAAGTGGTTCAGGTGGGCGCTGGCTTTATTGGTTGCATCATTCTTGAGGCGCTAGCGAAGAATGGTGTCGATCTGACAGTTGTCGAATTGGGTGATCGAATGGTGCCTCGGATGATGACCCCAAAAGCGGGTGGCATCATCAAAGACTGGGTGCAGAATAAAGGTGTCCGTGTGGTGACTTCCGCGAAGGTGGAAACTATTGGCGCTCCCGGCCAAGCCGGAGAGTCAGTTTGGGACTCGATCAAGGGTATGTTTGGTGGCGGATCAACGACTTCAGTTGGTGACGACCAAATGACAGTCACGTTGTCTACAGGTGAAAAACTTGGTTGCGATCTTGTGATCATGTCAGCTGGGGTGAAGCCAAACATTGATTTTCTTGAAGACTCTGGTATTCAAGTTGCGAATGGGATTTTGACAGATCGTAACATGCAGTCATCGGTCACTGATATTTATGCCGCGGGTGATGTTGCTGAAGCGCCAGATCTGTTTAATAACTCTCCTATGGTGTCTGCAATTCAGCCAAATGCTGCTGATCAAGCGAGAATCGCTGCTTTAAACATGGCCGGTAAGTCAGCGGAACATGCCGGAGTGCTCGCGATTAACGTATTGGATACATTGGGCCTTATCTCGAGTTCATTCGGACAATGGGAAGGCGTCGATGGTGGTGACGGAGTTGAATTATCCGAACCGAAATACAATCGTTACATCAGCTTGCAATTTAAAGATGACGTGCTGGTTGGTGCGACATCAGTTGGTTTGACCCAACATGTGGGCGTACTGCGAGGATTGATCCAAGGACAGGTCAATCTTGGTGAATGGAAAGATGTTTTGATGGATGAGCCGCTGCGGGTCATGGACGCTTATCTTGCGTGTGCTCAAAAGCCTATGGTTTTGAATGGGTAATACAACAGCAACATTGAAGCTGTATGCGAGTCTGTCGGAATTCCTTCCTGCTGGTGCCTTAGATAATAAGGCCCAGATCGAGGTCAGCGAGTCCGACAGCGTCGCTCGCATCATTGAACAATTTAATCTGCCTGAGCGTCTTGTTCACTTGGTACTGGTGAATGGCGTGTATATCGAGCCTGAAGATCGGCCAAATCGGATTTTAGCTCCGGGTGAAGTCTTGGCTATTTGGCCTCCTGTTGCAGGAGGCTAGTCATGTTCGGTGCTGAAAACCTCGATGTCCTCGTCAGAACCGTATCAGCAACTCCAAAGGAATATATCAGCGGCCTAAAACAAGCGGTTCCTGATGGTGTTGTTGTCGATGGTGATGAAATTACCGTCGAGGCTGGACCTGTCTCAATTCATATCGCCATTCAAGTCTTGCCAGATTATGTGATTGCTCTGATGCGCTTACCATCACTGCAAGCGACTTGGACTTTTCAATCAGGTAGTCACGAAGAGCGTGCCGAATGTTTAAAGCGTATCGATTGGTCGATGAAGCGCGGTGGTGGCTAGCTTGAACGATGAGCAATTGCTTCGTTATAGCCGTCATATCGTATTGGATGGTTTTGATACGGTCGGCCAAGAAAGGTTGCTTAAAGCCCATGTTCTTATCGTTGGGATGGGTGGTCTTGGTTCTCCGATCGCAACCTACCTTGCTTCAGCTGGAATAGGGCGATTAACGATCTGTGATTTTGATACGGTTGATCTATCAAATCTGCAACGACAGATTATTCACAGGGAAAGTCGACTGGGTTTCAACAAAGCGTTGTCTGCACAAGCGGAAATCAGCGCGATTAATGCAGATTGCATCGTTCACGCAATCACTGAACGCGCGGATATAAATCGCCTTGATTCATTGATTGATGGCGTCGATGTCGTTGTTGACGCTTCAGATAATTTTGAAACACGGCATGCGATTAACTGGGCTTGCGTTCGATTCTCCAAGCCCCTCGTTAGTGGGACAGCAATAAACTATATCGGTCAAATCACAGTCTTTGATTTGAGAGATTCAAAATCACCGTGTTATGCGTGCTTTGTTCCAGAAGATACGAGTTCAGGTGAGGATAATTGCAATACTTCTGGGGTGCTCGCATCGCTGACAGGAACGATTGGTTCGATGCAGGCAAGTGAGGTTTTGAATTTACTTGTCCATGGGCGGAGTCGTCTGGTTGGAAGAGCATTGTTATATGACGCGCTTGATTCTGAATGGAGTCATTATCCGATCATCAAGCAGACTGATTGCTCAGTCTGTGGTGTCTAGCTTTCAGCAGCCTTGATCATTCCTCCGGTCTAGCTAGTAAAAAGGGAGCCTAAGGCTCCCTTCGCGAAATGGTAATCTGAGCGATCACATTTCTGTGAGTTGTCATTCGAGCTTAGGCGTTACCCTGAACACGATGATGGCAACCAATATCACTCCAGATTGAACACAATTCACTAGACATTGGATCACCTCCTTTTAATTTCCGCTTTCGATGCGTTAAACATACTGCCTTTCTCGGGCGTGTCAAACAAAGACGACAATTAGCGATAGTTATCGGATCCACTAGGAATTGAGATGTCCTGTTTTTACGTAAATTAGGGCGCCGTCTTCTTTAGTGTATGGAGTATGGGTGCTCATGTGAGGGCTTCGAATCCAACTCCCAGATTCATAGCTACCGTGCTCATCGTAAAAAGTCCCGCGAATAACAAAAATCTCTTCTCCTCCAATATGTGTGTGTCTCTGGAATTGAGTATTGGGAAGCCAGTTCACGAGGGCAGTATGTTCTGTGGCGTGTTCATGCAGCGGTAGGACAGTCAAGCCAGGAACAAGACCTTGAGACCAGCTTTGTTCAAAGGTAGAGATACGGGATGTTTGGGTATCAGCCGTACTGAATTGGCCCAACTTAACGAATAAAAGAGCGCCATCTGGCCCTGCTTTGGGTTGATGCTCAGATCCAATTGGGTTCCGTAAATAGGTTCCTGTAGGGTATTGTCCTGTGCCATCTTCGAACACTCCTTCAAGTACCAAGATCTCCTCGCCACCAAAGTGTTGGTGAGTTGGAAACTCGCTATTGGGTGTATATCGAACAAGAGATGTTGCACGCGCTATTTCGTCTCCGATGCGATCGAACTTAACACGCAAAACCCCCTGTGTTGGAGAAGATTCCCATATGTAATCCTTGGGCCGAATGACTACGCGTTGGGAAAAGTCAGCTCGAATTTTTGTTTCACTCATTTGAGATCTCGTTTAGCTCAGGGGAGTCGTTGCGAATTAGGTCGATGATGCGTCAAGGACTTGCTTGATAAACTGGTCCGATGAATCATAGTTGGTGTAGCAATTTTTCATATTGCTTAAACGGCTGTCGGTACTCACTTTGGGGAATCCAATCTGGGTCATCGCGTCGACTAAGTCTGCGATGACGGCTTGATACGTTTCGTTCGCTTCTTCTCGTACTCTTAAAATTGCGACGCAATCCGCGATACTTTCGTTCATTAAATGGTCATAGCTGTTTCGCGGAGGGTGCGGTTGGTCAACATGACCGACTTGATGATGCGCGCACTCATGAAAATCGATAAATCGTTGGAACGCTGGGGTCGCATTTTCATAATTGACGCGGTAGATCACAGGGTTCCCATTTTGATCGCGGTTTGCCATACCGGCTGCAACTTGTCCTCGATCAGATGTGCGTGAAGAAAATACAACGGTCTCGCCAAGATTATTCGTGCAAACGGGCGGAGGAATAACTTCGTAGGCATCACTGGAAAAAGCGGGTTGTAGATATCCTATTACGACAATGCTCATCAGGATCGATAGCCGAAGTACCCGCACGTTCATTCCTCTAAAAAATCACAGTACTTAGATGGATATTAGGGTTTAGGTTGAAAAATCCAGTTGTATGAAGTGCGATTTCAAAAGATTCAATGGAAGAGAGTGATTCCTTTTTGATAGGGCGTGGTTCTGACGGGTTCCGTTAGGGGGCGTTCGATAGTAAATAACTATTAGTTATATCGAAATAATCAAATGTACTAAAGGCGAATATTTTGTGACAGTAGTCCCACGAATAGTTAATTCAGATTTACGAGGAAATCATCATGGCATTACGCATTAACGATACGGTCCCAAACTTAGACTTGGTTACTGATCAGGGTTCGTTCAAATTGCACGACTTTATTGGAGACAGTTGGGCGATTCTGTTTTCACACCCAAAAGACTTTACACCCGTATGTACCACTGAGTTCGGTGCAGTTGCTCAACTAGCGGATGAGTGGACTAAGCGAAACACGAAGGTCATTGGTTTGTCTGTCGACGGTGTCGAAGAGCACAAAGAGTGGAAAGGAGATATCGAAAGCTTTGCAAAGGCAAAAGCAGACTTCCCAATCATCGCCGATGAGTCTCTCGAGGTGTCAAAGGCGCTAGATATGCTTCCTGCTGAGGCATATTTGCCGGATGGCCGGACAGCTGCCGATTCGGCGAGTGTTCGCGTTGTATTTATTTTTAGCCCCGATAAGAAGCTTCAACTGTCGATGACTTACCCAATGTCAGTTGGTCGAAATTTTGCTGAAGTCCTTCGCGCATTGGATGCACTTCAAGCTTCGTATGGCGTTCCAATTGCAATGCCGGCGAACTGGGTACCTGGCGAGGACGTTATTGTTGCTCTGTCGCTCAATGATGACCAAGCCAAAGAGCAGTTTGGCGAAATCGATATCAAACTGCCTTACCTTCGAACAACGCGCCAGCCCTCTTAAGTTGGCTCAAAGTGCCGGACCATAGTCCGGCACTGTAAGGTGGAACCATCCCTAATCAGTTTAAACTTCAAGAATTAGGGTTAGTCTTCATCTTCATCGAGATCGCTCATGTCTTCCATCGTTTGGATCAGCCGTCTGGCTGATCCGTCGTCGAGAACAGGTTTGACAACGGGAAATGTTGCGAGGGAAGACCATCCATACATCCAAGACGCCAAGGCTTCTTCAGAACTGACATCAGCAATCATGAGTCCCGCGCCATTGGCGATATCATGCCAGCGCCCAATAACGGTCATTCCCTCTGGAAATTCTGTGGCGATTTCTTCTTCAGACATGTCGGCAAAATACGCTTGTGCCTGCTCTTTTAAATCAGAAAAAAGTTCGTATTCGATATGGAATAGCATAGGAGTCTCCCTGTGATTGAGATGCCAGTAAGCACAGGACAATGTTGCATGCTGAGGTCTGTCGCATGAATTTTTGATGACAGCCTGCATTACATTGTCAGATTGGAGTATTCGAGCGGTTTTGAAGTCTCTAGATTTGTCTTAGGGTGTCACTCGATCGACTAAGACTCGATTCGTCGTGCCGATTGACTCATCAGTCAATATGGCGCTCGGTTTCACTGAGAGAAATGCGGATAACGCGTGTGGTGTCGTGTGTACTGAGACCGGATTAAATCAGTTGAAGCTCTTATTTTTCGGTTTTTAAGAAATTGACCGAATCAAAACGCCATACCTCAATGATACAGCGCTTAGTTTGGTCAGTTAGCCTTCGATACTAATGTTTGTGGCCGAAGTCTTACCGCGCTCTTCTTGCAAGTCATAAGAGATCTTCTGGCCATCGCTAAGTGACCGGATGCCCTTAAGAGACAGTGCTGAGATGTGAACGAATACGTCTTGGCCGCCGTTATCTGGAGTGATAAAGCCAAAACCCTTTTGAGTGTCAAAAAATTTAACAACGCCTGTGTTCATAATAGTTTTCTCGTAAATAAGATATATGGCCCCGAGACCACATGGTCTTGAGGTACTAAGATTTCAAAGAGGAATTCAAAGGAAAGTCAGAAACTGAGCTAGGAAGATCTAATGAAAGCTGAAGCAGTAGAACACACAACTGTTTCGATAGATACTTTTAACTTGCTTTAATTTCAGATGATCGCTATGAAATTGGTGGTCAGACGACTTTGACACGACTGCCAAAGCGAATCTTTTCATTGAAAGAGATCGTGTTAATCCATTTGAAGTTTGGGTGGCTGGCGCGCCCGAGAGGATTCGAACCTCTGACCTTTGCCTCCGGAGGGCAACGCTCTATCCAGCTGAGCTACGGGCGCTTCGGCGCGAAGTATACACTTAATTCGGATAGCCCACAGCGTATGACTAACTCAGCTGAAAATACCCATGGCGCTCCTCACCTCGACAATCTATAATTTCGCGCAGAAAACCCAACAACAAGCATGAGGTTCCTAATGAAAACGGTTATTGCCGCGATCACATCCCTAATCGCCCTAACTGCGTTTGCTGCGAGTGAAAACGCTGACGTTGTGTTAGAGCGTTTAAAGCATCCTGCATCGGTTTGCGTTATGGGTGATCCGTGCTCTGAAAACCTAGGAAAGACGCCGGTCGCTGCGGCCGCGCGAACCGGAGATCAAGTATACAACGGCGCTTGTGCTGCTTGCCATGCAACTGGAGCTGCCGGTGCGCCGAAGATGGGTGATGCTGGCGCATGGGCTGCACGTGTTGATCAAGGAATGGAGACGATGGTCAAGCATGCAATCAACGGATATAACGCGATGCCTGCTCGCGGGTTGTGTGCTGATTGTTCTGATCAGGAAATCGCGGACGCTGTAGCGTATATGGTAGACGCTCTATAAGAGTTGTTAAGTCGGTCGATCCCACGTTGGATCGACTGCATGCCGATCGAGATTCACTCGCTCAAGTTTTTCCATCAACCGCTGACTAACTCCATCAGGGAGCGGCTTCAGTGCGTTGCTTTCTTCGCGACTTACTCGTGGCTCTCCGGATGCTTCGACTGCAATGCGTCGCTCTTCATCCGAACCGTTTGAAAATAGTGCAAGATCAACGCCTGCATCCAAGGTGTTTTGGACTCTCTCACTAAGCGTCCCATCGATCGCTCCCATGGTCAGGCAATCGGAAACAATCAACCAATCACCAAAGATTTTTCGAACATGGTTCATTGCTTTCTCAGACGTTGTGATAGGCAGTATTTCGTCCCACTCTGGAATCACAACATGCGCGGTCATTGCCCACCGTGTGCCTGAGACGACTTGAAATGGAATCCAATCAGACTGCGCAAGTACTTCGGTCGGTGTTTGAATCACCGGCAATGAATCATGGGTATCGGAATGAACCCGTCCCATGCCCGGGATGTGCTTCACGATAGCGGTAACGCCGCATCGACTTAAGCCATCGATAAATGCTGTGGCTAATGGGATAACTTCCGCTGGAGTAGTTCCGAACGACCGGTCGCCAATTACCTGATCAGCACCATTGATGTGCAAATCGAGGACTGGTGCCGCCACGTGCGTTATGCCCACCTCAGCCAATTGGGAGCCAATGATTTGGCCTAGACTATTTGCGGCTTCTAGCCCTTGAAACTGATGGCGTCGCCATAGCTTTCCGATATCCAATGCTGAAGGGAGTTGTGGCCAGTGAGGTTTTTTTAATCGCTGAACGCGTCCACCCTCTTGATCAACAACAATGACGACATCGTTACCCAACACTTCGCGAATTGACTGACAAAGAGCTTTTAGTTGCCGGCGATCGTCAACGTTTCTAGAAAATAGAATGACTCCGTACGGTTGCAATTCTTTGAGCCATGAACTTTCTGATGAGGAAAGCTCAGTACCCTCAAGACCGATAATAATAGGGCGGTACAAATTCATGCAGATTCACCTTTTAACATTGCATGTAGCGCACTTAACGTATCTTGTCCTTTCTGTCGTGCTATTTCTGGATCAAGCTCATCTTTTCCATGCCAGTGAATATGCTCTTCGGGTAATTCATCTAAAAATCGACTCGGCGTTGTTTCAGTAAATTCGCCAAATTGTTTTCTACGTTTGGCATAAGTGACCGTTAGATTCTGCTTTGCCCGCGTGATACCAACATACATAAGCCGTCTTTCTTCTTCGATGGTGTCCGCTTCTACCGAGTTTTTATGGGGAAGTAATTCTTCCTCAACGCCCATAAGAAAGACGTCTGGAAACTCGAGGCCTTTTGCAGCATGTAGGGTGGCGAGTTGGACTCGATCGCTATCATCTTCCTCTTCTTCACGCTCTAAGATATCGCGAAGCACGAGTTTTCGAATCGCTGCTTCGATCGCTGTATCATCTGAGTCAGTTTCCTCGTCATCACTGACTTCATTTGGGTCACCTTTGAGGTCTTTCCGAAGCGCTTCCAGTAGCTGCATCACATTTCCCCAGCGGCGCTCGGCCATTGGCTCCGATGAGCTTTGATCTGATAACCAACCTCTGTAATTGATTCCTTCCAATAATTCATCGATTGCTTGCATCCCTTTGCCAACTAAAAGGTCGCGCCGGGATGTTTCAATTAGCTCGTAAAATTGTGCAAGTCGCCTAGAGGCCTCTGGATCCAACCGAGACGTCAGTCCCATTTCTGGTATGCATGCATACATGGGTTGATGGCGCTCATGCGCATATCGCCCAAGTACTTCAAGGGTGGTTGGACCGATCCGGCGACGAGGTACATTGATTATGCGCAGTAAGGCATTATCGTCATCTGGATTAATTAAAAGTCTCAAATAAGACATCAAATCTCGAATTTCTGAACGCGCAAAGAAACTGGTGCCTCCACTTAATTTGTAGGGGATTTTGAAATGCTGCAATTTAAACTCGAGAATGCGTGCTTGGTGATTGCTCCGATACAACACTGCGAAGTCTGAAAACTGCTTCTTCTGGTTGAGTCGTCGCTCCAGAATCATTGAAGCAATTCGTTCAGCTTCATCCTCATCCGTTTTTGCTGGAAGTATCTCAATGCGGTCACCAAATCCTTTGTCACTCCAGAGGGTTTTCTCAAAGATGTGCGGATTATTTGCGATCAGCGCATTTGCCGTCTCTAGAATGATGCGAGTGGAGCGGTAGTTTTGCTCGAGCTTGATGACTTTGAGTGTTGGGAAATCAACGCTCAGTTCATTGAGGTTTTCTGGACGTGCCCCGCGCCATGCATAAATCGATTGATCATCATCGCCAACGATCGTGAGTGCACCGGAAATTTGAGTGAGTAGCTTAACCAGCTCATATTGGATGCCGTTGGTATCTTGATACTCATCGACCAATAAATAGCGAATTTTGGCTTGCCATTTCGAAAGAAGGTCCGGCTTTGATCGGAACAGCTCAACAGGTCTCAAAATGAGATCATCAAAGTCGACTGCATTACAGGCTTTTAAATAACGGTCATATTCCACGTAGGCGCTGGCGGCTAATACGGACTGTGGATCACTTGCTTGGGTTTGGGCTTTTTCAGGTGATAACCC
>OBAL01000084.1_pt1 | contig 15123 bp, 18 predicted proteins | sample 1516331 | NCBI WGS metagenome assembly OBAL01 (sample SAMEA3275603, study PRJEB22092) | marine metagenome | biome: ENVO:00000038, "LAGOON"; feature: ENVO:00002042, "SURFACE WATER"; material: ENVO:00002019, "BRACKISH WATER" | collected 2014-06-21T13:56:00+00 | depth 0 m
ATGTAGTTCCTTCGAAGTTTGGTTTTCCGCAATGTTCATAATGAACACGCCAGAGCAATGGGGCTGTATGCTTCTGTCGAGGTTCTTAAGTCGGTCTCTGTCCTTGAGGTCACGACTTTTTTGCGCGACACTTATGCGGTTGGAAAAGGGGACTCAAACGGACTAACGCCAAGCAATGCTTTGCTCTGCAGTTATTCTCGGGCCTTTTGTGGAGATGGGTTCTTTGGTTATTTGAACCAAAATTTGGTCTCCTGTGGTCAGGATATCACCAATATTGCCCTCTTTATCAATGTTTGCCTCGGGTGGGTAATTGGCAATGGTGTGTTGCTGTTTCCCTTTCAAGGTTTTCTTCAAGTAAGAACTCCACGTTCTAATCTGCGGCCCAAGGTCGTGGTAGTGCAAGAAGGCATCTTTTTCATACCCTACATCCACGAATGCTGCATTCAATCCCGTGGCGATTTTGCGTACCGTACCTAGGTACACATCGCCAACAGAAAAACTGTCGTCTCCTTTCTCTTTGATGAGTTCGTGGAGGCGACCGTCTTCGAGTAGTGCTATATCTGCTCTGTCAGAATTAGCGCTAATGACTAATTCTGTGCGCATAGCCAAGAATTATTTCTTCTTGTGACGATTTTTTCTTAAACGCTTTTTGCGCTTGTGAGTGGCAATCTTGTGTCTTTTGCGTTTTTTACCGCTTGGCATAATGCTAGGATTAAGTGTTATTAATGTGAATATTCCGAAAGCAAGCCGCTGACCTGCGACGCTTCGGGATAGTTTTCTAAATACTGTTGGGCCACATTCACCGCCGCACTCGTATCGCCCACATGGGCCAAAGACTGCATCTTGTGAAAGGCATAGGTCTCGTTGTCTGGAAACAATGTGCTGAGTTGGTGGAACCGGTCCAAGGCCTTGTCCCACTGCCCGCTCATCATTGAAAAATTGCCGAGCCAGAGGAGTGCTTCCTCGTGGTTGGGATCTTCTTTGAGCACCTCTTGCAACATTCCAATCGCCACCATAGGTGCACCTGTGCCGTTTTGGATGATAGCCACAGCTTCCTGAACCTTGGCATCTAACGATGTAGGCAATTCAACTGCAGCTTCTTCTTCCTCACTTGCGGGTGTTGTGGGCAATAACCAGATGCCCAACGCAACGATGGCAGCGACTGCGAATGCTATGTATTGAGGGCTTTTCAAATTAATCTTCTACGGCAACCTTCTCTTTCACCGACTCAACAAAGACTTTTGCAGGCTTAAATGCAGGAATGTAATGTGCTGGGATGACGATCGTTGTGTTCTTTGAAATGTTGCGGCCGGTCTTCTCGGCGCGCTTCTTTACAATGAAAGAACCAAAACCACGCAAGTACACGTTGTTTCCATCTTCTAGGCTGTACTTAATTTCTTTCATGAAACCTTCTACAACCGCTTGTACATCTCCTCTTTCCAATCCTGTCTTATCAGAAATCTTGTTAACGATGTCTGCTTTAGTCATTTGCTGTATACTTTTAGGTATTCCCCAACTCAATTATTAAGGGGCGCAAATATAAGGTTCTATATCTTATTCAAAGCGGTAACCAACAACTTTTAGCAACAGATGCAAAGCGAACCAGGGAGGTTTAATGAGTTCATTATCAACATTCAGAAGTATTACGACCAAAACAAGCGTGCACTCCCCTGGCGAAAATCGCCTCCCGTCCCCTATGAAATTTGGCTCAGCGAGGTCATCATGCAGCAAACGCGCATCGCTCAAGGCACCCCCTATTTTGAGAAAATTCTAGCGGCGTTCCCTACGCCTCAAGCGCTTGCAGATGCACCCGAGGACGAATTGCTCGCGCTTTGGACAGGTCTTGGCTATTACAACCGAGCGCGGAACTTGCAAAAGGGCGCTCGTCAAGTCGTCGACCGCTTCGGCGGAGAACTGCCAACCACGTACGAAGAGTTGCTGAGCATCACGGGCATTGGCCCGTACACCGCAGCGGCCATCTCTAGCATTTGCTTCTCGCAGCGCGTGGGGGTGGTGGACGGCAATGTCTACCGCGTTCTCAGCCGTTACTTTGGTTGGGACACGCCCATCAACTCGACGCTGGGCCAACGTCAATTCCAGGCACTCGCGAACGAACTCATCGCTCAAGTGGAGCGCCCGGGTGACTACAACCAGGGGCTTATGGAATTTGGCGCCCTGCACTGCACACCTCAAAAACCGCTCTGCACATTTTGCCCATTGATCGAGAGTTGCGAAGCCTACGCAACCCATAAGGTGAATGAGCTACCTGTAAAAATTAAAAAGGGCAAGCGCGGGGAGACACACTTGCATTACCAAGTCGTTCAAAATTCGCAGGGCCTGGCCATGGTCAAGCGGGGCAACGACGGTATTTGGGCAGGGCTGTATGAATTTCCCACATTGCCTTCGCCGCCAGCGCACGGGAAGCTCTTGGAACCGCCCACCCTTCACAAGCTAAGTCACAAAGACTTGCATTGTCATTTTTGGGGAGTCGCGCCTGAGCAACTTTTAGTGGAAGATCAAAGTTGCGTATACCTCGACAGAGAGGCATTGCACACGGTGGGTATTCCCGCAGTCATTCGGGACTTTGTAGAGCGCAACCTTTAAAACACTAATTTTGGCGCACTTTAATTTAAACGGAACGAGCGCACCGCTATGGCAGGATCGATCAACAAAGTAATTCTCATAGGAAATTTAGGCAAAGACCCTGAAATTCAATACTTTGACAATGGAGGCTCGGTCGTCCGATTCCCGCTTGCAACCTCGGAAACCTACACCAACAGAAACAACGAACGCATTACCAATACCGAGTGGCACAACATACGTATTGGCATCAAAGGGCTGGCCGATGTCGCCCACAAATACCTTAAAAAAGGACACAAAGTCTATTTGGAAGGTCAAATTCAGACACGGAAGTGGCAAGACAGCGCAGGTATTGAACGCTACAAAACAGAAATTGTAGTCAGTGAGATGACCATGCTCAGTCCTCGCGCAGAAGTCGTAAATTATTCGGACAATGACTTGCCCCAAACCTAAGTTTCACCAAAGCCTCTATTTTGGATACAGAGCCTCCTAGTACCCTCTACACATTGGTAGAATTCCTGAGCGATATCAATTGGCCCGCTATTGTCTCATTGGCCGTGTTGCTCGTTTTACTTTTGCTTTCGGCCCTCATCTCCGGCTCCGAAGTCGCGTTTTTCTCATTGAAACCCAGCGAGCTCGAGGAGATTGAACGAGGCACCCACCCCAACGACGAACGCCTGACCTCCTTGCTACAAGAGCCCGAAAACCTCTTGGCGACTATTCTCATCTCCAACAACTTCGTCAATGTTGGCATTGTCATCCTATCTACGTTCTTCTTAGAACTCCTGCCGGGAAATGAAGAATGGGGCGCGCTGGTAAAATTTGCCGTTGAAATTTTGGCTGTCACCGGCGCCTTGTTGCTCTTTGGTGAAATTCTGCCCAAGGTCTATGCCAATGCGGCACGGCTGAACTTTGCCCGCTCCGTGGTCCGTCTCATTGCACCCCTGCACAAGTTGTTGCGCCCGCTGAGCCATATTCTAGCCAAAGCCGTCGCACGCATCAAAGTAGAAAACAGGCAGGCAGCATTGTCCGTCGACGATCTCGAACACGCGTTGGAACTCACCACGGACGAGGAGAGCAGCGAAGAGGAGCAACGAATTTTAAAAGGCATTGTCCGCTTTGGCTCCACAACCGTCAAAGAAATTATGACACCGCGCACGAGCTTGTGCGCCATCGATGTAGAGACTCCTTACACAGAAGCTCTTGAGCGCATTACCGAAAGTGGCTACTCCCGGATCCCCGTCTTCAAAGACCGCTTGGATCAAGTGGAGGGCTTGCTGTATGTCCAGGACCTCCTTCCACACATCGACGCCCCCAACGAATTTCAATGGAGCGGCTTAATGCGGCCTCCCTTCTTTGTACCCGAGTCCAAGAAAATTGACGACCTACTCAAAGAATTCCAGCGCAGGCGCATCCACCTGGCCGTGGTAGTAGACGAGTTTGGCGGCACCTCCGGAGTGATCACCCTCGAAGATGTCATTGAAGAAATTGTCGGTGAGATCTCCGACGAGTTTGACGACGACGACTTGGTGTACAGCAAACTAGACGACCACAACTTTGTGTTTGAGGCGCAAACATCCCTCTTGGACTTCTGCCGCGTGCTTGGCGAATCTCGAGAGCAATTTGACGTGGTTTCTGGAGAGAGTGAAACCCTCGCGGGGTTGGTCTTGGAGCTCTCTGGCAAGTTTTTGAACAAAGGCGAGAAAATAGAGTTTGGCAAGTTTACCTTCCAAGTGGAGAGCGTCAACCAGCGCAGACTCTTGCAAATTAAAGTGACCCTGAAAGAGGAAGACCATGAAGAATAAGCAACAAAAACTTCTCATCTTAGTCCTTGGAGTCGCCAGTGTACTTTGGTCCTCCTGCGACCAAGGACCTGTGGCGCGACCAGAAGGCTACCTGCGCATCGGCCTGCCCTCAGCGGACTACGAAATGCTTGCCCTCCCCGGCTTCCCTTACCAATTTCAAAAAAACCAAAGTGCCACTTTTACAATCAAGGACAGCGCACAATTTTGGGGCAACCTCTACTACCCCACTTTGCGTTCAACCGTCCAACTTACTTACAAAGCCGTTGGTGAAAACGACCTTGAAGAGTTGGTGCGCGATGCACAGCAGTTGGCCTACAAGCATACTGTAAAGGCCTCCGGAATGCGCGAACAGCTGTTCAATTATCCGGAAAAATCGGTCTCCGGCATGTACTACGAGATGAGTGGCGAAAGTGCCAGTACGACCCAGTTTTATGCCACGGACAGCACTTCTCACTTTTTGCGCGGTGTTCTCTATCACTACAGCACACCCAAGCCGGATAGCTTGGCGCCGGTCACGAATTTCATCCGAGAAGAAATTATTGAGCTCCTCAATTCTCTAGAGTGGGCCGCCGACAGTACCGCCGAGCAAACATTCCCATGAGTCGAAAACTATTGTACATCGCTGAGCAACCCATGCAAGCGGAGCTGATCTCCTCCTTTCTCGAAAGTCAAAATGTGAAGGTCGAATTAGAACACCAATTGCTGGCCTCCATCTTGCCCATCGGCGGGAATATTGGCGTGAAAATTTGGGTACACGAAGTCCAGTTTGAAAGAAGCGTTCAATTACTCAATGAATTCTTCAATCGTTAAGTTTTTGGACTTAATTCTTAATTCGTCACAAGGACACAAAATGTCATAGGTTTATATTCGTGTCATCTTTAGTAAGTATTTACGCCAAGAGACCCAACCGAACATGACCAACCTTCTCATTCGTAGGATATTAATTGCATTACTAGTTCCTTTCTGTATAACCACCACGGCTGTACATGCAACGCCATCAATTGGCGATAGCAGCATCCTATCGAATGAGGACCTGACCGAAATAACCAGATTTGTCCAAGGCAAAACCTACAGCTATAATTTAGACGAAGCCCTTGAGTTCATAGACAGTGTGGAGGCCACTAATGCCGATCTTTCGTTTGCTCCTTATTATGTTGTTACAGGAATTACCTATTACCTCACTGAGAACTACTTTGAATCTATCTTTCGCTTTCGCAAAGCATTAGAGCCTGGTCAAAATTTTGGGGAGCTCAACGAGCAATACATTGAAGCAAACAAAAGCATGGCTTGGCTCAACCTGGGATCATCCTACAAGAAACTGGGCATGGTCGACTCAGCTTTAGCTTGCTTTCTTCGAACGCCTTTGACTAAATCTAACCGCGAATTAGTCACCAATAATATTGCGGCCATTTATATAGACCAACGCAAATATGCCGAAGCAGCTGCATTTTTAGAAGATATCGACCTCAATGAGGTAAGCAATCAAGATTTTTCCCACTTGATTCGAATCAACTTAATGACTTGCTATGTCAAATTGGGCTTATTGGAAAAAGCGAAGCTATATTACAACGAGAGTTTCGAGGTTTATTTCCCATACGCCGACACCACCGGCATCAAGAATGTACTTGACTTCTATGTGTTGTCGAATGATACTGCTCGCTTTCTTGCACTGGCAAATAAATACAAAGAATACTTTATTCGTAAAAACAACGAAAGTGAACCATACTCGCTTATTATCAACATTTTAGATATATACGAAAGCGATGTGACGGCGTTCAAAGAGGGTTGGATGGTCTATAAAAGCCACCGCCTACCTAAAGTTGAGGGAAGTGTAATCCCCACTAACTATTTCAGCTTGAAGATTTTTTGGTTCAACTTAAATTTAAAAACGAAGCGAGAAATATTGCTTAAGCTCTTTCTTTTTGCAGCACTCTGTTTCTTCGCGGGCTTTTTACTCCGCCGGTATCTAACCAACAACACCAAACAGTCGAATACAAAGGCACTTGAGGAGTTACCACAGCAATCGCAAAAAACGAAGAATGACCTGTTGTCACAATTGGAGGAAGACGAACTTGCTTTTCTTAAAAAACTTAGTCTTAAGGAGGCCAATGTGCTTAAGCTCATTCTACAAGGAATGAATACCAAAGAAATAGCTGACCAAATGAGTTGCTCTTTAGGGTACATCTACAATATACGCTCTTCAATTCGCAAAAAATTTGAACAAACCTTTGAAGATCAAGGTTTTGAAGAGTGGTTAAAATTCAAACTTTAATGGTACGGAACTTAAACATACTATTTGCCATACTCTTTGGCGCGTTCAGTATGCAGCTATTTGCCGCACCTGCGAAGCAAAACAATTCCTCTGATACTCTCAGTGCAAGACAAAAGTACCTTGTCAATAGCACTAGAAGCATCATTGATAACAATAACCTCGGTAGGTATAGCGAATCAATCAATCTAATGATGGAGGTGGAAGCTTCTATTGATACGATAGATTTCGCCCCCTATTGGACTAATACGGGCAACACACAGTTTAGTTTAATGAACTACCTAGGGGCAGCACAGCGTTACCGTAAAGCGCTCGAGCCCTCTCAAAAGAATTACTATATCCCGAAAGAGTTTGCGGAGATCTACCACCGCTCTACTTGGCTCAACCTCGGAGCAGCCTACAAGATGTTAGGTATGCAAGATTCTGCTTTGTCTTGTTTCACTCGCACTCCAATAACTGATGACAACAAGGCGACTCTGGCGAACAATATTGCCACAGTTTATATGGATCGACATGATTGGGACAAAGCCCTTAGCTACTTGACTCAAATCGACTTTCACCCCAAACATGAGACGAACTTAGGCATTGAGACTAACCTAAACGAAAACCTCTTCATCGCGAAACAAAATTTGATGTACTGCTATGTACGGCTCGGAGACATAGAAAATGCTACGAAATACTATACACGCGCCTACACAACCTATTTTCCATTTCAAGATACCAGTGTCGCCATTCGTAAGTTAATTGACTATTACGTCTTAATTGAAGACAAAAATTCTTTGGATCGGCTAATAGAAGACTACAAGTCATTTTTTGAGAGACGGAAGGATGAGTACAGTCACTTTATGATTTTGCACACCATGTCACTCAACAAGGAAAGCCGAGGTCAGCGGTACGAAGAAGGATGGAATCTGCTCAGAGCTTCCTTAGCACCCAAGTCTGAGAATTCTTTGAAGCTTTTGTCTCTCAACACCCTAATTTGGAAGGAACTCAGCTTCTGGTTAAAACTTTCTTTAATCTTGGTGTCGACCAGCCTTATAGCTTTGCTTTTCGGACTTGGATACTATTTGAGCGGAGCATTAAACAAGTCAAAATCTGTATCGAAGGCCGAGGTCAGCACTTTACCTACCGCCCTTGCGGAAATAGAAGCCGATAACGACGATCCTTTGGATCATTTTACACCAGAAGAACTCGACTTCGTAAAATCGCTATCGCTGAGAGAAGTTCAAGTCTTAAAGTGCAGTATACGAGGCCGAACCCCTAAGGAAATTTCGGTGCAGCTGAACTGCTCAAGCGGGTATGTCTACAATATGAAATCGACGATTCGAAAGACTTTTGAAGAGACCTTCCCCGGCCAAGATTTTGAAGACTGGATGAAAACGAAAAGCTTCAAGCTCCTGATCAAATAGCCATAGACGCTGCACTGATCACAGGGAAGACCCTCCGGTCAACGCAACTCTTCATATTCCCATGCCGGTTGGCACGTATGGCGGTTTAGCGATTCTCCTTTCGCAAGGATAGAAACAGCGGATAACTCACACTCGCCAAGATGCCGATGCTCAAGACTAGGTGAAGCGGCTGCATGGCTTTCGGTAGCCCTAAGAAATACAATGCCACGCCTATTGCCCACTCCAAAAGCACGGCAAATACCAGCGGTTGAAAGCCGGGAATGACGGTCTTTTTGGCCCGACGCACGTAGTACAAAACAGTGGTCGCAATGAGCACCACCCAAGCAAAACTGCGGTGCAACTTAGGCATGAGCTCGCTCATTGTGGGCACCAATTCCAGGCGTGAAACATCCGGGGAAGACAAATAGTGGTCCACCAGCTCGCGCAGCTGGGTACCGAGGAAAATTTGCACCACTACCGTGGAGAGCAAAACCCAAAGACCCCATTTGATTGGTGCTGGAAAAGAGTAGGTGCCCTCGGTGTTGCGCGCTCGAAGGGCCAGCAGAAGCAGAACTATCGCCACCGAACCCATCATGTGCAAGGTGATCTGATTGGGCACCAAATTGCCGTCGACGACTAGTTTACCGAGCCAAGCTTCGAACAAGAGGAGGAATAAGACACCAACAGACAAAACAGCATTGAGGACATTCGTGCGAACCTTCCACAGGCTGACGGCCGCCAATAGCAAGATGGGAAGCCCACTGAGTGCCCCGATCAAGCGGTTGATGAATTCTATCCAAGTGTGAACTGGGTTAAAGACCGTGTAGTCGTGTCGGTCAAAAACAACCCATTGGTCACGAGAATTGAAGACCTCCGAGGTGATCACGTTCTCATTGGCCACCCAAAACTGCCCCTCGTGCAGAATCATCTGCCCTGCTTTGAAGGCCTTGCCAGCGCGCCAAGTCAAGGTTTCTATGTCGTACGGGGGCACGGTGTAACCGAAGCACTGTGGCCAGTCTGGGCAGCCCATGCCAGAGCCTGTGGCACGCACCACTGAGCCCGCAATAATGACTAGAAAAATGAAGACCACCGAAACTGTAGCCAACTGACGAACGCGTTGGGAGCGAAGAGCCATAGGTTTAGTGCGTTAGTGGGGTCGCTGTGTAAAAGGTGCCGCCGCCCACACTGGCAATGGCAGTGGCGATCTCCTCTTGTGAAATGAGGGTGCTGTCGTAGGAAGCAGTCGCGACGCTGTCTTCAAAGACAATAGAGAACGCGGCAATTCCAGCGGTTTTGTTGAGTTCCTTTTCTATGGCGCCTTTGCAACCGACCACACAGGTCATTCCAGATACAAAAAACTGACTTTCGGCGTTGGGCGCCACTTCTGCCAATTCTTGCTTGTTCTCTTGCGGCAGGGTCAGCACCTCAGGCTCTGGTTGGCCGCAAGCACTTACTAAAACGGCCGCGAACACGGACAGGGCGAATCGCTTTTTCATAATGCACTAATTTGAGTGCAAAATTAAGTTGCAACTCGCCCACGGGCGGGGCACAAGTCACATTTTATCGCCCCTCTTCCGGGAGTGGGGTCAAGGTCAGGTTTCGAAATTGAACGCGGCCGTGCCAAGCCTGCAGGCCGATGTGCCCTTTGCGGGCCTTTCCGTAGTGCTCGAACTGGCTAAAGTTGCTCTGCGCCTTTTGCGCTTCCCACTGTGTTCCTTCCAAAACTTGGTCTACGAGTAGTTCGTTGTTCAGGTAAAATTTAAGGTGACTGCCTCGAACTTCCACGTCGGTGCTGTTCCACTCCCCCACCGGTCGGTAGGCGTTGTTCTTCTGCACCGGGCTCATTCCATACAGCGAACCCGTGATGCGGTACGCGTCTCCAAAGTTGTGGTTGGTCGTATCGTCGTTGTCCAGAATTTGGTATTCCACGCCCGACATCCAAGGGGTCGCCAAGTCGGCGGCCTCTAAAACATGGAAAAAAAAGCCGCTGTTCGCTCCCGAATCGGCACGCCACTCCGCGTGAAACTTGAAGTTCTCAAAGGTTTCGTCTGTCACCAAGTCGCCGAAGGCACCATCGTGCAAGGGGTCGCACACCAACATGCCGTCTTCCACGTGCCAAATGCTCTCCACGGCTCCTTCGTTGTACAGATGCCAACCGCTCAGGTCGCTTCCGTTGAAGAGTTTTATTTGGGTCTCATTCTGGCAAGAACCCAACAAAGCCAGCGCTAAAAACGCCGCAGAAACAGAACTTGAATTTTTCATGACGAAGGATTAGGATTCGTTCGCGGTTGTGGGACCCAGCGGTGCCTCCACTCTTGGTAAGATACAGCAGGCGGAGTTTAGAATGAATGAGACCGCAAAAAATGCACTTTTGCAGACCAACCTGTGCACAATTCGCTCATTTTTGCGATATGAAAAACAACCAACCACAACCGCTGGGCTACTTGCCTTGGCTCATGTTTGTCGCGCTCGCCCTCATCTGGGGTTCGTCCTTCATCCTTATGAAACAAGGACTTAAGAGCTTTACATACACGCAAGTTGGCACGCTGCGCGTCAGCATTGCGGCCATCACCATGGCCTTGCTCGGCTTTCGCCACTTTAAGTATTTTCAAAAGAAAGACTTGGTTGCTTTAGCCATTGTAGGTTTCCTGGGAAACGCCATTCCTTACGTCTTATTCCCCTTGGCAGTCAACCATCTTGACAGCGGGGTGGTCGGTATTATTAACAGCTTGGTGCCGCTTTTCACGGTCCTCATCGGCGGCTGGTTCTTCGGGCAAAAAGCAACGGGAACCCAGTGGCAAGGCGTGGCCGTGGGTCTCATTGGCGCGGCCATTTTGATCCTTCCTGTCAACGCCATCATGCGCGGCGGATTCAACATCGAAGGCGAGCTGGGCTATGGCCTCTTTGGCGTGCTGGCGACCATGATGTATGGAACCAGTGTCAACACCTTGAAAAGCCAACTACCGCACCTCAAAGCACTGACCATTACCACCCTCAGCTTGGCAACCGCCGCACCGTTCACCATTGGGTTTAGTCTGTTGAGCGGAGTTACAACCACCTTGCGCACCGATCCGGAGGCCTGGACAAACTTGGGCTACATTGCCATCCTCGGCATTTTGGGCAGCGGATTTGCCGTCATCATTTTCAACCGCCTCATCCAAATGACCACCGCACTGTTCTCCAGCTCTGTGACCTATGCCATCCCTATTGTAGCCATTTTATGGGGCATTTGGGACGGCGAAAACATCACATGGAACCACATCTTAGGGCTGGCCATCATTGTGACTGGTATTTGGTTGGTCAATGCGCCGTCCGGAAAAAATGACCGAAGAAGCGGCAAGCGAAAGTCGCGCTACAAAGCGCGTCCGACCCTTTGACCGACTGCCGGGCAAAGAGAACGCGCACGTGTATCTACGCACAAAAAAAGGGGGGCCAATGGCCCCCCTTCTTGTTTACTACGATTGGTTGCGCGCCTATTTGGCGGTCACCTCACCGTTTACTTTTACCTCTTTCAAGACCAAAGTCAAGGTCTGACCCATGACTTCTTGAACGACTACTTTGGCGAAGACCAATCCTCCCTCTGTCGTCATCCACTCTTGGAATTTGGAAACGGCGGTAAATTCACCTTCCTCCGATTCTCTCACCACTACTTGCTGGAACAACAAATGAGTCGTTGCATCAAAGTACAGGGTCGACTTCTCGCCGTCTTCGTCCAAGGTCACTTGGAACACATCCTTGCCATCGAGCAAGGTTTGGCCATCGAACTCAAGAGAAGCGCCTTCGTTCAACCACTGAAGCTCGGGAATAGGATTCGCCGCTTCGTCTTTGATCGCTTCCAGCTCTTCGCCTTCGAGCGTTCTGTTGCCCTGCATGCCGCTCATCTCTGCCACACCGTCTTCCAAGGTAATTTTGTTGAAGACCATGCCCTGCATAGACTGCTCTGTGTAGTAGCTTGAAGGTGCTACAATTCGCTCCTTCACATCCAAAGGCGCCGGCATCTGCGGCACAGAGATGGTTTGTAGTTTTTCAAGGGCCGTAATTCCCTTCAACAATTCAACACCCCCACGGGCTTCAAAATAGTTGCCTAAAATGCCTTCCAAAGTCACGCCGTCCGGCATGAACAAGAATGTAGGCGCCTCTGTCGGGCGGCCTTCGCTGTTGAAGTATTCCACCTTGCCGAAAGCGCTCAACTTGGAAGCTACGTCTTGCGCGCGACCTACCACCGCTATGGTCAACTGGTCCTGCAATAAGTATTTTTGAGAGACGCGCTGTACGTCTTCGGCTGTCACGGCGTTCAATCTGGACAGATAAGTATTGTAGTAGTCTTTGGGCAAGTCGTATCTGGCGATGTCGAGTGCGAAACCCGCAGCGCTGGAGGAGCTTTCCAAGGAGCGGCCAAAGGAGCCGCTCAATGAGGCCTTGGCTGCGATGAGTTCGTCTTCGTTCACCAAACTGTTGCGCATTCTAGAGATTTCATACAAAAATTCTGTGAGGGCACTGTCGGTCACCTCATTGCGCACTTTGGCAGAAGCGCTCATCGTGCTGTTGAGCTCGTCGACTCCGAAGCTGGAATAAGCACCGTAGGTAAAGGCCTTGTCTTCGCGCAGGTTGGTGAACAGACGTCCGCTCATGCCGCCGCCCAAAATTTGGTTGGCTACGCGCAAGGGTTCGATGTCGGGATGGCCGTGGGGCAAATCGATCACATTGCCCAACCACACCACAGACTGAACGGCACTGGGCTTGTCGACCATCACAATTCTCGTGCTTGCAGGTGGGGTGACCTTGTCAAACGTTTGTTCTACTACCTCGCCCGCTTTCCATTTCTTCAAAGACTTGTTCAACTTCTTCTTGGCATCGCTCACCGTGATATCACCGATGACAACGAGGTAAGCAGCATTGGGTTTGAAGTAGGCGTTGTAAAAGTTCTTGCAATCTTCCAAGGTCACTGACTCCAAAGTCGCCTCGGTCATGGTTTCGCCGTAAGGGTGGTCCAAGCCGTAAATGGCTGCATCGCGCAAAACGCCAGAGATGTAGTCTGGATCTTCAGCGTTCGCCTTGATGGAGGACAACGTCTGCGCTTTTGACTTTTCAAATTCTTCTTCAGGAAACGCCGGATTCAAGATGGCATCGGACAAAATGTCCAATAACTCGTCGGTGTATTTACTCAAACCGCCAATGCTCATGCCGTAAGAACTGGCGTTGAAGTTGGCTCCCATGAAATCGACCTCTTCGTCCAAGGTAGCTTTGTCTCTGTTTGTGGTACCGGCGCCGAGCAGGTCGCTGGTCAACGAGAGGTAGCCTGCCTTTTCTCCTTCGAAGATGGGACCGCGGTCAAAGCGAAGTGAGAAGTTGATGCGGGGCAATTTATGGTCTTCGACCACAATAACCTTGAGGCCGTTCTTCAACTCGAAACTCTCGTAGGAAGCAATTTCTGGCGTGGTGATGGGACCTGGTTCGGGGGCCTTGGTGCGGTCAATGCTCACTTGAGCGGTGGCTCCCATGGCGACGACCAAAGCCAATACGGTGGAAAATATTTTTTTCATTCTTCTTTCTTTCTGGTCTTATTCTGCTTTTGGCTCTTCGCTCTTGGGCAAGTAACGCAACACCACTCTGTTGGACGGTACCAGGTACTGCTGGGCAACGCGTTGAATGTCTTCGCGGGTTACTTTGCGGTAGCGCTCAATCTCTGTGTTGATCAAGTTGGCATCGCCGTAGTAGGTGTGGTAGTCGGCCAAGCTTTCCGCAATCCCCGCCATGGTAGAGTTGCTTTGGACAAAGCGGCTCTCCATTTGGTTCTGGATTTTTTGGAATTCGCGCTCGGTAATGAGACCGGACTGCAATTTTGAAATTTCTTCTTCCAAACCGGGCATCATGTCTTCAATAGACTTGCCGGCATTGGCCAAAGCGAATGTGATAAACGCACCGCCTTGCTCCAAAGAGAATGGGAAACTAAACACCTGCAAAGCACTTTGGTCTTGATCGACCAAACGCTTGTACATTCTGGAAGACGACCCGCCGCTTAACACGGTAGAAGCCATTTGAAGCGCATAAGCGTCGTCCGATGTTTGGGGGGGCATGCGGTAGCCCATCATGACGGCGGGCAGTTGCACGTTGTCGTATACAATTTCGGTTTTCTCACCGCCCATTGGGGGCTCAACCACCGTGGGCTGCTCCACAGGAGTGCCTGCAGGAATTTCGCCAAAGTAGGCTGCGACCAATTCCTTGGTTTTGGCGATGTCAATGTCGCCGGCAATACTCAAGGTGGCGTTGTTGGGGATGTAGAATTTCTTGTAGAAATCCATGAATTCGTCCAATTGAGCGGCATTGAGGTGCTCCATAGAGCCAATGGGTACCCAGTTGTAAGGATGCACACTGTACAAGTTGTACATCATTTTCTGCAGCCAAGAACCGTAGGGCTGGTTGTCCACTCGCTGGCGCTTTTCTTCCTTCACCACTTCGCGCTGGGTTTCAACACCAATGTTCTGAATGTTGGCGTGCATCATTCGCTCGCTTTCCAACCACAGTCCCAGCTCCATTTGATTGGAGGGCAACAGCTCGTAGTAGAACGTGCGATCCTGCGACGTATTCGCGTTCAACGCGCCACCCGCATTGGTGACGTATTGATCAAATTCACCGCGCGCGATGTTTTCAGTGCCTTCGAACAGAAGGTGCTCAAAGAAATGTGCGAATCCCGTGCGCTCGGGGTTTTCGTTTTTCGACCCTACATGGTAAAGGACAGTCACCGCTGCAATGGGAGTACTGTGGTCCTCGTGAAGGATCACATGAAGACCGTTGTCTAGGTCGTATTCCTCAAATTCAATGGTGTTTTGAGCAAAGACCACTCCTGTAAGTAGGACTAAACTCAAGACAAGTAATTTTTTCATCCGTGATATGAGATTAATTTGCGACCAAATATAAATGTCTGACCGCCGCGAAACCGGCCTAGAAAGCAAAGATTTGGAAATCTTTACGCTTTTAACGCTTTGTTATAAAATGACTTGTTTTATATTTGCAGCCCTTAAATAAAAGTATAATGTACGCAATTGTAGAGATAGCAGGGCTTCAATACAAAGTTGAGAAA